>RCNE010001311.1_pt1 | contig 13461 bp, 12 predicted proteins | sample 2041361 | NCBI WGS metagenome assembly RCNE01 (sample SAMN09708229, study PRJNA481090) | Marine sediment metagenome, whole genome shotgun sequencing project.
GAACGCATATGAAATAGTTATCAGATCGGAGTTGCAAAGTAAGAGGTGTACATATACGTGCTTGTGGCGAGTCCTGAAGGAAGGTACCGCGCGACCTCGGCTACCCTGTCGAAGCACCAATCAGTGTCCAACGGTACCCTTACATCAACAAACCTAGTGAAACTCCGCAACCGCCGGCGCATGATCTGAAGGTCTTTCCTGACGTCGAGGTTCCTTGTCGATATATGAGGCACTGCAATTATTCGCAAGCGCTTCTGAAGCTAGCACGAGGTCAATCCGTAATCCCATATTGCGTCTGAAGGCCGCGTTGCGGTAGTCCCACCAACTCCAGGTGTTCTCGTCCTGCTCAAACAACCTGAAGGTATCAGAGAGACCAAAATCTAGCATGGTCTGAAGCGCCTGACGCTCCGGTGTGCTGCAAAGGATTCTCTCGTGCCAGGCTTCGGGATCGTGTACATCGCGATCCTCGGGTGCGATGTTGAAGTCACCCATCACGATGACCTTGTCAAATTTTTGCATCTGTTCTGCTATAAAGCGATTTACCTGCTCCAGCCAATGCAGTTTGTACGCATATTTTTCTGATCCCACTTCCGAGCCGTTAACCACATATAAATTTATGATGCGTACATCGCCCACGGTTGCAGCCAGGATACGGCGTTGCGGATCATCCAGGCCGTCGATATCGGTCATGCTATCCATGACCGGTTCACGACTCAGTATGGCGACGCCGTTATAGGTTTTCTGACCGGAATAAACACTGTGATAACCGGCTTCAAGCAGCGCTTCAACCGGAAAACGGTCATCTGTCAGCTTGGTTTCCTGTAATGCCAGGATGTCGGGTCGGGTAACATCGCACCAGGCCAGGACATGGGGTAGCCGGACATTCAGTGAATTTACGTTCCACGATGCAACTTTCAGCACATTATTTCCTTAAGATTATTAAGTTTTTCAATCGCCGGATTGTTGTTACCGGTCATCTTACGCATAATACCAGTTGGCAGGATTTAGAAAAAAGGTTCGGGTTTGTTTTTCGGACAATCAGATACATCGGTTTTCGCGTCTTTGATCCGGAGAGTGGAACGGACCCTTTTTTTGACCATTTGGAGTGGAGATGAAAAACCGGATGTATTTACAAATTGAATCTGAATCAACACCTGGAGAAATTTCAGCGTGAAACCGGGATTGACAGGCATAACGAGGATACTCGCAGCTTCAAAGAATTCACTCAATGGCATCCGTGATGCCTGGCGTCATGAGTCAGCCTTCAGACAGAACTCTATCCTGTCTGTTGTACTTTTGATTCTCTCGTTCCACCTGGCACAAACCGTGGTCGAATGGTTGATCCTGATACTGCCGTTGTTTCTACTGGCGATTGTTGAGCTTCTGAACAGTGCTATTGAAAACACCGTTGACCGCATTGGTCCTGAACGTCATATACTATCGGGCAGGGCCAAGGATATGGGTTCCGCAGCTACCATGTTCTGCCTGTTCATGATCGCAACCGTGTGGCTAAGCATGACCTGGAGCAGATACTTTGCATAAACATCTTAGAATATTTGTAATCATCTTATCCATGACAGGGACGCTGCTTTCGGGCTGCACTGTCGGGTCGGACGAAGCTGTCGAACCCGGCAAAACCGTTATTCCCGTCACATCAGTTAAATCAGTTAGATCAGTCAATGTCGATCTACTTGAAGAATGTGTAGTCGTACCGCCCCAACAGCCGGTTGCCTGCACCATGCAGTATGATCCGGTTTGTGGCTGCGATGGTAAAACCTATGGAAATGCCTGCAGTGCCCGCGGTGCCGGGGTACCGCACAGTACACCGGGTGCTTGTGGAGAGAATCCGAACCAATGATCAAGTCATTAATAAATCTGTTAAACCATTCCGTTTCCAGCGACCGGAAACCTGAACCCGGAAAAATCAAATTATGAAATTGATTCTGCGAACATTTGTAATACTTGGCCTGGCCGCTCTGCTCACTGCCTGTCCGAAAACCAAGGAAGAATCGGATCTATCTGACACCCTGCTGCGATACGATACTGTTATTCGCTGGGCCCAATGGGATGCGGCAGTTGACTTCATATCTCCGGATTATCTGGCAGAAAACCCTGTCACCCGATTGGATCTCGACAGGTTAAGGCTATTCAAGGTTACCCAGTATACCGTGCGTTCAGCTGTCCCGGTTGATGAAGGCAAAGGCATGTTGCAGGAAGTAGAAATTAAGATGTTCAATAAAAACCGGGCGCGCGAAATGTCTGTCCTTGATGAGCAATATTGGAAATATGATGAAGAGCGCGAGCGCTGGTTTTTACATACCGGCCTACCCGACCCAACAAAGGGCCGCTGATCTATAACCGCCCTACAGCCCGCATAAACAATGGGCTGCAACGGTGAACTTGCCCTGCTGAGCAGTAATAAACTGCAAATCATCAAGCATGGCCTGCAACCAGGAAACAGGCAGATTGACAGGCTTGCTGACTGTAAAATTCAGCTTTGAAACTGCACTGCTCATGAAATCCATGAAAAGCCGGTCAAGTGCCGATTGTTTGGGTTCTATCCATTCAATCTGATAACTGTCGCCCAACCCCGCGATACGTGCGCTGGCTTTGATGGCATCCTGGAATGTTCCGGTTTTATCGATCAGTCCGCGCTCGGCGGCCTGTTCACCACTCCATACCTGGCCCTGTGCAAGCTCATCAACTTCTTCGACCGGCTTGCCTCTCGCATTGCCCACCAGGCTGAGAAACTGCTGGTATGTTCTTTCTGTACTGGACTGGAATACACGCGCAATACCCGGGTCCAGAGGCATATCAAACCTTAGCTTGCCTGCAATTTCGGTGGTACCGAAACCATCGGTATGTACACCAATTTTATCCAGGGTAGCACCAAAGGTAGGCAGTAGACCGTACACACCGATCGACCCGGTTATTGTTGCCGGGCTGGCCCAGACTTCATCTGCAGCCATGGCGATCCAGTAGCCACCTGAAGCAGCGACATTGCCCATCGAAATGACCACCGTCTTACCAGAATCGCGCACCTGCTGAAGTTCCAGTCGCAAAACCTCGGATGCGTACGCATCACCACCCGGACTGTTAATTCGTACAACGACCGCAGCGACCTTTTCATCACGGGCTGCACGACGCAATTGTTCTGATGTCGATACTGAACCAATCCGGCCTGCCGGATGATTTCCACTGACAATCTCACCCTCGGCAACCACGATGGCGATTCGCTTGGCATTGCTGTAGGCCTTTTGTGATTCGGTCAAATCCAGGTAGTCCTGCATACCAACGGCACGGTAGCCGTCGCCAGCCTCATCCGGAGTCCCCCGCATTGCCAGTTCCTGACGCGCCTGCGGGCCTGTCATTAAACGATCGACCAAACCGATGTTCATTGCATACTGTGCAAAATCACCGTCGACACTTTCAATCTGGTTCGGCAGGTCATCAATGGATTCCTGCAATGATTTCAATATCAGGCCCCGGTTCTTGGCCACCGCTTCAACATATTGTTGCCACAGGTCATTCAGCCAGAATTTACCGGCTTGTTTCGCTTCCTCTGACATATCATCACGAATATAGGGCTCCATCGCTGATTTGTACTTGCCAGCCCGGAACAGGTTTATCTCCACCGCCAGCTTCTCCAGACCTTCACGGTAGAACTGCCGATAGTTTGAATAGCCGTCTATCCAGATAGAGCCATTGGGGTTAAGCCAGACCTCATCCGCCAGCGAGGCCAGGTAGTACTGGTTCTGACCCAGGAAACCCGCCAGTGCCACCACCGGTTTGCCGGTGGACCGGAATGCTTCCAGCGCATGTCCAAGATCATTCAATGCAGCAAGACCAATGTTCCGTAAATAATTCGGGTCAATAACAAGCTGGGTAATATCACTATCACCGGCTGCACGATGAATGGCCTCCAACATGTCACGTAAACGGGTTTCGGACCGTTCCTGGGAGGTGGCCTCCTCTATTGCACGATCCAGGGCGGTCGTTGTGAATTGTTCAACAACATCGCCGTATGGACGGATGACCAGGGTAGAATTTGGCTTGAGGCGAAACGTTTCAGCTGGCTGAAACGCTAAAAATACAAGATAAACAAAGAGTAAAAAAAGCAGGTTCAGAAAAACCTTTCTGCTGCCGTTGACAAAATGCCATATGCCCAGTGCAAATTTAACCAGGAAAGAACGTTCGTTAGCCATGCTGATGCCCGTATGAAAACCGTAGGGTTATTGTATGGACACTAACCGTCAATCACAATCGGTCTAAGGTCACAGGCTGTTGCGGTGTCCAGCCTGATGGCGAAAAGGCCAACTGTTTGCCAAAAATACCATTTTCCACCCACACAGTTATCGCGCTAATATTCTATCCCGCTGTTTTTTATATGTTTCCTACCATGGCATGAATCCTGCATCTTACAGCTTAGACAACTCAACAACAGGAGACTGAACCATGGGATCTTTTTCTCGCCTACGCTATGTTATCGCCGCAAATGTCAATTCACTGCTTGAGAAAGCAGAAGACCCGGAAAAACTCTTAAAGGCCCTTATCCGTGATATGGAAGATGCCTCAGAGGACGCACGTCTCGCCAGCGCCGATCTTCTCGCTGAACAGACCCACCTGAAACGTTTGCAGAAACGATATGAAAGTGAAATAGAAGAGTGGACCGCCCGGGCTCAAAAGTCTGTGAAAACCAATCGTGATGACCTGGCCCGTACGGCGTTGAAGGCCAAGGCTGAAATTGAGCAGGCACTTCATTCTGCCGCTGATGAATCCAAGAGTCTCGATGCCCGTATTACGCAACTTGAATTCGACATGGCTCAGCTGAAGACCAAGCTGGCCGAAGCCAAGACAAAGCTGAAAGAAATAACGACACGTCACACTCCAGGCGGCAAAGCAAGCGCGGGTTATGCAGCGCAGGAAGTCTCACCTGCCGAGCGTAAGATCCGTCGTGCCATGGGACGTTTTGACCGTCTGCAATTGCAAGTAGAAAGACTTGAAGCCCGTGTACGTTCTTATGAAGTCGGAGGAGAGGCCATCAACGCCTGGGTTGCGGAAGAAACCGCTGCTGATCCGGCCATTGAAGAAGAACTGCAAAAACTGAAAAACCGGATAGCACCGGAAGCACCAAAAGTAGAAACCAAAGCCGACACCAATACTGAAGCTGAATAACGTTGCAGCCATCCCCGCGGTTTTGCGCATGGATGCGCTTATGTCGCGGGAGCACATGGATGTGCGGAGCGTCCGCGCGGTGGCGATAACAGTGGCTTCGACTAGCCCTTTGCGTTCAATCTGATCAACTGCTTGCTCTTGGTCAAAAAACGCCCAAAAAGCAAAACCGCACCAAATGACAGACCTGCAATCATACCGATCCACATACCGGCCGGTCCCATGCCCTGATTGAAAGTCAGGTAGTAGCCAACGCTCAACCCAATCAGCAAATAAGACACCGTGTTGATATACATTGGTACCACGGTGTCCTTCAGACCGCGTAGCGCACCCGCTGCACAGATCTGGATACCATCGGCATATTGAAAAATAGCGGAATAGAAAAGCAAGCTAACGGCAATGGTTGTGATCGCCATGTCATCGGTATAAATTCTTACGATGAATTCGGGGAATATCAGCATCGTTGCCGCGCTAAGTGTTTGTGTAAAAAGCATAATGAACAGACCTATAAAGCCCGCATAACGCGCGGCTTCAGGCTCACCCCTGCCGAGTGCATTTCCAACCCGGGTGGTGACCGCGCTGGCAAGACCCAGCGGTACCATGAACGCCAGTGCAGAAAAATTAATAGCAATCAAATGCGCTGAGGCTGGCAACGCACCGAGACGTGCGATAAGCAAAGCCGCACCAATAAACAGGCTGCCTTCCACGAAAATAGTGGCTCCAATGGGTAAACCGACTCTAAGCAGTTTCGATATCGCATCCCATTGTGGCCAGTCCCAGCGCTTGAACAATTCGAAATCTTTGAAATGCGCATGCCAGCGAACATAGAAAAACACCATTGCCAACTGTGCCCAGATCACAATTGATGTGGCATAACCACAGCCTTGCGCACCTAACTGTGGAAAACCGAACTTACCAAACATCAGTGTATAGTTGAGTGGTACATTCAACACAATACCCAGTAAACCCATGTACATGGTCGGCCGTGTGTAGCCACTGCCCTCACTGAAAAAACGCAGCATCAAAAGCAGACAAATTGCCGGTGCACCCCAGGTAAGCGCACTCATATAATCAACCGCGGTTGGAACGATATCTTCACCAACCGCCATCAACCTTAGGAGGTTCCCTCCCGCATGCAAAATAAATACGAACGGAATTGCGACTGCCAGGGCAATCCACATCGACTGGCGGGCAGCAGCACCGCCTTCAGAACGGTTTCCGGCACCATCGAGTTGGGCAACCACCGGTTGCAGTGCCATCAGAACACCCAAAACAAACATCAACACGGCCGACCATATTGCACCCCCCGTGGCAATACCTGCCAGGGCGATTTCCTTATCAGGTAACCTGCCCGCCATCAGAGTATCGACAAAATTCATGCTAAAACTCGCGACCATCCCAACGATAACCGGAATAGCTAACTGCAAAGTGCGTAGAACTTCAGCGGGGTGATTTTTTTTATGGTTGCTTACAGTGTTCATTGGCTACAATCTGGTGTCAGCGAGCATTGTAGTACATGGACGTTAAGACAACATGATCAGAATTACCGGGATAAAGGTGTGTTGAAATGAATCCAGAACAAATAGTGACCGATGAGACCAAGCCAGGTGATCAAGCAATGGTGGCGGTTGGTGATCCATCACTTTCGCTGGGTACGAAAAAACTCGCCGGTTCTGAAAACTGCCTGAATTGCGGAACCGGACTGAAAGGTCCGTTCTGCTACTTCTGCGGCCAACCTGATCGTAACTTCATGCGCTTTTTCCCGGTCCTGCTCAGGGATTTGATGGAAGATTTACTCGATCTCGATTCACGATTCATGCGCACCATGAAACCGTTGCTGTTTAAACCGGGTCGCCTGACCCGCGATTATATGGAAGGCCGGCGTTTTCGCTATGCGCCACCCATGCGGCTTTATATTTTCTCCAGTATCGTGTTTTTCCTGTTGGCGGCACTGCTCTCAACGAATTCGATGCCCTTAACCACCCCCGTGGATGAGCACGGAATTTCCATACTTCTGGATGAACCTGCGGCGGTACAACAAACAGTCGAAAATGCCCTGAACAATCTGCCGCCTGATGTACGCGGGAAAGTCGATATGGACGAAATCCCCGTTGAGGGCTGGGACCAGGAAGTGGTTACCTCCCCATTCAAAGTGGAGGACATTCAGTTCAATGACGAACCCTGGGACCGCGAAACCAACCCGGTGGATATTGTGTGGCTACCGGACTGGCTCAACGACCGTATCAATGACGAGATTGAAGGCTCCCCGCACAAGGCGGAACAGATCAATGAAAACCCGAACCTGATCATCGACAAGGTTTTCGACATCCTGCCAGCCGCCATGTTTGTTTTACTACCGGTCGTGGCCCTGATTTTCAAATTCTGGTATTTGTTCGCAAAACGTTTCTACATCGAACACCTGATCTTCTCACTACATAACCATGCTTTCCTGTTTGTCAGCCTGACATTGATATTGCTGGCCAATGTGGGTGGAACCCAGTTCACCGCATATGGCCACTTGGCAGCGGCATCGGCCATGACCTGGGTAATGGTCATCCTCGGTACCTGGATACCGCTTTACATGCTGATTTCATTACGTGTTGTCTACAGGCAAAACTGGCTCATGACCACAGGCAAATTTGTCATGATAGGACTCAGCTATATGACAATGCTGGGTTTAGTCACCACCGGAGTGGCCATCGCCAGTTTTGTACTTCTGTAGAACCGGTCTGGAGATATCCTATGCAACACGCTCCATTAGCAAACGCCGCGTATAAGGAATCAATCCACCCGCGTCTATGATCGCCTGGCGGGCCTGCGGTAACGATTCAATCTCGAAAGATTTTCCGGTAGTCAGGTTGAAAACCCGGTTGTCCCTGACCTCCAGTTCATCACCCTCACCGGCATCAATTTCGGGACAGATAATCATCTGAAGCCCGACATTGATCGAGTTCTGCAGGAATATCCTCGCGAAATTTCGTGCAATGACAGTTATGTTGTATCCCTTGATGCACGAGGCGGCTTGTTCACGTGAAGAACCACAACCGAAGTTGTCTCCAGCCACGATAAAGCTGCCGGCAGGAACCAGCCCGTCATTGAGCGTCTTGTTAAATGCCTTGTCATCCGCAAAAGCGAACTGTGGTGTTTCCGATGGCAGCACTGTCGCCATGAAACGACCCGGGTAGATGATATCCGTTGAAATATCGTTTTCCTGTTTTAGTATGACTGTTCCTTTGGCCATTTTAATTCACCTCTCTAGGATCGGTAATCGTGCCGGTCAGCGCGCTTGCTGCCGCCACTGCTGGTGAGCACAGGAATACCTCGGCGCCCGGGTTGCCCATGCGGCCCTTGAAGTTACGGTTGGTAGTGGCAAGAGCAACCTCGTCATCACCCAGCGCACCCTGGTGGATACCCAGGCAGGGCCCGCAACCGGGGTTACAGACAACGGCGCCGGCAGCAATCAGATCACGCAGGTAACCTGCTTCCATCGCATCGGTATAAATACGCCACGAAGCCGGAAATACCAGCATACGTGTACCGTCCGCCACCCGCTTGCCCTTTAAGGTTCGCGCGACAATCTCGATATCATCAAGACGGCCGTTGGTGCAGGAACCCACCACGATCTGGTTGATCTTCTTACCCGTCAAACCACCGATGGGTTTGACGTTATCCACCGTATGGGGACAGGCAATTTGCGGATCAAGTTGCGTGGCATCGATCTCAACAACACGTTCATATACCGCGTCAGCATCGGCAGCAAACAGATCCAGTTCGTCCTGTACACCGGCTTCATCCCGGAGGTAACGGACGGTCTCTTCATCAGGTGGAACAACACCGGCGGTCGCACCAGCCTCTACTGACATGTTGCAGAGCACCAATCGACCAGAGGTTGGCATATTGCGAATCACCTCACCATGAAATTCGATCACTTTGAAATTCGCACCTTCTGCACTGAGCAGACCTACAATGTGCAGGATCAGATCCTTGGGGTAGACACCATTGGGTAATTCACCGTTGACCACTATCTTGATGGTTCCCGGTGCTTCAACGTTGAGAATACTGCCCAAGGCCCAGACCGCAGCCATCTCCGTGGCACCTATGCCAAATGCGAAGGCACCCAGCGCCCCGTGAGTGGTGGTGTGGCTGTCTGTGCCTAGCAGCACCTGACCGGGTCGCACATATCCATTTTCCGGCAGGATTTGATGGCAAATACCACCCACATCACCACGAACATCATGAAACTTTGTGATCCCCTGCTCAGCGACAAACTCTCGGGTTCTCTTGTGATTGCTCGCAGTCTTGGCAGATTCAGCAGGCACCCGGTGATCAAAGATGATCGCAATCCGGTCCGGATCCCATACACGCGCTTCCAGTCCGGTGTCCCGGTATATCTCCTTGAACTGGTTAATGACAAGCGCGGCATTCTCATGTGACATTGCCAGGCCTACCGGCAACTCGAGGATGTCACCGACGGCAACCGTGTCCCTGCCACACGCCCTGGCGAGTAACTTTTCTACATACGTCATACCCATATCAATCTCCTTTACGGCCGTCAAATGACGTGGTCCGTTTTCAGTTTGGCCAGTTCATCCGCGGTGATGCCGATACTTGCCAGTACCTCGGCGGTATCTGCGGACAGTCTGGGTGGCGGGGATGTGATATCACCCGGCGTTTGCTCAAATTTTGCGGTCAGGTTAAACAACGGAACGCTGCCAATACCGTCGATTGGTACATCCTTCAGCGTTTGACGGTGTTTGATCTGTGGTTGTTGCAGGGCGTCCCTGAGACCCAGAATTGCGCCACTCGGTACGCCATTCGCATTCAGCAGTTCCACCCATTCATCGGTACCGCGCTCTGCCAGTTTAACTTCCAGCAGCGGTGTCAATTGCTTGCGGTTCTGCTTGCGGGTATCACGTTTTTCAAAACGTGGATCAGTTTTCAGCCCGGGCAGACCGAGCACGTCACAGACAGATTCCCACTGCTCCTGTTTGTTGGCGGCAATGTTGATATGACCATCCCCGGTACTGAATACACCCGAAGGCGCCGCAGTAAAGTTATCGTTACCCATTGGCACCGGTTCACGGTCGGCAATCAATAGATTTGCTGCCACCCAGCCCATTAACGGCATGATGGAATCCAGCATCGCGATGTCAATAAACTGACCTTCACCGGTTCTTTCACGATGAAAAAGAGCCGCCATGATGGCAAAAGCGCCATTCAAGCCACCCACTGTATCGCAGACCGGGAAACCGGCACGTAGTGGGTTAAGCCGTTCATCTCCATTGACTGCCATTTCACCGCTAAGACCCTGGATAATCTGGTCGTAGGCGGGTTTCTTTGCATCGGGTCCGGTCTGGCCAAACCCGGAAATGGCGCAATAGATCAGACCCGGGTTGATCTCCTTCAAAATGTCATAGCCAAGCTCCAGACGGTCCATGACACCGGGCCGGAAGTTCTCGACCAGTACGTCAGCATCTTTAACCAGCTTCTTGAAGATTTCCTTGCCTTCGGGAGACTTGGTATTAAGGGTCACCGACTTCTTGTTCGAGTTCTGGGCCAGGAAACTGGTGCCCATCAGTTGCTCGTTCAACTCGGTCATCGTACCCAGCTTACGTGCAAGATCACCGCTTCCGGGTCGTTCTATCTTGATGACCTCGGCACCCAGGAGTGCAAGGTGTAAAGTGGCGAAAGGACCTGCAAGAACATTGGTAAGATCAAGAACCTTGACGCCCTGCATAATCTGCTTGCTCATACTGCCTCCCTGTTCTGAATTGATCCGGTTTTGTAAACACAACCCGGCATCTCGCGTTCGAAAAATTGCGCAACGTCACCAGCCACACCAATCAATCGACCCAGGTCTATATCCTGGCGTTTGCCTTGCAACTGCAGGGCATTGACGAAGTCCTCGGTGGCTACGTTACCCGCTGCGACCTTTGTGAATGGACAACCACCGAGACCTGCGAACGAGGTTTCAAACGAGGTCACACCAACACGCATGGCGGCCATGATATTCGCCATGCCAAGACCGTAGGTATTGTGGAAATGGCAGGTACACTCAACATTTGGATCAAGCTTGAGCACCGCGGAAAACAAGCGCTCGACCTGTGCAGGGTGAGCATGGCCAGCGGTATCGGCAAGACTGATGTTGATCAGGCCCGCATCCACGTAAGCGGCAGCCATTTCAAGCACCCGGTCCTCAGAAATCGGACCTTCAAAGCCGCAGCCAAAAGCAGACTGCACTGAAACCTGCACCTTTTTACCCGCAGTCAGTGCCTTCTGCCCCGCGGTGATAATACGGTGTGTGGCATCCATGCTCGCCATACCGGTATTTTTTAGGCTGTGGGTCTCACTGGCAGAAGCGCCCAGGGCAAACATCTCCACCCCGCACTCCAGACCGCGCTCCATGCCTCTCTCATTCAGCGCAAGCCCGGCGATAATCACTTTTGATCGCTTGTCACTGACCAGGCGCCGGATCAACTCATCGGTATCGGCCATTTGCGGGACTTTTACCGGATGAACAAAAGAACCTACCTGCACAATATCAACGCCGGATTCCATCGTACGGCGGATCCAATCCTCCTTGGTATCGATAGGAACGACCTGCCGTTCCATCTGCAACCCGTCACGGGGGCCAACTTCGTGGACGACGATATGTTTCATGACAACCTCCGTCTATAGTTTATCGGCGATAGCTTCAGCCATCTCAAGGGTCGTGGCCGTACCACCCATATCGTAGGTTTGCACCACACCTTCTTTAATAACCGCGGCGGTGGCATCTTCGATGCGTTTTGCAGCGTCCGTCTCACCCAACCAGTCAAGCATCATCTTGGCGGTCAGGATGGTGGCGATCGGATTAACTTTGTACATACCCGAATACTTGGGCGCGGAGCCATGCGTGGGCTCGAATACGGCGAGTTTCTCACCAATATTTCCCGAGCAACCAAAGCCGAGACCGCCAACCATCTGTGCACAAAGATCAGAAACCACATCACCATAGAGATTGGGTGCTACCAGCACATCATAGTTAAACGGGTTTTTAAGCAGCCACATGGTGATGGCATCGATATTGGCATCATCCATGGCAATTTCCGGGAAGTCCTTCGCCACCTTACGCGCCGCTTCCAGGAACAGGCCGTCAGTGGCACGTACCACGTTGGCCTTGTGCACAACCGTGACTTTCTTGCGTCCGAATTTGCGTGCAAACTCAAAGGCTGCGCGGATAATGCGCTCCGAGCCCTTTTTCGTGTTGATCTTGCAGGAGACGGCATACTCGTCGCCCGACAGTCCCTCAAATGCCTTGAAGGCGGGTGCCAACTCCGACAGCACATCACTCAGTTTTTCAGGGACGGGGTTAAACTCAACGCCTGAATACAGATCTTCGGTATTCTCACGGAAAATAACCAGGTCGATACCCTCGTGATAATTGAGGGGGTTATCAGGATAGGCCTTGCAGGGCCGCAGGCAAACATACAGGTCAAAAAGCTGCCGCATACGAACAATCGGCGAACGGTAGGTCAGACCTGTACCCTGTAGTTCCGGTACCAGTTCCTTTTCAGTCTCTTTTACCGGTTTGGACGTGATAGCACCAAACATGGCAGCATCAACATTATTGAGCAGATCGATGGTTCTGGCAGGAAAGGCATCGCCTTCTGTGCGCCAGAATTCCCAACCAATATCTCCGTGTATATATTCCGCATCAAGACCTACGCGGTCTAGGACAATTCGCGCCGCTTCCATAACCTCTATACCAACGCCATCACCAGGCAACCACGCGATCCTGTACTTGCTGTCCATATCTTGAATCTCCTGAACAAGTGTAAGTATTCCCCACCCATCTGGCGGGGCACAAGAACCCATCCGGGCCGAGCCCAGGTGAGGTCTCAGGCGTGAACTTACTCCCCTTAATGTGCCAGGTAATTGACTATAATCAAGTGAGTCGCGTATAGATTGAATCAGCACGTCTTTTTTGAATCCAGGCGCTGGTAATGACCACTTGCTGGATTGCTGAATTTTCATAGGTTCGTTGATGTATAGCCACTTTTGGACACTAATTCTTACTTCGACAAGGGAGCAGAGGGTGACAAGCGAACGTAGGGTGCGTAACTCGTTACGCACCGGACCATCGTTGGTTGTTAAGACCATTGGTGGGTAACAAGTTACCCACCCTACGGGTGCAGCTGGGGCGGGGTTATTATCTTACCAGCGAACGTAGGGTGCGTAACTCGTTACGCACCGGACCATCGTCGGATGTTAAAACCATTGGTGGGTAACAAGTTACCCACCCTACGG
>RCNE010001312.1_pt1 | contig 13460 bp, 13 predicted proteins | sample 2041361 | NCBI WGS metagenome assembly RCNE01 (sample SAMN09708229, study PRJNA481090) | Marine sediment metagenome, whole genome shotgun sequencing project.
GACGAACCGGATCTGTTCGACCCCGTTGAGCGTGCCAAGCTACATGCCGGCGTGCATGGACATGCTGATGTAACCGGCACCACCACGACCTCTGCATTGCTTGAAGTAGTCAATGCAATGCTCAACAAGCGGGGTGGATACATGTCCAATGACATTATGCCGCCATGGGTCTTTCTCGATAATGTACCCAATTGGGAGTTCGGTGTGCTGACCCAGGTTCGCGACCTGGCCCGTGTTATGCGTAACGATTTCAGCCGTTCGCAAACCCAATCGTCCGAAGACCCTGACCTGTCACTGGCAGATCCGCTTTTCCATTACTCCAGCGACCGCTGGATTCCTCCCGATACGGAAGGCCGTTACGAAAAAGGCATGGAATCCCTCGAAGCCTACCTGACACGTTTGGCAGACCCGGCCCAGCCGAATGCCCAGTTTTACGCACGCGCTGATAACCTGGTGGCTTGGCTTGGCCTGGTTGAAAAACGACTTGGTTCATTATCACAGCGTCTTTCGGCAAGTGTTGGCCAGGAACGTCTGAACACCGACCTTGCAGGCGACACCGCCGCGACTCAATCAACGGCCTCACCAGAAGAAGTGGATGTAAAAACATCCTGGTTTAAGATTGATGATGTATTTTATGAAACCCGTGGCAGCACCTGGGCGCTGGTTCATTTTCTACGGGCAATGGAAGTGGATTTTCACGACGTTTTACGTAAGAAAAATGCGCTGATCAGCTACCGTCAGATCATCCGTGAACTGGAGTCCACCCAGGAAGCCTTACACGCTCCTATGGTGTTAAATGGTGACAAGTTTGGCGCATTTGCCAACCATTCACTGGTCATGGCCAATTATATTTCAAGGGCCAATGCCGCCATCATGGATCTGCGTTTTCTATTGACGCAGGGCTAGTGTAGGAATAATTCCATGCGAGCAGTTTTTATTCTGACCAGCCTGATTATCGTGAGTGCTTGTGCGACTGATGACACGATATCAGAGCGTAAATATGGCCAGCAACTTGTTTGCCACAAGGGTCATACCCAGGCCGTGTCTGCCGCTGATGCATTTGGTCATCAGGACCACGGAGACACGCTTGGCCCGTGTCCCAAAGATCAGTGAGCCTGAAAATTCTTCAACGACCTTTGAGTTATGCGCAACACCTGGATAGCCGTCGCAGCGAAGACATCAACCTATTCGTAGTCCATTGTACAGAACTGCCAGACCTTGCAATGGCGAGGGTTTATGGGGAAAAAGTGCAATATCCGGAGACCCAAACCGGCAATAGCGGACATTTTTATATTGACCGTGATGGCAGTATTGAGCAATGGGTGCCGCTCGACCGTGTGGCTCACCACGTTAAGGGCTTTAACCCTAAAAGCATTGGAGTAGAACTGGTCAATACCGGTCGTTATCCGGACTGGTTCTGCTCCGTTAATCAGATAATGTCAGAACCCTATCCTGCGCTACAGATCAGGGCGTTGGTGGCTCTGATTGACCACCTGAAGACCCGGCTTACCGGTCTGGAAAAAATCGCCGGGCATGAAGACCTTGATACCGGGATGATCTCCTCGGAAGACCGGATCGACACAATGATCAGACGTAAACTCGATCCTGGACCGCTGTTTCCATGGTCGAAGTTAATGAGTAATGTATCACTCCATCGTTTTTATGCTGAAAACATATGAAAATAAAAAACATCTGCGTGTACTGCGGTTCCAGTCCGGGTAAAAACCCGGCTTATCTGCGTGCGGCAAAAAGTCTCGCCAATACCATGTGTGAGCGTGATATCGGGCTTGTCTATGGCGGGGCTGCCATAGGTGTCATGGGTGCGGTAGCGAATGCTGTGCTTGAGGGCGGAGGTGAGGCCATCGGTGTTATTCCCAAGAGCCTTGCGGTCAAGGAGGTCGCACACAGCAATCTCACAGAGCTACACGTTGTTGCTTCCATGCATGAACGTAAAGCGATGATGGCCGAGCTTGCCGACGGCTTTATTGCCCTGCCTGGTGGTTGGGGCACACTGGAGGAAATTTTCGAAATTCTAACCTGGGCTCAACTGGGGTTCCATAACAAGCCCTGCGGTCTGCTGAATATTGAAGGTTATTACGACGGTTTGATTGGTTTTCTTGACAACGCCATTGAGCAGCAATTTGTTAATGAGCTTTGTCGTCCAATGTTGATTAAAGCTTCTGAGCCAAACGCACTACTGAATCAATTCACCGAATATCGTGCACCCAAAGTCCGGAAATGGATGGGCGAAGACGAGTTATAAGCAGTGGGGTATGATAGAAACAGCAAGCCAGGAGTTGATGATGAAAAATTTACAGGTTCTATTATTTATTTTATTGGTTTCGATACTGATCAGTCCAGCGCTGGCCAAGGAGTCACGAGAAGGGAAGCAAGCCAGACTGGATGCGGCCTGTGAGGTAGAACGACAAAAGAAAATTGCGCCAATGCGAAGTAAATACATAACAGAATGCGTAAGCAATAAAGAATTGCCCAGCCAGCAGGAGTGCGAAGTCTTCTATGCGGATTACGGTGAGCGAATGGGCGGTCGTGCACCATTGTTTTACGATCTACCCGAATGTGTCACGGCTTTTGAGTTTCAACAAGGGGCAGGTGCTTCGGATTGATGATTACATGATCCATGTCGTGGTGATGGTCAACCCTGACCACTACGCTTCGCCGCTATGAGGCCACACAAACCACACGTTTTGCTCAGCTATGCATTCCGGCCGTTCTTTCTTATGGGTGGTCTTTTTGCAATGTTAAGCATTTTCCTCTGGGTCATGACTCTGCACGGTTCAGGCCTGCCAGGTGTCACACCGCTTTGGCATAGCCATGAAATGCTGATCGGGTTTGCGATGGCCGCAGTAGCCGGGTTCAGCCTGACCGCAGTGGCTAACTGGACCGGACGGCCTGCCATAAAAGGTGCACCACTGGCTTTATTGGTGTTTAGTTGGCTGGCAGGAAGATTTGCGATGTTGCTTTCAGCCTGGCTACCAGCCGGCCTGGTACTTGTTCTGGATATGCTTTTCCCTGTCCTGCTGGCCTGGTTGCTCAGTCGGGAAATCATTCTTGGCCGCAGTCGCCGTAATTACCCTCTCATCGCCATTGTTTTCGTAGTGGTGGCCGTAAACTGCCTTTATCAACTCGGTGCCGCTCAATGGCTGGCTGGTGGCGACCGCTTGGCCATTTACCTGTTAATTCATACTCTTTTAATTCTGGTCACAATTATTGCCGGACGTATCGTGCCAAGCTTCACCGGCAACTGGTTACGTCAACAGGGACAGGATCAGTTGCCGGTTAACAACGAATTCGTTAACAAAGCTGCAGTGGCGCTGACTATCGTGGTCGGCCTTACCGCCAGTTTCATGCCTATGCACCCGTTAACCGGTGTACTGGCCTTTACCGCCGCCCTTGTTCATGGCTTTCGATTAATTCGCTGGAAGGGCTTTGCAACGATATCCAACCCTTTAGTATTGGTCTTACACGCCGCGTATCTGTGGTTGCCAATAGGTTATGCCCTATTGGGCTGCGCCACTTTCGGCTGGCTGTTTTCACCCACCGCGGCCCTGCACGCGCTGACCATGGGTGCCATAGGCAGTATGGTGCTGGCGGTAACAACACGGGTGGCACTGGGTCATACCGGAAGAGCGTTACAAGCGGCACGGTTGGTTGTTTTGGCCTACTGGTTATTGATGCTTGCCGTAGTTGTACGGGTGCTGGGACCGCTGAGTGGCGAGAGTTATATGCTGATAATCGATGTCTCAGCGACAGCCTGGATATTGTCGTTTGCGATTTTTACCTGGGTGTACTGGCCAATTTTAAGCCGCCCGAAAGCCGATTAAGTAAGGGGCTCAAGGGGTGTAACAGGGGGTTGGGCTTACCGGCCATGGGCTGAATTTAGTTTTTCCCTGGCAATGACGATTCCGTTTTCATCGGCATAGAGATATTGGCCCGGCTTAAAACTGACGCCTGCAAATCTTAACGCTACGTTGAGCTGGCCTTCGTTACGTTTTTTGGATTTAAGGGGGAAGCAATTGAGCGCGCGCACGCCAAAATCCATACCCTTGAGAATCTCCACATCACGCACACAACCGTTGATAAGCACCCCCTGCCAGCCATTTTTTACCGCCATGGCCCCCAATAAGTCACCCAAAAGTGCACACCTCAACGACTCCCCACCATCCACGACCAGGACCTTGCCGTGACCGGCGGTGCCAAGGGTTTGTTTGACCAGGGAGTTATCTTCAAAGCACTTGATGGTGACGATCTCACCATAGAATTTTTCCTTACCGCCATATTCAGTAAACAATGGTTCAAGCACTTGTAGTTGGTCCAAAAAATCATCGCAAACATCGGGTGTCGTGAATGTCATGGTTTCTCTCTGTTGTTTCTTCTGAGTTGTGTTGCTTAGTCTACAGCTTATTCCTTAACCCTAACCAACAACGCTGCCCTGACGGGCGCGGGATGTCCTTCAACGGTCAGGGATGGGTTTTTCGCATCCAGGCATTCGCGAAGGGACTCAAAGGTCATCCAGTCTGTACTGCGTTGTTCCTGTGTGGTTGTTTTACTCACATCAAGTACCTGCGCTTCGGGAAGACCGGCCTGTTCCAACCAGTCACACAGTACCGCCAGGGTTGGAATGGCGTGAACATTGCGCATTCTTGCATAGCGGCCTGCCGGTTTCAGAATCTCATTACCCTCGCCCTCAAGCACCAGGGTTTCAAGTACGATCTGACCACCGGGCCGGGTCAGTTGTTTCAGCTGTTCAAGATGCTTAACCGGATATCGTCGATGATACAAAACACCCATCGAAAACACACTGTCAAATCCGGTGGTGCTTTCCGGCAAGTCTTCGATACCCAATGGGAGCACAAAATTATTCAAACCAGGGCAGAGCTTTTGCATTGCCAGCCACTGCATGACAAATACCACTGTCGGATCAATACCTACTACCAGCTTTGCACCGGCAGCGAGCATTCGCAATCCGAAATAGCCGTTGCCACAACCTATGTCCAGGACTTCCTGTCCGTTGAGATCGAGATGCGATTTCAATCGATCCCACTTCCAGTCAGAGCGCCATTCGGTTTCTATTCTGACACCACCCAACTCCAGCGGTCCTTTGCGCCATGGGTGTAATTTGAGCAAGTGTTGACGCAATAACGAGAGCTCACCGACCGGTCGACCCAGGGCCGGCGCTGAACGGTCCAGCCGCCTGTAGCCATCGCCTTCGGTCAGGGTATCGATGGTCTCCAGCCAGCGTGGCACATCACCGTGGGACAGGTTTTTCAAATACGCCCAACCCAATTCTTCCAAATCCGGCCGGCCTGATGCCTGCAGGTTCTGATAGGGGGTTTTCACTTGAATACTATACCCATGCTTATGCCTGTTGATATTTTTTTGCCAGTGACTTCTGGCGCATCCCGACCTGTGAGGATTCTGATACTATTTTAGCTTGGAGAAAGTAGTAAAGTTTGATGAGTTCCCCATAGTTGCTTCAAACTTAAAAAGAGGGTCTGAATATGTTTGAAAATGCATTAATCTCGGCAGTCATCGTAGCATTTCTTGCTGTCGTTGTTGTTCGAAAAGCGGTCATTATCGTACGACAGGGTTACGAATACACAGTTGAGCGTTTTGGTAAGTACCAAACCACTTTTCGTCCCGGCTTTCATTTAATGATGCCGTTTGTTAACCGGATCGGGCAACGCGTGAACATGATGGAGCGTGTGCTCGATGTACCATCCCAGGAAGTTATCTCCAAAGATAATGCAGTCCTGACCGTTGATGGCGTGGTGTTTTTCCAGGTATTGGATGCCGCCAAGGCCGCCTACGAGGTCTACCGGCTGGAGCACGCCGTTCTGAACCTGACCGTAACCAATATTCGTACGGTGCTCGGCTCAATGGATTTGGACGACGCACTCTCGAAGCGCGACACCATTAACGCCCAGCTTTTGAATGTTGTTGATGAAGCCACAACACCATGGGGGCTCAAGGTAACCCGCATTGAGATCAAGGACATCACACCACCCGTGGACCTGGTCAATGCGATGGCCAGGCAGATGAAGGCTGAGCGTGAAAAACGCGCCAATATTCTCGAGGCGGAAGGTTTTCGCCAGGCGGAAATTCTTAAAGCGGAAGGTGAGAAACAGGCTATCGTCCTGGACGCGGAAGGTCGCAAAGAAGCGGCGTTCAGAGATGCTGAGGCCCGTGAGCGCCTGGCTGAAGCTGAAGCCAGGGCTACAACGATGGTTTCTGAAGCCATTGCTGCGGGGGACATGCAGGCAATCAACTACTTCGTTGCACAAAAATATGTCGACGCGTTGAAAGCTTTTGCCAATAGTCCTAATCAGAAAACACTGTTGTTGCCCATGGAGACCACCGGTATCCTCGGCAGCCTGGCGGGTATCACTGAAATTGCCAAATCAGTGATTAGCGATAAGCCACAGGGGAGTACCTGATCATGACGGGGTGGCTTGAGCATATTGTTTTCTGGCACTGGTGGATACTCGCTGGACTTTTGTTAATCCTGGAGTTGAGCGCCCCGGCTTTCTTCTTTCTTTGGCTGGGGATTGCTGCCGGCGCCGTTGGTTTGATTTTACTGGTTTTCCCCTCCATTAGTCTCGAGATCCAGTTGGTACTGTTTGCCATAGCTTCGATCGTGGCCGTTCTCGCCTGGCGGAGATATCGGGAGTCCCGACCTGTAACAACCGACCAGCCCAACCTGAACCGGCGTGGACGGCAATATATCGGGCGTGTTTTCTCGCTCAGTTCCCCCATTATCAATGGTGTTGGCAAAGTAACCGTGGATGATTCCACCTGGAAGATTAAAGGTCCTGATTTACCTGCAGGCACACATATCAAGGTGACGGGGGTTGATGGTGTCGTATTTAAAGTGGCGTCAGCGGAATAGCGAGCCCTAAATCCGGATCAGTTCGGTAAACTTTTGCAACACCGACGTCGCTTCTGCGGTATTGCTGGAATTGGCCATTAATTGCTCCGGGTTTAAACCTTCCTCAAGCAAATCACCCTCCCTGTAGCGAATATAATCCGACATGACCGGGGCGGAAAACTCCGGGTGGAACTGAACGCCCCAAACCTTCTCCGCATACCTGATTGAAAAATTGTCATCCAGCGGGCTGGTCGCTAAACGTTTCGCACCCGGTGGTAATTTTAGTACAACTTCAGAGTGCGAAGCTTGCGCTGAAAAGGTCATTGGCAGGTGTCCCAGTAAACGATCATCTGTTTCATTATCAATGAGTTGTGCTGTTACTGTCCCCATTTGCCGCCCAGCAGGATTTGGCCCGGCACGACCACCCAGCGCATGAGCCAACAGTTGGTGGCCGTAACACACACCCAGTATCGGTACGCCGGTTTGAACTGCATGAGGCAACCACCGGGCGGTACGCTCACTCCAGTCCAGCCTTGCCGAAACCATCTCCGGAGAACCTGTAATCACGATACCGGCCAGGTTTTCGGGTTTTGGCAGGGCCTGCTGATTGAACACGTCTATTAGCAACAAATCCGAAACACCCAGACCTTGCGCAAACCAGTCTTCATAATCCCCGTGCTTCGGTTTGATCTGTTCGATCGCGCTGCCGAGTTTAATCAAAGCAATTTGTTTCAATGCTTTTTGCCCATTCATCTTCTGTCCTTGGTCACGCTTAGCTATACTATCGGGTTAACTTATCCGTTATCAGATCACGGGATTTTCATGACTTTTCAGGATTTTATCAACTGCCTACAAACTTATTGGGCAGAACAGGGTTGCGTACTGGTACAACCACTCGACATGGAAGTGGGTGCCGGCACCTTTCATCCGGCAACGTTTTTGCGTTCAATTGGTCCGGAACCATGGAATGCAGCTTACGTACAGCCCTGTAGAAGACCCACAGACGGCCGTTATGGGGAAAACCCGAACCGCCTGCAACACTATTACCAATACCAGGTTGTCATGAAACCCGCGCCGGAAGATTTTCAGGAATTATACCTGGGTTCATTGAAGGCTATCGGTATTGACCCGGCTATCCATGATATCCGCTTTGTTGAAGACAACTGGGAGTCACCGACACTGGGTGCATGGGGTCTTGGCTGGGAGGTCTGGCTCAATGGCATGGAAGTAACCCAGTTCACCTACTTTCAACAGGCGGGCGGCCTGGAGTGCCGGCCTGTCCTGGGTGAAATCACTTATGGTCTTGAGCGTCTGGCCATGTATTTACAAAATGTGGACAGCATATTTGATCTTGTATGGACCGATGTCGGCGGCAGAAAGGTTACCTACGGCGAGGTTTTTCACCAAAACGAAGTTGAACAATCCACCTACAATTTTGAACATGCTGATACCGGTGCACTGTTTGCCTGGTTTGATACCTGTGAATCCGAGGCCGACAAACTGGTGGAACTTGATTTGCCACTACCCGCCTACGAACAGGTATTGAGGGCCTCCCACACGTTTAACCTGCTGGATGCCCGCCGTGCAATTTCAGTCACCGAGCGACAGCGTTTTATCCTGCGGGTCAGAAACCTGTCCCGCAGGGTTGCTGAAGCCTATTTCGCACGCAGGGAAACCATGGGCTTTCCAGGCCTGAAGGAGAGCACCGGTGAGTAAGTCAGATAACACAGGCAAAGTTTCCAACCCTCCCGGCTCCGCGGACCTTTTGATCGAGTTGGGTTGCGAAGAGTTACCCCCAAAATCACTGTCCAGGCTGGGTCAGACCCTGTTTGACGGTTTTTTGAATCAACTTAACAAGGCCGAACTGACGTTCAATGCTGAAGGCAGTCATGCCTTTTACACACCAAGACGGCTGGCCTTGTTGATATCAGGTGTTGCAGCAAAGCAACCGGACCAGGTAATTGATCGCAAAGGCCCTGCTCTTGCCGCTGCATTTGATGCTGAAAACCAGCCAACACCGGCAGCAGCAGGCTTCGCACGTTCGGTAGGTAAAAGCGTCGATGAGCTCGATACACTTAAAACCGATGCAGGCGAGTGGTTATATTGCCGCTTGGAAAAACCCGGTCAGGCGCTTGACGTTTTGCTCTATCCAATGCTGGAAAAAGCGCTTGCGGCCCTACCCGTCGCGAAACCAATGCGTTGGGCTTCCAATGATTTCAGTTTCATCAGGCCAGTACACTGGCTGGTTGTAATGCATGGTTCCAGGGTTCTCGACGGCAGCCTGTTTGGTCTCGATGCTGCAAATACCACTCGCGGTCATCGAATTCACAGCCCAGGTCCACACGAAATAGCGACAGCCCGTGACTATGAAAAAGTTTTGGAAGACGCTTGTGTGGTAGTTGATCAACTTAAGCGACAGGAGCTTGTCAAAAGCCAGGTGGTTGCCCTGGGAGACTCTGCCGGTGGCAAAGCTTTGATTGATGAGAATTTACTTGCGGAGGTCACCAATCTTGTTGAGTGGCCGCGATCCATTTGCGGAAGTTTTGATACGGAGTTTCTCACTGTTCCCGCCGAGGCCCTGGTTGCCAGCATGCAGGATCACCAAAAGTTTTTCCCGGTTGTGAACACAAGCAATGGTGAACTGATGAACAGGTTCATAGCTGTTGCCAACCTTGAGAGCCTTGATTTTGATGCAGTACGCGAAGGTTTTGAGCGCGTTATCCGACCCCGCCTCGCTGATGCACGATTCTTTTGGGATCAGGACAACAAATCTTCTATCGAGAACTGGGTTCAGCAGCTTGATGATATTGTTTTTCAGAACACGTTAGGGTCTGTTGGAGACAAATCAAGACGTATATCAACAATTTCACAGAAAATAGCAGAAGAAACAGGGTTTAATCCGGTTGCTGCAGAACGCGCCGCATCTTTATGTAAATGCGATCTTGTCAGTCATATGGTAGGAGAGTTTCCAGAACTACAAGGCATTATGGGCCGTTATTACGCCCTGCAAAGCGGTGAGACCAATGAGGTTGCCCAGGCCATTGGAGATCATTACCTTCCGGCTTTTTCAGGGGACAGTCTGGCTACTTATGCCGTGGGGAAAATAGTCGCCCTGGCCGATCGACTGGATACATTAACCGGTATTTTTGCCACCGGGCTTAAGCCCACCGGCAACAAGGATCCTTTTGCACTGCGACGTGCGGCACTTGGCTTGATCCGTATATTGTTGGATGGTGAACTGGATATCGAGCTTGATAGAACACTCGCAATAGCCGTATTACCCCTGCAGGAACAGTTACCGGTTTCACCAGAGGTCTTGCTGGAGTTACGCCAGTTCATATTGGATCGGTTAAAGCACTATCTGCGTGAACAGGGCTACGATACCAGCCTCGTGAATGCGGCACTTGATGCGCCACTTGGTACCTTGCCTGACCTCCTAACACGACTTGATGCCTTACGCGAGTTTATGAAGCATGAAGTTGCGTCAGGCCTGGCCGCCGCCAACAAGCGAATAGGTAATATATTACGAAAATCGAATTCTGAAGTTAGCAGCACAATCAACGAAGATATATTGCATATAGATGAAGAAAGGATTCTTTTTGAAGAAGTTAGAGAAACTTCTATCAACCTGGATGGGTACTATAAAAAGGCGGATTACACCGCAGCCCTCACACTACTTGCTGGATTATCCACCAGTATCGAGGCCTTTTTTGACAAGGTCATGGTGATGGATGATGACCCGGAAATTCGTAATAACAGGTTAAGCCTTCTGGCAAAACTCAAAGGCTTGTTTGATCGGATCGCAAACCTTGCTTTGCTGGGTTGATAGCATCAACACCTGAATAAAGTTGGCCCGGATAAAAACTCCGGGCCAGAATCAAATGTCCAGGTTGGTTACGTAAAGAGCGTTCTTCTCAATAAAATCACGTCTTGGTTCAACTTCGTCACCCATTAAGGTTGTGAAGATTTCATCCGCTGCAATCACGTCTTCAATTGTTACCTTTAGCAGGCGGCGGGTTTCCGGGTTAACCGTTGTGTCCCAAAGTTGTTCCGGATTCATTTCACCGAGACCTTTAAACCGTTGGAAGGTCCGACCCTTGCGACTCTCGTTCATTAACCAGTCGTTCGCTTCGGCAAAACTTTTGATCTCTTGTTTACCTGCACCACGATGAACCGTCGCACCCGGCTGAATCAGGTCACTTAGCGTATTGGCTAACTTACCAGTTAGCCTGTATTCCGGTGAGCGGAAGAAGTCCCTGGTTAATCGTGTGGTATCCACAACGCCATAGGTGGTTTTACTCAACAACAACTCAAGTCCTTGTTCTGCTTTTTCTGCTTTTTCTGCGAGCAAGCCATAACTCACGCTGGGTGGGGAATTCCTGTTCATGTTTTCAAGAACTCCGTCACACCACTGCTGCGCTTCTTCAACACTCCAATCAAAAGAAAACTCTTTATTATCAATAAGTTGTTCCAAAAACAAGGTGTCATAACGAATCGCCAGACGTAAACTTGCTGCCTTAACTGCCATATAATCGCGCAGCAAGCCTTCAAGAGCGGCACCGGTCAGCGGTGGAGCATCCTGATCATAAACCAGCGAAGCGTTATCCATTGCCCGAGCCAGCATATACTCGTTCATCTCGGTATCGTCTTTCAGGTAATGCTCTTGCTTACCCTGCTTCACTTTATAGAGCGGTGGCTGACCAATATAAATATGGCCACGCTCTATCAGTTCAGGCATTTGACGATAGAAGAAAGTCAGTAAAAGTGTACGAATGTGAGAACCATCGACATCAGCATCAGTCATGATAATGATGGTGTGATAGCGTAATTTATCTATATTGAATTCATCTCTGCCAATACCACAACCAAGGGCCGTAATTAACGTACCAACTTCTGCAGAAGACAACATTTTATCAAATCGGGCTTTTTCTACATTCAGAATTTTTCCCTTAAGTGGCAGAATTGCCTGGGTTTTTCTGTTTCTGCCCTGCTTTGCAGAACCACCCGCAGAATCACCCTCCACTATGAACAACTCTGATAAAGCCGGATCTTTCTCCTGACAATCCGCCAATTTACCCGGTAACCCTGCAATATCCAACACGCCTTTACGCCGTGTCATATCACGGGCTTTACGAGCGGCCTCACGGGCACGTGCCGCATCCACGGCCTTCATGGTAATAATTTTTGCTTCTGTCGGGTTTTCAAGCAGAAAATCACGCAAGTGGGAAGATACCAGTGATTCAACCACCGGTTTAATCTCTGATGACACCAGTTTGTCTTTAGTCTGTGAAGAGAACTTTGGATCAGGCGCCTTTACAGACAGTACAGCGACCAGGCCTTCACGCGCGTCGTCACCTGTCATCGAAACCTTATTTTTCTTTGCTAGACCGGAATCATCAATATACTGATTCATCGTTCGGGTTAGTGCCGCCCTAAAGCCAGCCAAATGTGCCCCGCCATCACGCTGGGGAATATTATTGGTAAAGCAAAAAACGCTTTCCTGGTATGCGTCAGTCCATTGCATGGCTACCTCGACAACAATATCTTTCGCCTCACCCTGAAAGTACATAACACTTTGATGTAAAGCAGTTTTTTTACGTCCAAGATGCTCTACAAAAGACCGGATTCCGCCCTCATATTCGAAAATATCTGATTTTCCGGAGATTTCATCAGTCAATTCGATCCTGACACCGGAGTTAAGAAAACTCAGTTCCCGCAGACGCTTGGCAAGGATGTCGTAATGATAAACAGTGTCCGTGAAAACCTCCGGACTGGGTAAAAACCTTATTTCAGTACCGGTCTTTTTTGTATCTCCAATTATTTTGAGCGGTTCAACCGGGACACCCATGTGGTAAACCTGTTGCCAGGTATGTCCGTTTCTCCTAATGGTTAGTTCAAGCACCTCAGACAAGGCATTAACCACTGAAACACCAACACCATGCAAACCGCCGGAAACCTTATAAGAGTTAGCATCAAACTTTCCGCCGGCATGAAGCACCGTCATAATGACCTCAGCCGCAGAACGACCTTCCTCTTTATGAATATCTACCGGTACGCCACGTCCGTTATCAGTAACCCTGATATAACCATCTAATTCTATTACAACTTTTATCGCATCACAGTGGCCTGCCAAAGCTTCATCGATGGAATTATCCACCACCTCAAACACCAAGTGATGTAAGCCGGTACCATCATCCGTATCACCGATGTACATTCCTGGACGTTTACGTACTGCATCAAGTCCTTTTAGAACTTTAATACTACTGGAATCATATTCTTGATTGGTCATATAGCCTCTAAGTACCGTCTTACACAAATCATTTGCCACTTCTCTTGGCGGCAATAAAAATTTGACCTGTTGCGGAATTGCATGCGTTGAAACGAGATACATTATACCACTGAGAGACATTAAATGCCTGTTTTTCAGCCTTTTAAACGACCCTGACACGTCCAGGTTTAACGCGATGCATCTAGTGGCCCACATATGTGTCTGGAGCGTCCTCAACTAAGCAGTGGGGGCGCTGGGGCGGGTATTGTCTTACCGGGACACGCTCAAGCACATCCATGTGTCGCT
>RCNE010001394.1_pt1 | contig 13458 bp, 10 predicted proteins | sample 2041361 | NCBI WGS metagenome assembly RCNE01 (sample SAMN09708229, study PRJNA481090) | Marine sediment metagenome, whole genome shotgun sequencing project.
GTGCTCAAGCAACGCCTTCTTCAGCACGCCGCGCGCTTGAATATAAAGGCTTCGATAGATCGTCCTCCTCTCGGGACATTGCTGTGCAATACCCTGCCGGGCAATGCGTGTGACACCTGTTTGTGCACCTCTCCCGGGAACGCGCGTTTGGGCCAGCCCGCAACTTGCTCGGGAGACCACTTACGCCGTAGCTTTGCTGAACTGTGTGGGCCAATGCTGGGTGGCAAGCCAGCTTGCATATCTTCCGGCGCAGAGCACGGTTTCATGCCGCCTGATCTGATCCCGCCGCCCGGCAACCCGCAACGCCACCATTGCGCCGGACCTCGCGGCTGATCGTCGAGGGTGCGCGACCCAACTGGCGCGCGATCGCACGCAAAGGCTGCTTCAAACAAAGACCTCGCGATATCTCTGCGCGCTCACAAAGGCCCAGAGCAAACTTGCCACGCGTTCGATCCGGCGGGCGAATGCCGCCTGTCGACGATATCACGGAGAAAACAGGTGACGATTGGCGATCAAACATCCTTTCAATCGAACTCATCGACTCTCCGCGTTGCCAACGATCCCAAATCTCAGCGCGTTGCTCAGTCGAATAGTAAATCCTGGTACAATACTTCATTCCTAACACTCCATCTCTACCTAAAGATTAACGTGTTGAGATCGCCTGTTGAGCCCACCGGACAATGCTGCCGTTCGTGGCGGGTCGTACCAAGGTCTGCTTTTTGGCTCAGTGCTCTAGGTCATAAAGCAAACTGTCTAGTGGAGACTCAAAACTTAGCAACTCTCGGAACTGGTGTGTCCGGCATGCGATCACGTTTGTAGCCTCTGAAGGTGGATGCTGCGCATTCTCATTGCGGCTGAAAAACGTGCAACCGTTGTGAAGTGAGGTTTGGATAGCAGCCGTAAAAGCCTGATCTAATCAGGATTGCGTACTTTCAGATACTCTTCCTTCGGTATCTGGACGATGCCCTCAATCCCGAGTTGCGACTTACTTTGCGCGTCCAATTCTTCCATCGCGTCCTTTACGGCATTGAAAATTAGACCAGCATCGTTTCCCAAAGCCGTGATGAGAGGCAGCCCCGGTGTGGGCTTCGTCCATTCAAGAACGCGCAATCCAGTTGCAAATGGCTCATACTTTTCGATGTTGCGCCATGTTACGGCATCAAGTGACGCGATGTCGGCGCGCCCAGTCGCTACGGCGCGTGCGGATTCAAGATGCTGTTCGACATGCAGGCGATTTTCAAACCAGAAACTCTTGGGCTTCACATGCCAGAACGGGGCTGCGTAGCCTGATTGCGAAAACGTTTGATTGTACGCAAAGGTCGTATCCCTGAACTCTGCTATCTGAGTTCGGGCATCATTCGCGCGCACAATGATGCCACTGCGATAATAACCCGGAGGACAGCCGTCCAACCCGTAATCCGGTGTGCCGACAAGCTGGACTTTTTCTTGGAGCCACGTGCGGTAGGGCATCCCGCATGTCTGACTTAGAACCAGATCGGGGTGCTTCCAGACAAAGAACTCCTCCGCGTCTTGCGACAATGTTTCGGGGCTGTCTATTCCGACGGCGGTCAGGTGTTTGCGGATCAACGTCCAGAAACGGTTATGCGCCTCAACCAGTTGGGACCGCTGGTACATCATCAGATTGGCAATCATGTCTCGTCTTTCCTTTCAATTGCCGCGGCAGGTCGGCGCAGCAGTATCAGTACGGCACAAACACGATGAGGTCACAGGAACATCCGTTTCTGCAAGAGCAATGCGGAGCTGTTCCTCGTAGATAGGAAGCTCGTCCGTCTCGCCCCGTTGGCGCAAGCATTCCACCAAACCATGCAGCGCCCAAACATTGCGCGGGTGTTGCGCGCAGCGTTGCAACTTGCCGTTCAAGCCCAGATCGGTACGGTAGACATCCTCGGCTTCAACGAAATGTCCCTGTTCCGCCAGAAGCGCCGCTAACGCGTGGCGCGGGGGATGCATCCAAGCCCACGGTTCCGTGTATTCAAGGTTGTCGTCGCGCCGCACGCTTTCACGTAGATGGTCAAACGCCAACGCGTAGTTGCCTTTGTGGTATTCCAGTTCACCGTTCAACATCATCTCACCAACAGACAGTGTCGCGCGGGCGGTGTTGTTAAAGAACTTGCGATTGTCGGGAATACGCTCAACTGCCGCGTAGAAATTCCGGCGCTCGTCCTCGGCAGCCTCGATATTCTTCAGCGCCGCATGGGCCACGCCCTTGGCGTAATGGTGCATGGCAGTAGACACGCAATAGAGCATCGGATCTTTGGGCATGGGTGTGTCGACAATATCCTGCCAACGCCCAAACCGCACCAACACGTGCATCTTCATGGAGTAATACCCCTCCATCGTGATTGCGAGCTGGGGGCGACCCTTAACGCTCAGCACCTCTTTGGACAGCGTGGCGCACATCTGTTCGGCGGCGGCCATTGCGGGTTTGAACTGTCCCAGAAACATGCAGGCATACATCATCAAATGCAGATCATGGCAGCGTGCAGTCGTATAGAAATTAAACGCACCGGCGTATTCGACGTACATATCGTCTGCGCGGATCGCCTTTTCGCTGGCGATCTTGGCCTTATCGTACTCTCCGCAAAGCACATAGGTATGGCCAGGCATGTGGTTCATATGGCCCGCATCAGGACACAACGTGGCGAGGATATCGGCAGACCTCGTCGCGCGTTCGGGTTTATCAGACATCTCTGTCGCATGAATGTGGAGGTGCAGGATCGCAAGATGCTGGCGCTCATTGGCGGCGTCTTTCATTGCGATCGAGCGTTCAATCAACTCTAAGGCCTCAAGCACATCTGAGCCCGTCGCAGGCACACCGCGTTTGACGTCCCACAACTGCCAAGCGGTTCGGGTCATCATGGCCTCGGCAAAAATCGCAGCGACGTCGTGATCATCTGGATAGGCCGCATAGACCGCACGCATTTCATCAGCGTACTCATCGTCCCAGCGATCAAATGTTGTGACGTCAACGCTATGAGGGTCTTGGAACCGATGCGACAAGGCCTCGACCAATGCGTTCTCCACATCGCTTGCGGTATGGGCGAAACGGCGCGCCTGCTGGATGTGGTGGTGGCCGATCTTCGTCGCACTGTCCGCCTCGGCGGGGCTGAATTGACGCCAGACATTATTATAAAACGGGCCTGAACCATAGGCTATGCCCCAATGCGCCATCATACATTCAGGGTCATGCTCCAACGCACGGTGAAAACACTTCACACCTTCTTCGTGATTGAAGCCGTAACACCAGTTCAGACCCAAATTAAACCACTGCTGTGCCTGAGCAGATGTGGTCGAGACCTCTCTTTTGTGATCTCCAAGATCAAACCGATCCATTGACCCGCCAACTCTTAATCAGACCCTGCAAGTCTTACCGTCCTAAAATACTGGGAAGATTCAGACCATTTTCACGTGCGCACTCAAGGGCATCGTCATACCCCGCGTCTGCATGGCGCATTACGCCAGTCGCAGGATCATTCCACAATACGTTTTTGATGCGACGGTCTGCATCCTCGGTGCCGTCACAGCAAATCACCATGCCGGAGTGCTGCGAGAATCCCATGCCGACGCCGCCACCATGGTGCAACGACACCCAGGTCGCGCCGCCCGCCACATTCAGCATCGCATTTAGAAGCGGCCAGTCTGACACCGCGTCAGACCCGTCTTTCATCGCCTCTGTCTCGCGGTTGGGCGACGCAACGGAGCCGCTGTCCAGATGATCGCGACCAATCACAACAGGCGCGCTCAGCTCGCCCGTGCGCACCATTTCGTTGAACGCCAGCCCCAGCTTGTCGCGCAGCCCCAGACCGACCCAGCAAATTCGCGCTGGCAAACCTTGGAACGCGATGCGTTCGCGCGCCATATCCAGCCAATTGTGCAGATGCGGATCGTCGATCAGTTCTTTTACTTTGGCGTCGGTTTTGTAGATATCCTCGGGATCGCCAGACAACGCGCACCAGCGGAACGGGCCGATACCGCGACAAAACAACGGACGGATATAAGCCGGCACAAATCCGGGGAAAGCAAAGGCGTTCTCTAAACCTTCTTCTTGCGCAATTTGGCGGATGTTGTTGCCGTAATCAAACGTCGGCACACCTGCGTTCCAAAAGTCCACCATTGCAGCCACTTGGACTTTCATCGACGCACGGGCTGCCATTTCAACTTCCTTCGGGGCGCTTTCTTGTTTCTCACGCCACTGTGCCACACTCCAGCCTTGCGGCAGATAGCCGTGGATCGGATCATGGGCCGACGTTTGGTCTGTCACCATGTCAGGCTTTACGCCACGCTTGACGAGTTCGGGGAAAACGTCAGCGGCATTGCCAATCAGTGCAACTGATTTTGCCTCGCCTGCCTTGCACCAGCGGTCAATCATCGCGAGCGCTTCGTCTAGATCGTTTGTCTTTTCATCGACATAGCGCGTGCGCAGCCGGAAATCGACGCGGGTTTCGTCACACTCTACAGCCAGACAACATGCACCCGCCATCACCGCGGCCAAAGGCTGGGCGCCACCCATGCCGCCCAATCCACCCGTCAAGATCCAACGCCCCGTCAGGTTGCCGTCGTAGTGCTGGCGGCCTGCTTCCATAAAAGTCTCATAGGTGCCCTGCACAATGCCTTGCGTTCCGATGTAAATCCATGACCCTGCGGTCATCTGCCCGTACATCGCTAGGCCCTTTTTATCGAGCTCGTTGAAATGATCCCATGTCGCCCAATGCGGCACGAGGTTGGAATTCGCGATCAATACACGCGGCGCATCTTTGTGGGTGTTGAACACGCCAACAGGTTTGCCCGACTGCACAAGCAGGGTCTGCGTGTCTTCTAAGTCTTTGAGGGCAGCGACAATCGCATCGAAATCTTCCCACGTCCGCGCCGCACGACCAATCCCGCCGTAAACCACCAGTTCATGGGGGTTCTCGGCGACATCAGGATGCAGATTGTTCATCAGCATCCGCATCGGAGCTTCAGTCAGCCAGCTTTTGGCCGTGATCTCGGTGCCTGTCGGTGCGAAAACATCGCGGATGTTGTGGCGGGAATGGGTCATTGGGTGCCTCCTAGAGTTGGGGCCAAGTCGGCCAAAGCGGTGAGGGTTTGTGTCAGATGCGGTCGCAGGCGATCTGCCGATCCTTGGTCATAAGTCCAAGGGTCTGCTTCATCAACAAGGTACGTGGATTGGGCCAGTTCCATCTGGAGTGCGTGGACACCCGAGGCGGGCTGACCATAGTGGCGTGTTGTCCACCCACCTTTGAAACGACCGTTGACGGTGGCGGTGTAGCCATCCGCGTTTTCGCAGATTTCGGTCGCAGTAGCCTCAATTTGCGCGGCACAGGTGGTCCCAAAGTTTGTCCCGATGTTGAAATCAGGCAGGGTGCCGTCGAACAAGAACGGAATTTCTGAGCGGATCGAATGGCAATCAAACAGGATCGCCACGCCGTGCAGGGCGCGAACGCGTGCCAGTTCCGCGCTAAGCGCCAAATGATACGGGGCATGAAATTGCGCACGCCGCTTTGAAATCTCGGCGGACGTCGGGGCGCTTTTCCAGATGTCCGCACCATCAAAATCCGTCAGAGGCACAAGCGTCGTGGTATTCTGGCCAGGATACAAGCTGCTGCCATCGGGGTCGCGATTGGCATCGATGACATAGCGGTGGAAATTTGCTTTGACCGTCGTAACATCTGCTAGAAGGCCGTCATACAAGAGATCGATATGCCAGTCCGTGTCCGCCAGCTTGCGTCCATTGTCGTTGAGATTGGCTATGATATCGTCTGGCACATACGTCCCCGTATGGGGGACACCCAAGACGATGGGGCTGGTGCCTTGGATGACACAGACAGGCGTCATTCTGCATGGCCTTTGACGAAGGCGGGTAGGCCAGCCGAAGCAATCAATGCGCCCGACTTGACCAATTTGGCGGCATCTTCGAGAGACGGTGCCATATAGCGGTCTTCGGCAATCGTCGGGACATCTGCGCGCAAGGTTTTCATAGCGGCCTTCAACGGCCCACTGGTTTGCAAAGGGGCGCGAAATTCTATGCCTTGAACACCGCACATCGCTTCCACCCCGAGAATGACGTTCAAGTTCGCGTTCATCCGCAGCAAGCGTCGTGCAGCGTGGGCGGCCATAGACACGTGATCTTCTTGGTTGGCTGATGTTGGCGTGCTATCCGTGGTGCACGGGTTGGCGAGGTGCTTGTTCTCGCTCATTAATGCCGCCGTGGTGACTTCGGCAATCATGAGGCCCGAGTTCAGGCCCGGATCAGGGGTCAGGAACGGAGGCAAATCAAAGCTGAGCGTCGGATCGACCATCAGCGCCACGCGGCGCTGTGCAATGGCTCCGATTTCAGACACGGCTACTGCGATCTGATCGGCGGCAAAGCCAACAGGTTCCGCATGGAAATTTCCGCCTGACACGATCAGGTCATCATCCACCAGTACAAGCGGATTGTCGGTAACGGCGTTGGCCTCAATTTCCAGGGTGCGGGCCGCGAAATGAAGGACATCCATAGCCGCGCCCGTGACCTGTGGCTGACAGCGGATACAGTAGGGATCCTGCACGCGCGTGTCGCCTTCAACATGGCTTTCGCGGATTTCAGATCCTTCCATCAAGGCACGTTGCGCCCTCGCAACTGCGATCTGCCCCGCGTGGCCACGCAGGGTGTGGATTGCGTCCTGAAGGGGCGCAGTTGACCCCATAATCGCGTCTGTCGACAGCGCGCAGGTCATCACAGAGGTCGCAGCGTTCTGCCATGCGCCCCAGAGGCCGACCAGTGCACAGGCGGTTGAAAACTGAGTGCCGTTAATCAGTGCGAGGCCCTCTTTAGCCCCCAGAACAATCGGCGTGATCCCCGCCTTGGAGAGTGCGTCACCCGCAGGCATCCGCGCGCCATCAAACATCGCCTCGCCCTCACCGATCATCGCGGCCGCCATATGCGCAAGCGGGGCCAGATCGCCCGACGCGCCAACGGAGCCTTGGCTGGGGATGACCGGTGTGACCTCTTTGGCAAGCATCGCCTCAAGCATTTGCACCGTCGACATAGCCACCCCAGACGCACCGCGCCCCAGCGACAGCAACTTGAGGACCATCATCAAACGGGTTGTGGCGGTGTCGAGCGGTTCACCAACACCGCAACAATGGGACAGGATCAGATTGCGTTGCAGGGTCGCGACGTCCTTCGGGGCGATCTTTACACTGGCCAATTTTCCAAAGCCGGTGTTGATGCCGTAAACAGCCGCCTGACCAGCGGCAGCTTTCGCAACCATTGCCGCAGCCGCTTTGATCGCACCATGAGATGACGGATCAAGCCTTGCTGGTTTTTCGCCTGACCAAATGTCGTGTAATTGCGCCAAAGTTGCAGCGCCGGGCATCAAAGTGACAGGCCTTAAAGTGACAGTCATAACGACCCCTTGAAAATACGAGAATGCAGCGGGTTAAACCCGATGCGGTAAGAAAGTTCGGCCGGATGGGTGACGTCCCAGATGTTAAGATCAGCACGCCCACCCGCGATGATACGTCCACGACCCGTTTCACCCAGCGCGCGCGCGGCGTGGGCTGTCATCCCGAGAAGTGCCTCAAGAGGCGTCATGCGGAACAGGGTGCAGGCCATGTTCATCGCTAGCAAAGGGGACGTCAGCGGCGATGATCCGGGGTTGCAATCCGTGGCCAGTGCCATCGGCACGCCATGGTCGCGAAAGGACTGGATCGGCGGGCTTTGGGTTTCGCCCAAGGTATAGAAGGCACCGGGTAGGATGGTCGCGACAGTGCCTGATACGGCTAAGGCCACTGCATCAGCGTCGGTCGCATATTCAACGTGGTCTGCGCTGAGGGCCCTGTACTTTGCGGCCAGTTGCGTGCCACCGATATTGGACAATTGCTCGGCGTGAAGTTTGACAGGCAGGCCAAGTTCAACAGCCACGGCAAACACACGTTCTATCTGTGCGGTGTCAAAAGCGATGCCTTCGCAAAACCCATCGACCGCATCGACCAGCCCCTCGGTGTGGGCGGCACGGAGCGTCGGAATGCAAACTTCGTCGATGTAAGCATCGGGGCGGTCCTTGTAGTCCGCAGGGACCGCATGTGCACCCAGAAAGCTGGTCCGCACATCGATCGGGCGCGATTGCCCGATCTGGCGGGCGACGCGCAGCATTTTTAGCTCGGTCTCATGGTCCAGCCCGTAGCCGGACTTTATTTCGATCAGCGTTACACCTTCGGCGATCATCGCATCAACCCGCGTCAGGGCGTCCGCAAGCAGCGCGTCTTCGCACGCAGTGCGCGTTGCCGTAACCGTGGAAACAATGCCACCACCCGCCGCTGCGACGTCCTTGTAGCTGGCACCCTTCAGACGTTGTTCAAATTCCGCAGCGCGGTTGCCGCCAAAGACGACGTGTGTGTGGCAATCAATCAACGAAGGCGTGACGAGCCGTCCCCCCAGATCGTGGGGCGCTAGATTTCTATATACATAAGGCAGATCAGCCGCAGGACCGACCCATACGATCTGCCCCCCTTCCAGCGCAATCATACCCTCCGCAATCAGACCAAAGTCATCGTCGCTTTTCAGCGTTGCGATATGTCCGTTCGTCAAAAGCATGGGCAGACTCACTTGCTAAACGTCATGTTCAGTGTTTTTATGTGCATACATAATAAACCTGTCAAGCGAGAATGTTATGAAATCTGTTTGGGCAAAAACTGCATTGTTACCGTCTGGCTGGGCGTCAGATGTGCGCATTGACGTCGGTGATGACGGACGGATTGCACGCGTCCAGAGCAGTGCGGCGATGGCTGGCACAACAGCCGATATGCTGCTGCCTGCACCGGTCAACGTGCACAGCCATGCATTTCAAAGGGCCATGGCCGGCCTAACAGAAAGGCGCGGGCCTAACCCGAACGACAGTTTCTGGACATGGCGACAGCTGATGTTTCGCTTTCTTGACAGGCTGACACCGGACAATGTCGAGGCGATCACCGCCTTTGTGCAGATGGAAATGCTGGAGGCGGGCTACGCCACAAACGCGGAATTCCACTACCTGCATCATCAGCCCGGAGGGGAACCCTACGACAACATCGCCGAAATGTCGACGCGAGTTGCTGGTGCCGCGTCCCTGTCCGGAATTGGCTTGTGTCTGGTGCCGGTCCACTATGAATTTGGCGGATGTGACGGGCGTGAATTGACCGCAGGACAGATCAGGTTCGGGAATGACTTCGACAGTTTCCTAACCCTGCATCACGAGGCTATTCGTTCCCTGTCGTCGCTTCCAGATGACACTTCGCACGGTGTTGCACCGCATTCGCTACGCGCCGTCGGTGCGCAAACCCTGCAATCTTACGCGTCACTCTTTGCAACAGGTCCGATTCATATGCATCTAGCGGAACAGATACCCGAAGTAGACGAAGTGCAGGCACATTGGGGGGCACGCCCTGTCGAATGGGCATTGGACAACATGGGGTTGGACGCGCGCTGGTGCCTAATCCATTGCACCCAAATGACACCCCAAGAAACCGTGCGGTTGGCGGGATCGGGGGTTGTTTCGGGTCTTTGCCCGATTACCGAAAGCAGCCTTGGGGATGGTATATTTGACGCCGTGCGCTGGATGGATGCTGGTGGTGCCATCGCTATCGGGTCCGATAGCAACATTCGCATAACGCTGAGCGAGGAATTACGCACCTTGGACTATTCGCAACGGCTGCGCGATGGGACACGGGCCGCTTTGGCCTCACCCGAAATGTCGACGGGCCGCCGGATGTTTGAAGGCATCTTGCGCGGTGGTGCACAAGCGACGCAGCGCAAAACGGGACGGATTGAGGTGGGGTATTGGGCCGACATGCTGACCCTAGATATGGACAACCCGCACATGTGGGGCCGATCCAAGGACACCGCATTGGACGCTTGGATTTTTGCAGGTGACGACAGGTTAGTGACTGATGTTTGGTCTGCCGGGCGACACATGGTAGTGAACGGTCAACACGTTGCGCGGGCTGGCATCATAGCGGCCTACAAGCGCACGATTGAGGCTTTGAAAGACGCTCTATGAACACACCCTCCTTTCGTAATTGGCAAAGCGTGCAGACCGAAGTTTTGCGCCGCATTCATGCACGCGAGTGGAAGCCAGGCGACCTGATCCCGAACGAGGCTGACTTGGCTTTGGAATTCGGCTGTGCCCGTACTACAGTGAACCGTGCCTTGCGCGCAGTTGCTGAGTCCGGCCTGTTGGATCGGCGTCGTAAGGCAGGCACGCGTGTCGCGACGCACCCTGTTGCAAAGGCGACCTTGAACATCGCTGTGATCCGCAATGAAATCGAAGACCGCGACCAAGCCTACGGATATCGCAGGATCACACGCGAAGAGGCTCTGCCGCCTTTGGCCGTTAGCGACGTCATGAGATCATCACCGGACCGCCCGCTCCTGCATGTATGCGCATTACACTTGGCCGACGACGTGCCCTACGCATTTGAGGATCGTTGGATCGATCCCGAAGTCGTTCCCGATGCTTTGAGCGAGAGTTTTGAGACCGTCAGCGCAAACGAGTGGTTGTTGAAACACACGCCTTATACGCATGGCGAAATTTTGTTTGCGGCGACCTTACCAACCCAAGATGAGGCCGCTGTCCTTAGATGCCCTCCAACGAGCGCGTTGTTTACCATAGACCGCGTCACATGGGATGGAGATTCAACAGTGACCAAAGTGCGTCTCCTTTACAGCCCGGGGCACAAAGTTCGCACAGTTCTTTGACCGTTGCGCGCAAAGTAGAAGTTCGCCGCATTGCAGGAACGCAGCAAAGTGGACTTCAAACGGACCTTGTCTGCACCTTACTCCAACGGCGGTTCAGCGGACTTAGCTGCCGCTCTCTGCAACTGTCCCGATGGCCGCTTTGATACGCCGCTTTCCAATATGTTCACTACAATCCCAAACGGTTTTCCGGGCCAATTATGCTTCCATCGTTGTGCTGAGAGCGTCGAGAATTGTTTTCGCAACAACATCACATTCTTGAAGGTTAAGTCGAGATGGAAGGCGGACGTCACAGGCGCGGTTTAACATTGCGCGCGTTTTCGGTTGGTCAGGATTATTATTTAAAAACTTCCAATTCCAGAATGCGCGAGCGTTATCGTTTGAGCGACCAAATACCTGAATCTTCAATTCCAGTAGGGAGGCTTGGCTAACAAAATCATCAACCTGCGCATCCGTCATATCGAGCAAGTTGAACTGAATTGAATCTGGCGCGCGCTGCTCGAGCGGAAGAGATGAAGGCACTGAAATCCACGGGCAGGTGGTGAGAATGGCTGCTACGTGATCATGGTTGCGACGGCCTTTCTTCACTCGTTCAGGAAGGGCTTCAAGTTGAGGCCGGATCAGAGCTGCTGACAATGTATTCAGGCGTAAATTATACAACGGAAGCCTATTTTGCCATTTCGCAACAGCTGCATGTAGAACCGGGTGTTTCTGCCAGTTATGTTCATACGCACCTGACATGATGACAGCCTGCGCAATAAGGTCTTCGTCATCGGTGATCATGATACCGCCTTCGCCAGCATTCAGCAGTTTGTACGACTGAAAACTAAAGCAACCGACCTTCCCGATAGTCCCAATATTACGGCCCGCCCATGTCGTACCGAGACTATGCGCCGCATCCTCGATCACCGGAATTTCAGCCGTGTCGCACATTGCCATTATGGCATCCATATCAGAGGTATGACCGCGCATGTGGCTGATAATTACCGCCTCACAATCGGGTAACTTTTTTCGAAAGTCATCAAGGTCGATCCGGTAATTGGGGCCACATTCACACAGAACTGGAATACAATCAGCGTGCACCACGGAAGAAGGAACTGCCGCGAATGTAAACGCTGGCACAAGAACTTTGGCGTCGCGTCCAAGACGCAGTGCTTTGAGCGACAGGAATAAAGCTGCAGAGCAAGACGAAACAGCCAACGCAAACTTGCTACCAAGCGCTTGGGCAAATTCGGCTTCTAACAACGCAACAGGCGAGTTATCAGAGCTATATCGAAATAAATCTCCAGTTTGTAAAATTCGGGAGACCTCGGCCATCGCAGAGTCTGGTATGGCTTCGGCAGCGGTTAAATTCGGTAGTTTGGACATATCACCATCTATTCAAGAGTTTGGATGAACTGTTCGACACGATCAAAAGCAGGCAACAATTCATTTAGATTTAATGCAGGTGGTCATCATGGAGGTGCTCGAAAACACCGGATTAGCATGACGGTTACCTCTAATATAAGTTGCACAAGAGAGAAAGGAGGTCAAAAGCTGACATTCATCCCGTTACAGATTTACGTCACTCTGAGCTCGTTGCCGCCTTGCGCTGCAGACGGCACCAAGGTCCGGTTAACGCCGGTGGCATCAGGACCAGTTTATGCTCAGTGTTATTGCAACTCACGACTTCTCAGAACCGGTGGCATGTCGGAAAGTGTCAGTGCGTATGGATAATAAAACTTCATGCGCACCAGCTTAATCGGGCCTCGCTGTGTCAAAATTTCCAGTATCTTTTCGAAAAATAAATAGTAAGTTATAGACCGTTTCAATGGCGTTTACGTGCGTAGTGTTCTCTGATCCCGACCCGGAGACTGCGGAAAAACCATTCCAGTTTGCCCATAATTCTTGCGTATACTGGGACGCGCGAGGAGACTTCACGTGGAGCATAAATCTACCAAGCCCGAGATGTCATGGCCGCGGATCGCATATCAGGTGTGCTATGAATTCGCCCGTAGCCGAAGCTGCTAACACGTCTATGAAAGACCTCTTCAACAGCGGTATTGCCTCGAAAGCAGACCGTCTTGAGTACTGATACGAAGGTCAGCTATGTGAGGCGGTCTCAACTGACCGACGCAACACATGCAATAAAACGCTCTGCGGGAGTAACGTATTCCAGCGTCATACGAGGTCGCTCATTAAACTGTCTTGCGACGGCGCACAGCTCTGCTTGACTATGTATCGACAAATCCGTTCCCTTTGGAACGTACTGTCGCAGCAAGCGGTTTGTATTTTCGTTTGTGCCGGGCTGCCAAGGTGAGTGTGGCTCGCACGAGAACACGTCGATGTCCGTCGCCAAGGTGAAGGTCTTATGCTTCGCAGTTTCTGAACCACGATCCTAGGTCAAAGAACGATACAGCTCTTCGAGGAGCTTACGTGACTGTTTGATCAACGCTTGAATGACGCTGTGGCTATCTTTCTTACTGATCTTTGCCAACATGACAAAGCGCGTGTGGCGTTCGACCAGTGTGGCAATGAAGCTGCTGCCTGAACCTGCAATCAAATCGCCCTCCCAGTGGCCTGGTACTGCGCGGTCTTCTACTTCGGCCGGGCGGTCCCGGATCGATATTGCGTCGTTGAACTTACCTATTCCAGTCCGTTTTAGCGCGGCATGGCGAGATCGGCGAATGGCCCGCGTTGTCCGCAGATGCGCAAGCAATTCCTTCTTAAGTACGCCGCGCGTT
>RCNE010001313.1_pt1 | contig 13453 bp, 11 predicted proteins | sample 2041361 | NCBI WGS metagenome assembly RCNE01 (sample SAMN09708229, study PRJNA481090) | Marine sediment metagenome, whole genome shotgun sequencing project.
TCAGCGTCGACATCCCGCGCCACGATCATCCGCCACTTGCTTGCGTGTAGGGTCGGGACTCATAACCAGAACACGACTGTTACCGCGAGAGCTATGGCCGACATGAATACCTCGGGGCATCTGTCATAGGGAATGGTCTTGTTTTGTGACTTGCGCCCAGGGATGCAGGGCTTCGTTCCCTTGTCTAGCAAGGCCTCACGGAACCAATCGGCGTCATAGCCTCGGTCCGCCAGCAGCCATTCGGCATCTGGTAAGTTGCTCAGCAATGCAGGGGCACCGGTGTAATCGCTGACCTGACCGGCGGTGATAAAGAAGCGGATCGGGCGCCGCTAGTGTCAGTAACAGCATGCAGCTTTGTGTTCATGCCGCCCTTCGTCTGCCCTCCCTTTCGGGATATTGCTGCGCAATACCCTGACAGGCAGTGATCAAAGGGCCACTCCCCCATTTTAATCCTAGGCTTGAGGCTATGCAGTGCGCTTTGTCCCTCTCACCGCTGCAAGCAGCGATTACCGGACAACGGGTAGGTTGCATCAATGGAGATTGTTTTATTGTCAGGTGCCTGTGCCGCCAGCCCTGCCATGATCCGAGCGAACACACCCATATCACTCCAACGCTTCCAGCGGTTATACAATGTCTTAGACGGGCCATGCTCTGCAGGCGCAATACACCATCGCAAACCATTGCAATTGATGAAGATAACGCCACTCAGAACGCGCATATCGTCGACGCGGGGCTTAACTCAGCTCTTCGGAAAATAGGGACGAAGCCGCTCGATTTGTACTTCGCTCAGCCAATATAGATTGCTCCTAAAACCCCCACATTTAGGGAAGTTCGAAGCATGCAACCCTGATGCCATCAAGCTAGTTACTGGGTCCCGAGCCTACGCATCGGAGCAAAGGAATTTCTGGCAGTGGTTGAAAACGATGCTTGAAATGCCTTCAAGCGTTTGAAAATTGTTGAAGGATACGTTGGCAAATAGAATGTTGTATCGGCATTGATGTTTGTTTTTTGTTGACTCCCGGTAACCGCAGGTAAGTATTGCCAACAGAGTTTCCGTGCAAAACCCTTTTCAAATCAAAATTTATAGTGGAGCGATCAGTTGTCATTTGAGCTGGAAGAAAATCTTGAAGAAGTCGCAAGCGGTCTGGGGTTTCCCGAAGGTCCAGTGGCAATGGACGACGGATCACTCTTGTTTGTTGACATCATGAAACAGACATTGATGCGCCTGATGCCGGGCAAAAACCCCGAAGAAGTCGTGAAACTCGAAGGTGGACCAAATGGCGTGGCCATCGGTCCTGACGGTGCAGCCTATGTGTGCAACAATGGCGGCGTATACAGCTTTGCCAAAATCGACCCTGAAGCACCGCCGGGCTCAGGTAAAACGCCTGACCCGGCACGCGAAATCACCATTCCTGTGCAGGTGCGCCCAAACTACATTGGCGGATCGATCCAGCGTGTTGATCTGCAAACTAAAGAGGTCACAACTCTTTACCCCAACGGTAAAGGACAAGGTCTGATTTCGCCCGATGACATCGTCTTTGATAAAAAACGTGGTGGGTTCTGGTTTACAGATACCGGTATGCAGCATGAAGCAAGCTGCGACTTTGGCGCAGTTTATTTCGCGACTATCGATGGAAAAACGCTGGAAAAAGTAGCGATTGTTCCCACTGCCAACGGCATTGGCCTCTCGCCCGATGGGGACAAGCTTTACGTCTCGGACACACTTTTTGGCAGGCTCTGGGTCATGGACATTGCAGGGCCTGGTAAACTTGTGCCCGGTCCCCTGCCGGGCATGCCGGGCAACGTGGTTCAGACGCTTTCGGGCTATCAATGGGTAGACAGCCTCAAGGTCGAAGCAGATGGACGTGTATGCGTGTGTACCCTCCTGAACGGTGGTATTACGATCTTTGAAACCGACGGTACAACAGAGCACTTGAAGATGCCTGATCTGTTCACCACAAATCTGTGTTTCGGGGGTAGCGACATGCGCGATGTCTGGATCACGGCGTCGAGTACAGGAAAAATCTATAAATCACGGTGGCCGCGCCCCGGCTTGAAACTCGCATATACCACCTGAAGGAAGAGATTTCGCGCTTGGATTGAAAATTTGTTTGAACTGTCCGTATTTGGGAGCTTAATCTTGGTAAAACGTTGGTTTTACCTGGCGGTTGTTGACCAATCAGGCGTTTCTTGTGGTAGGTTCGCCTTCTATGGTTAATGCACTCAAAATATCCACGAATCCGGCACCACTACAGGCCGAACGTCGTCTCGTCTCGGTCCTGTTTACGGATTTGGTCGGTTACACCGCGATTGTGGAGCGCTTGGGTGAAGAGAAATCCGTCCATTTCACTCGTATGCTTTATGTGATGCTGACCGGAATAGTGCAGGAGCACGGCGGCGTCGTGCGTGGTTTTGCCGGCGACAGCATCATGGCCGTGTTTGGAATTCCCGAGGCGCTGGAGGATGCTGGCCTCAGGGCTTGCACCGCGGCCATGGCCATTCACCAAGCCCTTGGCGCCGCTGTGGAGGACATTCACAAACGCTTTGATGTACGTCCAATCATGCGCGTTGGTGTGTGCTCGGGCTCTGTTGTTATTGCGGCCGTGGAGGGCGAAGGCGCGGAGATGACGGCGGTGGGCAATACCGTCAACCGTGCCGCACGCATTCAGGCGCTGGCACCCGAGGGGGGCTGTCTGATCTGCGACAACACGCGGCGATTGGTGGAATGGCAGGTCGATCTAAGCTTTGATGCTGAACATATAATCAAAGGCGTCAGCATGCCTCAAAAGTTGTGGCAACTGCAAGCTGTCCGCGAAGGTTCCAACCGATTTGACGCTTCGCTTGGGCGGGGGCTAAGTCAATATGTCGGGCGTGACGCCGAGCTCTCAACACTGTCCAAAGCGCAGGAAGAGACATGCGATGGGCTGCGGGTGATTGATCTGGTGGCTGAGCCGGGGCTGGGCAAAACGCGTCTAGTTTTTGAATTCCTGACCCGCGCCAAAGCACAGGAGACTGTGATCCTAACCGGCCATTGCACGACTATGGGCCAACAAGTGCCTTTCCTACCCTTCCTTGAGGTCGTGCGCGGTGCGTACCGCATTTATGACGAGGACGAGCCCGCCGAGATTGCAGAAAAGCTAGGAGAAGGGTTGCGGCGCGAGGGGCTCGACACACCTGAAAACATCGGTCTTTTGATGAATTTTCTAGGCCTTGCTGTGCCCAATGGGGGGCTGGAAGGTCTGGACGGCGTGCTGATAGGTCTGCGGACCCGCGATCTGCTGCCTGCACTCTTGCGCGCGCAATGCAACACCCACCGCGTGATTCTTCTGATCGAAGATTTGCACTGGATCGACAGTGCGTCAGAAGACCTGCTGCAAGGGCTGATCCGGGATGATCCGGCCAACCTGCTGATCGTGAATACGCGTAGGCCTGAATATCTGCCCGCGTGGTTGGACGGCCCTGCTGTGACGATAATTGCGCTTAAGCCGCTGCGCGCAGGTGATATTCGTACCCTTGCACAAGCACGGCTGGGAGTTGACGCTTTGCCAGATGCATTGGTCCGCCAGGTGATTGAGCGGGCCGATGGCAATCCGCTTTTTGGCGAGGAAATCCTGAGCTTCCTGATCGAACAAGGCACTTTGACGGTGCAGGACGGGCAGGTGAATTTTGATGAGCAGCTGGTGGATCGGGCACTGCCTGCTAGCATGCAAAGCCTTCTGTCGGCGCGTATTGAACAGCTCCAACCGGCTGACCGTGCGGTTTTGCAGGTTGCTGCGACAATCGGACGGCGCTTTGATCCCGGCATGCTGAACTTGGGCGGTGCGGGCGGCGACGAAACAGGGCCCGCGATACAACGCCTACAAGCGCTCGATATCATTCACCGCGAGGCCAACTCGTCCGATTATATGTTCAAGCACGTTTTGCTGCGCGATACCGTTTATCAAAGCCTGCTGGGGGATCGCCGTGCGGATCTGCACCTCGCAATTGCTCAAGCACTGGAAAAACGAAACGCCAATCGGCTTCCTGAAACGGCTGACACGCTTGCGTATCACTATGCACAAACGCTGCGCGCAGATAAGGCATTCGAGTACAGCGCGCTGGCGGGTGTCAAAAGCCTTGGTGTCTTTTCGCATGATCAGGCGAACCAGTATTTTGCGGCCGCATTTGCGATTTATGAACAGGACCCAAGCTGCGCAAGCGCCGCGGCGTTCGCGTCATTTCTGGGCAATTATGCGCTGTGCTCAAATATCTCGCTAGACGTGATGACAATGATCGATGTGGCCCAAAAGGTTCTGCCCGTTCTGAAAAAGATAGGAGACAACCCCGATCATATTCTATTCTTGCACCACTATGTTTCCTGCCTTGTGTGCAACACTAAGTTTCATGAGGCGCTGAAAGTGCAGCAAGAACTGACTGCAATGGCGAAGCGTCTGGGTGATCCCAAATCACTCGCCTATGCGATGGTCAACGAATTGTCCGTAGCCATCTATTGTGCACCCATATCCAACGCAGAATTTGCGGCCAAGCAAACCGAAATCGAACTAGCACTGACTACTTTTGACGACCCGTACCTGCAAAATTTCTATTTTGCGACAGTCGGTTGGAACGAGCTGACGCGCGGACGTGTGGCAAACGCCCGCGATGCGGCTGACCGGATGGTTGCCGTGGGAGAGCAAAGGAAGGATCCTCGCGCACTGGGTTACGGAACGGCGATGAAAGCACTTGTCGCGGTTGTGACCGACGACCATCAGTCCGCGCTTGAGCTATCCGAGGAGGCGCGGCGGTTGTCTCGGGCCGAGTTCGAGATTGCCATCGCTGAATCGTCGCGCATAAGCGCGCTTGTGGCACTCGAAAAGCCAGGGGCGAACAAAGAGCTACAGACCTACGTTGACATGCGCATTGCCGATGGTTGCACCCTTTTTGCCGGCGTTCCGCAAGCCATGCTGGGGGTGGGGCTAGCACTGGAAGGGCGCATCAGCGAGGGGCTTCGTGAGATCGAGAACACTATCGCAAACCGCGAGGCAGAGGGCGCGCATATCGCAGCTGACTGGAACCGCCTGCTGTTGGGTGAAATTTACCTTCAGATCATGTCTGGCGAGGGGGACGCGTCTCTGGGTGTGTTGCTGCGCAATTTCAGGGTGCTGGCAGGCGTGATGCTGTCAGGTGAAAAACGGATCAAATCCCTGATCAACAAGGCCCGTGAAAATCCACATTTTGACGCACGTGGCCATTACTATGCCCGTGGCGAGATGATCCTGGGGCTGCTGCACAAGCTCAAGAAGCGAAACAGTCAGGCGGTCGAGCATCTCACGACCGCGCAACAATTGATCGCACGAACCGGCGCCTCACCCATGCTCAGTCGGATCGAGGCGGCGCTGGAGGAGTTGGCCGCCTAGCCGGTCAGCTGTGACAGATAGCGCAGGGCGGGCAGGCTGGGCAAAAACGTATAGGCCCCGCCACGCGTTTTCACAAACCGTGGGAAGCCGCTCAACCGGATACTGCCACCGCCGCTGAGCGTCAGGTCAAGCGCGCTTGTCTCAGGCACATTGGCCCCCAGCAAAGGGTCGTTTGTGCCAGTAATATTTGGATCCTGCAGGCCGTAGTTCAGCCAGTCGCAGATGACGGCTTCAAACTGCGCGCCGTAATTTGCACCGATGAAATTACCCAGCAGGCCTCGTTCCGCTGTACCCTCAGTATCGGACCTTGTCGTGGGGTCAAAGTCTGGACCGTAAGACATACCTCTGCGGACCAGGCGGCGCGAGTGGTTTGCGACACGTTGCACAATGGGGCCACCGCGCGGATTGACACGACGCATGTGGGCACCCGCAGGACAGCGCGATGCGCGGGAGTAGTCGAAATCCGTGAGCGAAATGCCCGCAGGATCATTCGAATTGGGCGACAATTCATAAGGCGTGCCGTTGCGCCAACGCCCGCACATCTGTGCTGCGACAACTTCGCGCAAGGCATCGCTTCGGTTTAAGCCGCCGTCTATATCTTTCTCGGCGCCCTCGGGCAACAGCCTGTTAACGTCAGGATGCGTCAGCAGTTCGTTTGCAGCTTTCGTCAGATAATCCTCAAAGCCCTGTGTGTCCTGCATGAGCACGCGAAACGCATTAAAAGCGCTATTGCAAAACACGTCTTGAGGCGAAGGCACCACGAATTCCAAGCCTTTGAAATGGGTCGGATAACCCAAAAGCACCGTGCCCAGCGGGTCGCATGGTTCATCTACGTTTGCATTCTCAGGGTCGAAGATATGCGTAAACTTTGGCTGCGAAATTCCGTCCACATAGCCAAAGAACACTTTGCCTTGGGGCAGGTTACGACCGTTGCGCACCCCAAGCACGTTAAAGGCCTGCGCAATCTGCGCCTCGACTACGTCGAGATTGTCCGTCACGTCCGAGTAGACCGACGCCACAAGGTGAACGCGCTCAGGCTTATCAAAGGGCGGGGCCCAATGCTCCGGCGCGCTGTCGCCCACATCCCCAAGCTTGGCCGCACGTCTTGCCATGCCTTGTTTGTATTCGCTCGGAAACGTGTCGAGATTATTCGCAGGCAACCCCAGCGCGCGTAAGCCGTCAAAGGTGATCCCGATATTGAAACACGTCTCGGGTGGTGTGGACCAATTTGCAGACCGCGTTATCGTGGGTACGTGCTCAGGTCGGGTACCATCTGCCGCTGCCGCCAGAAATGTTCGTGCCTGTGTGCGGTCCGTGATTTCCATAACGATGTGGCGCACATTGCTTTTTCGGTATCCGCGCAGAATATTGCCTTGGATATTTTCAGCATCGAATTTTGCCATTACCAGCCCACTCCAAGTTTATTGCGGATTTGCGCCGCCGAAAACCCCGGATAACCACGGTAGCCGCCGCCTAACGAGATATTCGGGTTTGCGTGCAGTTGCAGGATCAAGTCGCGCGGCAGGCTTTCCAGCGCATGCGGCGGATCGTTCGGTTTACGGCCAATCTGGATGTCTTGCAGGCCAAACAGCTCTATCGGAAAATCAGGTGCCTGAAACAGGTCGCGCGCGGCCACCCAGTCGATAAAGGCTTCGACGTTTTGCTCGCAGGGGTAAACCTGATCGCCGTCTTCGACCACCAACATCAGCGCATCAAAGACGCTGCCGATGGTGGCGATGAAATCTCGGATGTAGTTGCTGAAATCGCCATCGTAGACCGAGATCATACAGATGTTGTCCTCGATCAACAAAAAGCGGGCCGAATGGACTGTGCCTACGTTATCCAACCCGGAAAAGACCTCGTCCACGCTTTGAGCCAATGCCATGACCGCCTTGGCGCGACCGATTGGCGATTTTTCCTTGAGCGGCATCAGCAGGTTCATCATCCTCTGCGAGCTATCGCTGGGTTGTTCTGTCACGCGCGGCCCGCCGACAAGCTTGGGCTTGCCCTCACGCCAGACCCAATAGGGCACAACCACATATTTGGATAGAAACTTAAACCAGCCCCGTGTCGGCAAGCTGTTTACATAGTCATTGAGCCATCCGCGGTCACTGCTCATGACTGGTCCCCTTTGCCGTGGAACGGACACCCGAAACCGCCCCGCCGCTCGCTTGAATATTTGTAGACGTCCTTGCGGATGCGCAGTACCGGATCATCGGATGGATCAATTCCACGGGTAAGGTGCCACGGGTTAAAGCTCAACTTCTCAAAGTAGTCATCGCGGCCCTTAGGCGCGTCTACAAGGGTCAGCGTGCCCATTATGATCCGCTTGCGGTGCGGGGGCCATTGCCGTGTGGAATCTTTAAAGTCGTCTCCTGTTTCTCCGATCTGCATCATCAACACAAACCGCTCCGTTCCGTTGGCAAGCCTGTCCTCAAGGTCTTTTCGAAGATACTGATTCTTTGGCGGCTCAAGAGGGTTGGTGTTCAACACGCCAGCAACTGGTGCCCAAGTGAACCGGACATAGCGTTTTTCTTTGTTCTTGTCGGTGACAACGAATGTATGCACCGCGTGATAAGGCGCGCGCACATAGCTGACCGGCGCGCCAATAAACGAGGCATTCAGAACAGCGGGCTGCGCCCAATAGTGGTCGTTTGCATAGGCGTTTGCCCCTTCATTCGGGCGCTCCGTCTGGCCGGGGTATGGATCCTGTATGGGCAATTCCAGCCTGAGGAACTGTTTGATCTTTTGCCAGGGGGTCTGGATGGTACACGGCTGCGGTCGGGCATTCCGGGCAAATTCGAGAAAGGTCTCGGGCGTGGGTGCAAAAAACACCGGCAGCGTCATCGAGACCAAATCGGTGGATTGATCGTTCGCGAGATAGAAGCGCACGGCCATGCCTCGCACATCCGACCAGCCATCGCGCTCCGCCTCGAAGCCCATACCGTTGGAAAAACGGACATCCACGTTGACGGGCGTGCCGTCATCCTTGGGCTGAAAATGTTCCGCAACACAGTAGTCAGAGGCAACAGGCGAAGGCACGAAATAGCCCGTTGCCCCAACACCAACGGTATGAACGGGACGTCGCTTTGTGCTGCCGCCCGGCGGGGGCATATCAAGCGCATGAACAATGTCTTCAACTAATTGGGGATCTGCCATGGTGTTCCTCGAAATACAGGAATTTTATATCAGACCACAAAGCTGTGTTCATAGCAATTTATACCGTTAACTGTATGCTAAAGCACTGTCGCAAGAATGTGACTCCGCTTGAACCGCCGTGCCATATCACCCGATCATCGGCCAAGGTCATCCGTGTCAGTCAGCGGGCGGACGAATACTGCCAAATTGGTGCGCCGAAGAGTAGGGCAGGGGTGCGCACATTCCGATGGCACCAACCGTGTTTACAGTGCTGTCTGAATGGAAGGAACATGCACCCGCGAGTTCGCAGGATTTGGCATTTGCAAATTCGGAGGGCAAGGTTCAGAATCACTCAAACATATACAACCGAGTGTTTAAGCCCATGCTGGTAACGAACGGTATTGTTGACAGCCTTGGCCAATCTAAATTTGGCATCCACGCTCTCAGACATGCAGCCGCGTCGCTATTCATTGAGCAGGGCTGGAATCCAAAGAAGATCCAAACGCTCCTCGGACATGCTTCGATCAACATGACGATGGACGTCTATGGTCACCTGTTCGAAAATGCTGAGGAAGACGTGTCGATGTTTGAGAAGCTTGAGACTGATTTGATGGCGGGCATAGGTGGTTGGTAAGAGATGCTCTCCAATAAGGCTTCTGGCGCGGCCTGAATACCCTCTAGTTTAGCCCTCGTATAGGGCAGCTGCTGCTCGGTCGCTTGTGGGTCTATCTTGATATACTTCAGGCATCGGCACCAGATTAGTATTGCTGCTTTGTTAGGACAACACCTCTGACACCGCCTCTTGGTTCACCTAAGAAATCCGCCTATTTGAGAGTGCATGCCGTATGGGTGAAGTGTGAGCAATACCTGAGGACAGGTCGTTCTGTTTCTCGAGGCGAAACGACCTAAGCTTCTGATTTGTATCAACGGTTGAATATACCTGACTAACTGCCAAATGCCTCATTCTTGCCACCTTACACTCCCAGCACGCAGTGATTTACCGAGGAGGGAAAGATGATGCAAAGAAGGACTTTAATGGAATATATGCGCCATGCCTTTCCTTGGCCAGTTGCCCCGATTCAACGCAGTCTGCGTGCTGTTTGACGGGTTGTTGCGGGCAGTAAACCAGTAAACTCAGCAATGCCTTTTGGTGAGGTATGTCCAGCGTCTACCGCCTCCTTAACTTGCTTGCTTGTATCGGCCAACCTTGCTTGATCTGCTTGCTCCAAGCAACTTCCATCGATGTTCTTCTGATGGGAAATCAACGGCATGATGGAATTCAGCCAAGTCGGGCCCACGCGCTGATAACACGGGTCCGTTGCGTTATGGGTGCCGCAAGTGGTGAGCTAGGGTGCACTGAGTTGGTTTGCCCTGCGATTGATTGAAGAGCACAGGGCATTGAAGCTAAAGACTGTTAGCGTCAGCATGAGGCGGTTTAGTAAGAGATGCGCGGGAACCTAGGAAAATTGAAAATCCTCGTGTCGGTAGTTCGATTCCGCCTCTGGGCACCATTATAAATCATCTAGAACAAACTCTTAAGGCCATAGCGGTTATCTACTTTTCTTTTCGCGTGAGATTTGTGTAAATCGGATTCGTCTGTGGCCTTTAACATCATGTAGGCAATGGGCATGCAGACCTGCTACATCCGCTACTTTCGCTACATTGCTGTTTTGGACTGTGAGTAAGATAGTTTGTGCAGATATGGGCCGGAAGCTTACCAATTCTGCATCATGCAAATATCGAGATTAAGGGCGGATTGCGGACGTTCGTTGCGGGTCGTACCAAGGTCTGCTTTGCGGAGAGGCTTTGAGAAATCTATTGGGTATTTCGGAAAACGAACGGAACGAAATGAACATGGAATCCGAGTTTTCGCACAACCTGCGGACAAAGCCACCGTTCCTTCCCTACCCTAGTTGCCGGGGTGCCTCATTTCTAATAATGACGGATTGTGAAACTGAATCTGTTACAATGGGATCACATGTTATCTAGGCAAGCAAGAATAGACAATTCTCTTCCCTCAAGGTGGGAAAATTGATCTTGTAGGTTGCTTTTTGAGAGGCTGAGTTATGGCGATTGAAGACGGTGCTGGGCACGCGGCCCCATCATGGTTCGTGGCTCCAGGTGAGTCAGATTCATACGCGGTGGTTGCGATAGTGATCTTGTGTCTGGCGCTCTACGGCGTTGTGACGCTTTATGCCGCATTTGACAGCTGGGCTGACCACAAAGCAGAGGGAACGCCGCTGGCCAAGACCATTCCGACGTTGCTGGCAATTGCCTTGCTTTACGAGGTTTTTCCTTTGGGGCATTTCCACATATTTCTACCGTTAAGCGCCATCCTGATTGCTCTAATGGCGGATTGGTCGCGCTTCCATCTGGGCACTGAAAGTCAATCGAGGCCTGAACCCGACGTGGTGATGTCACCAGCAGAAACAGAGGCATCAAGTAGCAGTGGACCCGATGGGGCAAGCGGATTGAAGGAGACCAAAGATGTTTGAGCTCCTCTTCACCTCTTTTCCCGTCATCATCCGTTACTATCAATTGAAACGCCGTGGCGAAGCTATGACCGTTTGGAACATGCGAACAGCCGTGTTCCTTTGGGGCGTCCTTGCCTTCTTCCTGTTCTTGTTGATTTTCTACTTCCACCCAAAATCCTATTCGGGTCTATTGCCGTTCGGAACCGTTTCGGTTGTGGCGCAATCTGCGGGTCCTGTGACGGAACTGACCGCCAGAAATGGACAGAGAGTATCTGCCGGAGACTTATTGTTTCGCATAGAAAACAGCTCTCAAAAGGCAGCGTTGAAACAGGCTGAGGCCGAATTAGGTACGCTCGCCGCAGCGGCGATGAAGGCACAAGACACGCTGAGAGTTGCACAGGCTAGTGTGGCTCAGGCAACTGCAACGCTAGATGAGCGGAGCGAAGAACTGCAGGACGCGCAGACGCTGTTTGAAAGAAACGTCGGCCCGCAAGACGCTGTGCAAAAGCTGGAAGCTGTTGTCAAAATTGCAAAAGCGCAGCTGGAAGCGACTCTGGCCCAGGTGGGTTTGGCCCAGACCGATATTTCGCAGTCTATCCCTGCGCAGCGCAAAGGGGCTGAAGCCGCGGTGGAGAGCGCCAAGGTTGCGTTGGATAAAACCGAAGTGCACTCCTTCACGGATGGTATCGTGACACAGTTGGCCCTGAGCGTTGGCAGCCCTGCATCAACCTTGATCCTAGCGCCCGCCATGGTGATCATCCCCGATCGACGAGACGGTATTCCACTCAGATTCATAGCGGGTTTTTCTCAGGTGGCGCGCGCTACGTTGTACGAAGGAATGCCCGCGGAAATTGCTTGCGATAGTAATGCCAGTTTGTCGTTTCGCAACGCGATATTGCCAGCCAGAGTGGCTTTCCTTCAGCCTGCCATCGCCGCCGGACAAGTCGTTCCGGGAGGTCAGTTGCTGGAACCAAGTACCATGGCGGACCGCGGATCGATTTTGGTCTATTTCGAGCTTGAGTATCCTGAACACGCAAAGATCATGATGGATGGAGCCGGTTGTATCGTACAGACCTATACCAATAACCTTTCAGGCACCTCAGGGCATGTGATTGCAGCAACAGGGATAATTAAGGCGATTGGTCTGCGACTGAAGGTGTGGGGCGCGTTAATCTCTGGTGTTGGCCTTGCCGGAGGTGGTGGCCACTGACGAATTGGGGGCACTCAAATCGACTTTGTCGTAGCCCCATGTGTCGCCGCCCGCCCAAGATGAACCTCTGGAAAAGCACCGAAGTTAGCTTCGACCCAATAGACGCGCTCGACGCAAACTAGTTTTCAAGTATTTGAGTTGTACGCTTTGCCGGCATTCGCTGCAGTTTGTTCGAGTGTCCGCCATAAACAGTTTTCAGGTCCGATTCATTAAGAAAAGCTGTGGTACAATGTCGTAAGTTGTTCGACACATCTTTCGTAGACATTTAACCAATGCCTAAGAAAGTGGGGGAGTCGTGCCCGAACTTGATTTGAACGCCAAAGCTCTCGGACTTACTGATGAGCTGCGCCTGATCATTCGTGATTTTTGCGAATACATTAATGTCGGTTCCTACCGGGAAACGTTCACATTCTTCCGGAATGTCAATCGTGATGTCTTCCCCGTTGAGATTGATTTCAACCACGCCAAAACTCTCTAATTCTTGGAAAAGGTTCTGGGCTTCAATGACCGCCCAAAAGAAGAAGCCAGGGATTCAACCGTGATGTTGCGCGTCATGGACAAGACAACGGATATTTGGGAGTGCGTGCCGTATGGATGAAGTGTGAGTAATGCCTGAGGACAGGTCGTTCTGTTTCCTGAGGCGAAACGATCTAAGCTTCTGATTTATACCAATGGTTGAATACAGCTGACTAACTGCCAAATGCCTCATTCTTGCCACCTTTCACTCCCAGCAAGCAGTGAATTACCAAAGAGGGAAAGATGATGCAAAGAAGGACTTTAATGGAATATAAGGCATGTCCAACAGTGCCCCCACGCTCACTGATAGACGAGCGGGTGCCGCCGCTCGGCACTGAAAGAAATAAGACGCAGGTACGCAAGCTGCTCATAGCCAGCTTTGCTGTGGTGTTGCTCTGTATCGTGTTTCTTATCTCTACATAGCCTCTGCCGACCAACGCCGACAACCATCGCCATAACTCGCCGCATACAGCAGGCGCATCGATGGTCTTTGGTTCAGATCAGCCGCCAATCGAACGGTATATCATGATCTTAGGGGCGGACATTGGTTACACGCTGTTCGCTGGGATTACCTCTGTAATTATTCGGATCAGATTTGAGAAAGCCTTAAAGCAACGTGATACTGCTGACCGACATTTCTTCTCCCAAGGAGACTTCGTTATCGCGTCCATGAGTTGAAGAAATCTCCCTTCCCACCCCTTCTCGTTTTCCGAACCCAG
>RCNE010001319.1_pt1 | contig 13434 bp, 9 predicted proteins | sample 2041361 | NCBI WGS metagenome assembly RCNE01 (sample SAMN09708229, study PRJNA481090) | Marine sediment metagenome, whole genome shotgun sequencing project.
GCTGCTTTGAAAAAAATGGGTATTAAAAGAATGATTATGCTTACGGGAGATAATCAAAAAGTAGCAGATGCCATTGCAAAGACCATAGGCATTACCGACCCATTGGGCAGTCTTCTTCCTGAAGAGAAAGTAAGTGCCATTGAAACATTAAAGCAAGAATTAGGAAATGTAGCCATGGTCGGAGATGGAGTGAATGATGCTCCTGCAATGGCAAAAAGTACAGTAGGTATTGCCATGGGAGCAGCAGGTTCAGATGTAGCTTTGGAAACTGCTGACATCGCTTTAATGGCGGATAAATTAGATAATCTTCCATTTGCAATTGGCCTAAGCCGAAAAGCAAAACGAATTATTAAACAAAATTTAATTATCAGTTTGGGGATGGTTGCGATTCTTGTTCCATTAACTATTATGGGCATGGTTGAAATTGGACCTGCTGTTGTGGGGCACGAAGGTTCTACCTTGGTAGTGGTTTTGAATGCATTGCGGTTGTTGAGGTATAATTAATGCTTAAATCCATCATTTTAACAATTTCAAGCTTCTGGTTTCTTATAATTATTTGTGGTTATAAAAAACAAATATGAATGAAATAGACCCAATATTGAAAAATCAAGTTGACAAGGAAAAGACCCCTCTGTTCAATATATTTTTTTCAATCAAAACGAAGTCATTCATGAGTTTCAATATGGATACTTAGATATTGCCATTGAAAAGAAAATCGTAAAATATTTTTAGATAAGTTAGACCAATTTATCATTGAATAGAAAAGCCAACAAGTAATATTGTAATTTACACGTACAAAAAGTCAAAACTATCTATTCAATGATAGACAACACATATGTATACTTGTGTTTTGCGTTTATCATATATTTCTTGGTAACCATTGTGAGAATACGAACTGAATAAAACAAACATATAAAAATGTATATGAAATCATAGCTCCCATCGGGGTGATATATTTCATATATTAACTGTTAAATAGAATTAAAACCAATAGTATTTGATGGACGAAAATTTAGGGGAATTAGACAATTATTTAGACAACCACTACATACATCGAAGTAATTGGTTAAGAGCTGCAGTTCTTGGAGCAAATGATGGAATTTTATCAACTGCAAGTATTGCGATTGGTGTTGCTGCTGCAAGTACGATGAAAGAACCGGTTGTATTGGCAACAGTAGCAGGTTTGGTTGCAGGTGCTTTGTCAATGGCAGCGGGGGAATACGTTTCGGTAAGTTCTCAAACCGATGTTGAAAAGGCTGATATTGAAAGAGAGAAAATAGAATTAGAAGAAATGCCCGAAATTGAATTGCAGCGATTGGCTCAAATTTATGAAGAAAGGGGTCTTAAAAAAGAAACGGCGCTACTTGTAGCAGAGGAATTGACCGAGCACGATGTCTTAGGAGCTCATGTTAGAGATGAATTGGGCATTAACGAGATAAGTCAAGCGAACCCCATACAGGCAGCGCTGGCTTCAGGTGCTGCATTTACGATAGGTGGTGCATTACCATTGTTAGTCGCTATTTTTTTACCTCTTAAAAATTTGGAATATTACCTCTATGGTTTTGCTATTGTTTTTCTAATTCTCTTAGGTGCAATGGCTGCTAAAGCAGGAGGTTCTAGCATAGCTAAGGCCATACTACGGATTACCTTTTGGGGAACGGTCGCCATGGGATTGACAGCTTTGGTCGGTTATATGTTCAATGTAAACGTCGGATAAACAAACGCTAAAAATGGCTACAGAAGTACTTGCTCGGTTAAGTATATAACTAAACAATTAATCACTATTCGAGACTATCGGCAAACATCAGTAACAGAAACATGATTGAATTCAAATCTCTTAATTATCTATCGGTCCATTTAGATCGCCTTGTAAAAGGTCGTTTATGGCTCAAAGTAATTATTGGACTCGTTTTAGGTGCGGGACTGGGGGTGCTACTTAATCCATCCATGGGGCTGTTTTCAGAGGATATTAGTTTGCGCTTTGCCGATTGGCTTGACCTGCCAGGTCAAATTTTTATGAGGTTGGTTCAAATGATAATGATCCCTTTAATATTTACCTCGATCATTACGGGTATTGTGGGCAACACATCTGAGAACCTAAAAACTTTTGGGCTTCGGCTATTGCTCTATTTTGTTTTTACTACTGGTATCGCCATAGCGATAGGCCTGGCCGTAACACTTATTTTTAAACCCGGTCAATATATTTTTGATCTAGGTGGATTTCCAAATAGTGGTGAAAGTCAAATAATACCCGATGAGCAGACTGACCTTATAGAGAACATTCCAAGTGCGATATCGCAACTTATCCCGAATAATCCGATGGAGTCCATTTTGACTGGGGAAATGTTGGGCGTGGTAATTTTCACCATCATTATTGGTGTGGCAATTACCCAACTCCGTAATGAAACAGCAAGGCCTATCATTCGTTTTTCGGAAGCCATTCAGAAAATCTGTATGATCGTAGTATCCTGGGCCATGATGCTCGTACCCTATGCAGTATTTGGTCTGATGGCAGCCTTACTATCCAGAACAAGCATTGAAATATTCTTAGGTCTAGGTTATTATATGGGCGTAGTTATCTTCGGTCTAATCATATTATTGCTATTCTATTTAGCTCTGGTCTTGGTTATAACCAAGAAGAACCCTTTCAAATTCTTGCGGGCGATAAAGGAACCCCAGTTATTAGCATTTTCTACCGCCAGCTCAGCGGCCGTAATGCCGTTATCAATGAAAACAGCGGATGAAAAATTAGGAGTATCCTCCAACATAAGTGATTTTGTCATCCCGGTCGGTGCCACAATTAATATGGACGGAACAGCATTGTTTCAATGCGTAACAACTTTATTTATGGCTCAGGCTTATGGCATCGAATTGTCCGTAATGAGCCTTTTACTAATCACCTTTACGGTTGTGGCCGCTTCTATAGGAACACCAGCCATTCCAGGAGGTGGGGTTATAATTCTTGCATCGGTATTACAAAGCGCAGGAATTCCAATTGATGGTCTAATCGTTATCATTGGAATCGATCGCATTTTGGGAATGTTTAGATGTGCGGTTAATGTAACAGGAGATTTGACGGCATGTATAATATTCGACAAATTTTATGGAGCCAAACCTATCATAGATAAGTTTGCCAAGGATGGCTAAACTGAATTGAAACGCAGTTTTTGAAGGTCGTCGAAATATTGGTTTTAAATAATGAAACAAACAACATCGATAATATTATCGATTATCACACTTATATTTATTGTTGTATTCACCCTTCAAAACACTAGTGAAGTAAGTATTACTTTTTTTTTTGGAACATTAAAACATCATTGACCTTATTGATTTTTTCTTAAATACCCATTATAATGAAACCATTTTAAAAAAAATATCTCAAGATGAGCTTATTGAAAAGGCTTACTACCATTTTTAGAGTAGGCCTTTTATTAGTGCCTTTGGCTCAAGTAGTAAAAAGAAAGTAGCAACTTTGTTCATGAGGCGAGGTAATCTCCAGGATAAATTTTTTTGGACTATTTCGAATACTCTTTTTTAAGACGAAGCGAAAAAGGGGCTTGATGCCCCCTTTTTATTACCTAAAATTTATACTGAACGAAAGCCGATAAATTGCGACCTGGGTCGTTGATGGGAACCCTTCCAAAATCAGCCTGATTATTGAAGGCGAAATTCAAGTGATTACTATACGCATTATCGAATACATTTAACGCTGCCACCCCTAAGGTTAAATTCTTAATGGGAACAACGCCAAGTCGTAAATCTAGAACCTCATAACCCGGTGTTATCTGTTCTCCAAATGAAAGTGCAATATGATCTTGTTCGGAAGTCAACGTATAATTAGCGTTTACCCAGAATTTTTCCTTTTCAAAACCAAGTTTAAAACGTGTTGTCAAGGGCGGCACCAAAGGTAACGGCTCGTTCAAGTCTTTGTTCTTGGCATACACGTAAGCCAATTCTGTGGTAAAGTTAAAATCGTTCCAGAAATCTATTCCTGCGGTAATTTCGAATCCTGTTTTATATGCCTTGTTTAAGTTTCGAAATACTTTCGGGTGTACAGGTTCTCGTGTAGGCATAAATTTTCGGGTCTGGGTTTCATCGATAATGGCTACGATATAATTCTCATAGAAGGAATAATAAAAGGATGTTCCATAATTGAATTTATCAGAGTTGTTATCCGACAAGGGCAACTTCCCCCTAAAGCCAATTTCGAACTGATTGTTCACTTCAGCATTTAAATTAGGATTACCAATATATTCATGGGCATCTTGGCCTACTGTAAAATGATTGATGACCCTTTCGATCATATTGGCAGAGCGCACCCCTCTACCATAAGCCAACTCCATTATGAATTCACTTGAAAGAGCGTACTTAATTGAAGCTGTACCACTAATATTGTGTTCTGTTCGTTTATCTAAATCAGAATATAAAGCTGCAAAATCTGCTTCTGGATCTTTTATTTCAGAGGTGACATTATCATAACGAACGCCTGTGGTCAACATCGTTTTTTTAGTCAAGGGATATTTACTTTCTACAAACAGACCAATATCATTGATATATGAATCTTGCCATACCTTATCTTTAAACTCCTTCGGAGTTGCCAAAGGCCCCATTGCATTTCGTTTTACCAAACGACTTCGTTCACCGTCACGGGCAATATATAAGACGTCGACACCAGTAAATAATACTAATTTCTCATTCGGTTTTAGTTTCAACTCCACTTTTCCGCCTGCGGTAATTGCATCTATGGCAGAAACGGCTTCTGTCATCATAAAACTCGGTCTGTTTGTATTGGTCATAATATGGTCTACGTAGCTATAATAGACTTTGGTATCTACGTTGGCTAGAAGTCCGTTTAGCCCCGATACTTTATAATCCAAAGAAAGAATGCTACTATTGTCCTCTTCAGTATCCATTGGTAAGCCTGCATGTAGAACATCTCGACCGTAAGATTGTCTCCAATGTGCCTGTAAACGTTTGTTCTCTTTGAAATTGTATCCTGCTTTTAACCCATAGTCCAAGCTTCGAAAAGAAGAGGGAATTTCGGTGCCATCACCATCCTCATAATTGCCAAAATCACGAAAACCTACATTTCCAGTAAAATCGTACTTTTCGGTGGCCTGCTGCAATCGCGCCATTGATACTAGCGAACCTCCATTACTTTCATATCCCGCATCAACGCTACCATGCAGTCCGAAATCTTCAGCTGTTGGCTTCTGTGTAACCATATTAACAATACCACCAAAGGTCGCTCCGTAGCGCACGGTATAAGGCCCTTTTATGATTTCGATTTTCTCAATTTCTTCAGGAATTACATGCGTAGTAATAGGGTCCATTCGATTCGGGCATGCATGCATGGCCTTGGTTCCTCCGTCAAATTGAATATTCAATTGTTCGTACTGCGTTGCCCTAAAACTAGGGTCTATGGCATAGTTGCCTCGTTTGATCAGGGAGAATCCGTTGACATCGTTGAACAAATCGGCAACATTTCTGGGTTGTACTATTTTCTTTACATGGTCATTAGTTTCCAAAGTCAGCACAGGGTCAGTTTTGGTATTACCCGTAACCATCACTCCGTCTATTGATATTGGTGCTTCTTGCATCGAAATAACCATGCGCTCGCTATTAGGTGACACCTGCAGTTTCAGCGTCTTATAACCCATAAAGGAGATTGTCAAAGTGGTACCTCCGTCGGGTATTTTGATTCCGAAATAACCATTGGTGTCGGAATATGTGGCAACTCCGTTTTCAGCCAAAACGTGTGCTCCGGCTAGGGTTTCAATAGTAGTTTCGGCGAGTATTTGCCCCTTAAAATTTTGTGCGTTAACAAGGTGCCCTAGTAGCAATGCCACCGGTACCCAAAGATATTTATAATTCATTTTTGAATCGTTTAATTATATATAGGAATACAGCCAAAACACCATAATTTAGGTGTTCGGCAAATTAGATTGAGATACTAATTCCTATAATTGAGGAGGGTGAATTATACGATTCATAAAACGAAAATCATACAGATTGCTGTATTGAAGATTATTTAATTCTATGGTAGAAAGCTGTGAAAAATTGACGGTAAAAAAGGAAGCAATAAACAGTACAGTTTCGTTTTTCAACCAATCAAGATTAATAGGTGCTTGTTCTTCATCAGCTTGTTGCAACAACATTTTTGCCAAAGCACATTTACCATCGCAATTAAGTGCTGGTTTCGCCTTGTTTTCGCAAAAACGCTCTACAAAATCTTCTGTAAATAGGGCATAATAGCCCATCGTACCCGCAATTTTGAGGCTACTACTTAATGTGACTAGCACAAATAAAGTCGATATGGCAAAGCTTGACCACTTCATTCGGCAAAATTAAAGCCCTCAAATCATTTAAAAAGTGACTTTTGTCATGCAAGCACTTTTTTTTAAATTTTTTCTATATCTGTAACAAGGGTTACATAAAGAAGAACATCATATGTATAAATTTACCGTTGTTTAACTATAGAAAACATTTTAGTTGTTTGTTTAAATTGGCAGATTGTCTCGATGGATTTGATTATATGATAAAAGTCATTTTCCAGCATTTACAAAGGTTCTAATTTTGTGAGGTTATAGAAAAATTGATTCTAACAAATTTCTTGAAAATTGCTAATTACAATGAAATTGACCATGAAAAAGTCGTACTTCAGTAGTCTTAATTGGGTTCTGGGCCTATTTTTTGGTATTTCTATCGGATTGATGTCCAATCCGATACAAGCACAAATAGATTTCGCAAAAAGTAACCTAAACTTCAATGGTTTTGGTTCGGCCCCTATAACCACCTCTTTGTCTTTTGGACCTGACGGTCGCTTATATGTTTTGGAATATCCGGGGACAATATATGCCTTAACCGTAGCGCGAAATGCCTCTGATGATTATGTAGTAACTGCAAAGGAAGCAATTACCGGAGTCAAGAGCATACCAAACCATGATGACGATGGTACTGCATGTAGTGGGTCCTCAGGTAATTGTAACAATCGAGAGTCAACCGGTTTAACCATTGCTGGTACAGCAGCAAATCCAATCTTATATGTTACTTCTAGTGATTTTAGAGTCGGATCTGGTTCTGGTGGTGGTTTTGGAGATGTTAACCTTGATACTAACTCTGGAGTAATTACGAGACTCAAATGGAATGGTAGTGCATGGGATGTTATAGATTTGGTGAGAGGATTACCACGATCGGAAGAAAATCATGCTACTAACGGACTCGAGTTTACCACAATTAATGGTATCGACTATCTTATTGTCGCACAAGGGGGACACGCAAATGGCGGTGCGCCGTCTATAAATTTCAGTCTTATATGTGAATATGCGTTGTCTGGAGCTATACTTTCAGTTAATTTGACCGCTTTAAATACGATGCCTGTTCTAAATGATAATGGGCGAAACTACTTATATGATTTACCAACGTTAGACGACCCGACCCGCACAAATGTTAATGGTATAGCTGACCCTAATAATTCCTCTTACAACGGAGTAGATATAAATGACCCATGGGGTGGTAATGATGGTCTGAACCAAGCAATTCTTGTTCCGGGCGGCCCAGTACAGATATTTTCTCCAGGCTACCGTAATCCATATGATTTAGTAATAACGGAAAGTGGTGCCGTTTACGCTACTGATAACGGAGCAAATGGTGGTTGGGGCGGTCTTCCTGTAAACGAAGGGAGCGCAACTGTGACCAACGCTTATGATACAAATGAGACGGGTAGTAATTCTGCCTCAGCTGCGACTGACGGTGAGTTCATGAACAATGTAGATCATTTACAATTGATAACTACAAATAAGGATAGCTATAGTTTTGGAAGTTTTTACGGAGGTCACCCCAATCCAACAAGGGCAAACCCCACGGGTGCAGGTCTATACACAGCACCCGCAAACCTAGGAACTGCTGGGGCTGTATTCCGTACGCAAAAATATGACCCAGATGGTTCAACTTCAGGATCTACTACAAATGCCAATATTGCGTTGCCTGCGAACTGGCCGCCCGTTCAAACGGCAAATAGTGTAGAGGGAGATTGGCGTGGGCCAGGTATTGCAAATCCTGATGGGCCAGATGACAACGCTATTACAACGTGGACAACAAATACGAATGGTATTGACGAGTATACTGCCTCCAATTTTGGTGGTGCAATGAAGGGAGATCTTCTTGCTGGTTCAAGTCAAGGGGTTCTACGTAGGGTAGAACTTAAGGTTGATGGTACTTTAAAACAATTTACGGCTACATTTTTAGGTGGAATTGGTGGTAACGCTCTTGGGGTTACCTGTAATGGTGATTCTGAAATATTTCCTGGCACCATTTGGGCAGGAACTTTAAATGGAAAAATTGTGGTTTTTGAACCTATAGCAGCAGCAGCGCTAACTTTTCCTTTTAGAATCAATGCGGGTGGACCCGAAGTAAGCCATGATGGAAATATTTTTGGGGCGGATCATTATTTTTTTAACGGACAAAGTTATACTAATTCTAGTGCACAAATACCGGAGTTGTACCAATCTGAACGTTTTGATTCACAACTTACTCTTGAATATAAAATTCCCGTTCCAAATGGAGATTATGAAGTAATACTGCATTTCGCCGAAATTTATTGGGGAGCAACCGGTGGAAGTGCTGGGGGTGTAGGAAAACGGATTTTTGATGTAAACATTGAAGATGTTTTGGTTTTGGACGATTACGATATCATCGCTGATGTTGGTTCTGAGACGCCGGTAGCAAAGACGTTTATGGTTAGCGTATCAGACGGTGAACTTAGTTTAAACTTTTCGGCATTGACAAGTACGGGCGGGATAGACAGTCCTAAGGTTTCGGCCATTGAAATATTGTCTGACTTAAATGTTGCGCCAGTTGCAATTGCTTCAGCCACACCGTTGAACGGTGACGTTCCTTTAAACGTAAACTTTACAGGAAACAATTCGACCGATGATGTTGCAGTTGTAAGTTATCTCTGGGATTTTAAAGATGGATCTGCTACCTCAAGTATAGCAAATCCTGTTCATACCTTTTCTGTTGGAGGAACTTATGCTGTGGAGTTAACGGTTGAAGATGCAGGTGGGTTGATATCTACAACTACCGTTTCAATAACTGCTCAAACGCCTGGGAATGAGGCGCCAGTTGCGATTGTATCCGCAAGTCCTTTAAATGGAACTATTCCACTAGGAGTGAATTTTTCTGGGGATGGTTCTACTGATGATGTTGCCGTCACCGATTATCTGTGGGATTTTAAGGATGGTTCGGCTACAGTTACAGACGCTAATCCTTCACATACTTTTACAACAGCAGGTACATATCAAGTAGAGCTTATCGTGGAAGACGCTGAAGGTCTGACCAATACGGAAACAATTACTATAGTAGCTAGTACGGTAAGCAATGAAGCGCCAGTTGCAGTAATTAATGCAACCCCTGAAAATGGAAGCGCTCCCCTTGAGGTGGTCTTTAATGCTTCAAACTCGACAGATGATGTCGCTGTAGTAAGTTATTTATGGAATTTTGATGACGGTTCTGCCACTTCTTCAGAAACGGCTCCTAGGCACGTTTTTAACCAAAAGGGTACGTATGAAGTATCATTGACCGTTGAAGATGCCAGAGGTTTGAGTAATAGGCAAACCATAACTATAGTGGTTGCTGCTACTGCAATTGGAGATGTTGTAAGTATGCTATTAATAAACCCTGCTAAGGATGTGGCTCAAGTACGAATAACGGATAAAGGTCTTGGACAGACCAAAGTCAAAAAAATATATGTGCACGATGCAACAGGAAGACTTTTAGCAGTCTACAATGGCAAAGATGTTGTTGCAAATGGACTGTATGAAATTCCGATTGCAATGTTAAGTACAGGAGAAATCTACTATTTAGGTTTTGAATTGGATAAAGGAGATCGCATTGTATTTGATTTGATCGTAAACAATTAATTGAAAACCAGAACAGAACAACTTTAAAATAAAGTTTTATGATGGAAAAGAAACATCTTGCAAAAGCAGCTTTGGTTTTCATGTTTGCTCTCCTATTTGTTGGATTCCATTCGTGTAGCACGAATCGTTCAGACGATCTTGAGGATTACGACATTGATACCGACGGCGATGGAATTTTCGATAGCCAAGAAGTTTTGAATGGAACTGACAAGAATAATCCCTGTGACCCTGTTCATGATTCAGGATATACGTCTTATAACCCCGAAAACCTAATATGGTTAGGTGGCGATTGTGATGGCGATGGAATAAGTAACGCAGCTGAAATTTCTGCTAATGGAAACCCTTACGGTGAACCTATTATAAGTGAATTGGCCGTGCCAGAATTTTTACCAAAATTATCTCAATTAAATTTGTTCAATGGCGATATGGCTGATTTTCAGTATAATGATAACGTCTATGAGTATAGTTTAAGTACGCCAGTTTTTGCTGATTATGCATACAAATTACGAGTGGTAACCGTACCTGAGGGTAAACAAATCACTTATTCGGATGGTGGCCTACTAGGGTATCCTAATAACACGATCATGGCCCAAACATTCTATTATCTTAATGATGAAAGAGATCCTTCACTTGGAAAAAAAATTATTGAAACTCGGGTTTTAATCAAAAAAGAAGGTGAGTGGTTGGCACGTAATTATTTTTGGAATAATGAACAAACTGATGCACTATTAGACGACGATGTGCACGGACTTCTAGTAGATTGGATAGATGCAACAGGAGCCAACAAATCGGTGAATTATTTGGTTCCCCCAAATAATATGTGTGTGCTATGTCATACCAAAGATGGAATAATCATACCTATCGGACCAAAAGCACGCGCTCTAAATTTCAATCATGAAGGGCAGAACTTACTTCAATTTTTAAAGAATAATGAATTATTGGCCGGCGCACCAGATGTTTCTCAGATTCCGACACTTCCTGATTGGGCTGATGAAACTTTTTCAATAGAACAACGGGCTAGGGGCTACCTAGATATGAATTGTGCACATTGTCATCAAACAGGAGGTTCTTATAATGCTAGCTTTGGCGATAATTTCAATTTTACATACGAAACATCTTTTGAGGATAGCAATATATTTGCTGAGCGCACTCAAATAAGAGATCGAATGGGCACTCAAATATCGGGTTATTTCATGCCATTGATAGGCACTAGTCTGAAGCATGATGAAGGTATTGAACTTATTAATGACTACCTCGATACCTTAGAAGAGTAGGGGCGAAAACATCTAATTTTAAAAAAGTCAAGCATAGTTTTTGAACTGTACTTGACCTTTTTAATACTACTAATGCGTTAATAAGGTTATATTTAAAACCCTTTGATATAACTCACAACCATCCAAAAGTCTTCTTCATCGGGAATGATCTTTTCGAAACTGGCCATTTCATTTCTTCCTGTTTTGAGTTTGTAGTACATACTTCCGTCGGTTTGCTTTTTAAATGCATCGGTTGTAAAGTCCGCCACTTTTGTTTCCAATAAATTGGCTTGGTTTCCATCGCCCTTGCCTTTGCTTCCATGGCAGAATTTACAATGTTTCGAATAAATAGTGCGGCCAATTCGGTCCTCATCTTCAATGCCAGCATACGGGTTTTTCATGTCTTGATATTCTTTTGGCGCTTCCCAAGGTTCTTGCAAATTGCTTTTGACCAAAGACATTGATACTAATGTAAAACTTCCAAATAGTAGGAAGGCAAGTTTTAAGGTCTTTATTTTCATGTATGTTATATTAAAATTTATAGACTCGCGTAATATTGAATCCTATTAAAATATCTCCCTTGAAAAAATCATTTTGATTGAAACCATAGATTTCCTGAGGAACGATTCCATTACTGTTTGAAACTAATAGTTGAAAAGCATGGCCAGAAGTAGCAAATTCTACTCCAATACTGAGTCCAGGTTTGGGATTGATGTCTTCGCCGTCTACTTCTGCGTAATTCGTAAACGGATGGCTGTAATCAACCAATATTGATGATTGTGGGCTAACCTTATACCTTCCGCCTAAAGAGAGTCCGAATATGTCATTTTTACGACCAGCATCAACAAGATTAAAGTGAGAAATACTCGGTGCTAGCTGTAATGAAAGGTTTCGATTAAATCGCCTTGCTAAGATAATCTGGTGAAAAAACGAAAACCGATCTTGTGAAAATTCAAATAATTCTTTATTACGAGCATCAATAACGAAATTGCCATAGTAAGATACACTCAATGGGATTTTCTCAGAACGGGTCTGTCTGAACAATCGTGTTTGCAAACTAAAGTCTTGTAGGCGTTTGAACTTCGTCGTGCCAAAGCCTAGCGTCACTCCTTCAAAAAAGGTATAGGTTAAGCCGATTCGAATATTTGCTGGCGCCCAAAGACCAGCCAAATCATTATTTCCACCATTAATCAATCCGAATCGATGTTTGATCTGCATTTCCATGCTCTTTTTTGAGTATACCACATTCGTGGGATTATCAATTATAAATGAGCTTTCAAATGCCGGACGTTGCGGTTTTTCAATAATACTATCGTTGCTTATTTTTTTTAGGGGAATACTATCGACAACTTGAGGTATTTCTGGAATAGTATCGGTGCGCTGTGATTCTGGAGGAATAGTATCGTTCTTTGTATCTTGAGAGATTCCCAGAGCGGAAACAAAAAAGAAACTCCAAAGAATAGTTTTTATAAATTTCATTGAGTTGGTTTTGGAAATTAATTATTTAAAGCCCCTTGCTCTATCCATTTTTTTACCAATTCGATTTTGTTTTTTGGTAAAGGACCGCTCGGGGGCATTACAGACGGCTGTCCTATTAATCTTTGATAGAGAATGCTCGCGTTCAAATCTTTTGAAACGATATAATTTCCCGTTAGAACGGCGTAATAAGAGTTATCTTCCGTCAGATTTGGAGCAGCAACTATAAGTGGATGGCATGAAGTACAATTTGTATTGAATATGGGTTGAATTTCGGCAGAAAACGAAACAATGGTGTCTTCAGGAATAATTTCTTCAATTACTTCATCATAATAGCAGCCAGCTAAAATGAGTAACGAGCTTAGCACTACAAGTGTTCGTAATACGTTCATTTTTTTTGTCATATCGAAATTTTAGACTGTAGTCAAACCAGAATCAGAAAAGAAAATTTAATGCTTGCTATTAATTCCGTAGTACCCAAATAGATATGTATTCGTAAAATTTAAAAAGGGCTGGTTTGTATTTTATAAAATCGCCTAGATGTAGCTAAGTAGGTTATGGCATAATAAATTTCTTAATTTAAAACAGTTAGTATTTAAATCTTGTACTTACCTTTATTTAGGGCAAAGTTAATTGGTAGTTATTGCTTATTTCATGATTTTCATCATGTTTTAGATTCTGATATGTAGTGCCTCGGCTTGTTAAGAAGTGTGAAGTAAAAAACTAGCAGGTGCAAAAAGTCAGAAAAATAAAAATCCTTGAAAATCAATTGATTAGCAAGGGTT
>RCNE010005113.1_pt1 | contig 13427 bp, 12 predicted proteins | sample 2041361 | NCBI WGS metagenome assembly RCNE01 (sample SAMN09708229, study PRJNA481090) | Marine sediment metagenome, whole genome shotgun sequencing project.
TTATTCTAAAGATACAGAAAGTAATTCATGGATAAATATTCCTTTTTAAATACTGCACATACCTCCTTTTTTGCAGAGTTATATGATAAGTATTTAGTTAATCCAGATAGCGTAGAACCAAGTTGGAGAGCCTTTTTTCAAGGCTTTGATTTTGGTATTGAAAGCGCTGGTGAAGAGCTAGGTATAGGCGAGGAGCGCATTACCTCTATGGTTAACGGCAATGAGGTAGAAATGCCGGAATCCCTTCAAAAGGAATTTCAGGTCATACGATTAATAGATGGCTACCGCAGCAGGGGACATCTCTTTACCGAGACTAATCCGGTACGGGATAGGCGCCAGTATACCCCAAATCTAGAAATAGAGAGTTTTGGACTTACACAGTCCGATTTGGATGTCGTTTTTAATGCTGGGGATATTATTGGAATAGGCCCTAGTACCCTGAAAGAAATTATTAGCCATTTGACTAGTATTTACTGCGATGCCATTGGGGTGGAATACATGTATATTAGAAAGCCGGAACGTGTTACATGGATACAGGATTGGATTAACGTAAATGATAACCATCCAAATTTTAGTCCCGAACGGAAAAAGCATATACTTAAAAAACTGAATCAAGCGGTTTCCTTTGAAGGTTTTCTGCATACCAAATATGTGGGTCAAAAACGATTTTCATTAGAAGGTAACGAATCTCTGATACCCGGTTTGGACGCTATTGTAGAACGAGCCGCTGAGATGGGGGTGAAGCAATTTGTTATGGGCATGGCCCATAGGGGAAGGTTGAGTGTACTAACTAATATTTTTGGAAAATCGGCAAAGGATATTTTTAGTGAATTTGATGGAAAGGATTACGAACAGGAGATTTTTGATGGAGACGTAAAATACCATTTAGGTTGGACATCTGATCGTATGTCTGATAATGGGAATAAGATAAAAATGAATATAGCGCCTAACCCCTCGCATTTAGAGACGGTAGGTGCAGTTGTTGAAGGTATCGCAAGAGCAAAGCAGGATGCGCATTTCCAAGAAGATTTTTCTAAGGTACTTCCTATTGTGGTTCATGGAGATGCAGCTATTGCTGGTCAAGGTTTGGTATATGAAGTGGTTCAGATGGCTACTTTGGACGGATACAAGACCGGTGGTACCATTCATATTGTAGTAAACAATCAAATAGGCTTTACTACCAATTACTTGGATGCTAGATCTTCTACCTATTGTACGGATGTCGCTAAAGTTACTTTGAGTCCTGTTCTGCATGTGAATGCAGATGATGCAGAGGCTGTCGTGCATGCCTCCCTTTTTGCTTTGGAATATAGAATGCGATTTGAAAGGGATGTGTTTATAGATTTATTAGGATATAGAAAATATGGTCATAATGAAGGTGATGAACCTCGGTTCACACAGCCTAAATTATATAAGGCAATCGCTAAACATAAAAATCCTAGAGATATTTATGCGGAACGCTTGATTGCTGAGGGTGTTATTAAGGAAGGACATGTAGCGCAGCTGGAACAGGATTATAAAGATACTTTAGAGGAAAAGTTAGAGGATTCTAGAAAAGAAGATAAGACTGAGATTACGCCGTTCATGGCTGATGAGTGGAAAGGTTTTTCAAGTGCGCGTGAATGGGAGATGATGGAGAAGGTAGACACTACCTTTAACAAGGATAAGTTGGCGGCTATTGCCAAGGTTATTACCAAGTTGCCTGACGGTAAGAAATTCTTACGGAAAGTAGAAAAGCTAGTCAATGATCGTAAAAAAATGTTCTTTGAGACCGATACGTTGGATTGGGCCATGGGAGAACTTTTAGCCTACGGAACGTTGCTTGAAGAAGGTTTTGGAGTTCGAATGTCTGGGCAAGATGTTGAACGGGGTACTTTTTCCCACCGCCATGCGGTAATGAAAGTAGAGGAGAGTGAAGAAGAAGTCTTACTGCTTAATCACTTATCTGAGAGTCAAGGGAAATTTCAAATTTATAACTCGCTTTTATCTGAATATGGCGTAGTAGGATTTGATTATGGCTATGCCATGGCCAGTCCAAATACACTTACAATTTGGGAAGCACAGTTTGGTGACTTCAGTAATGGAGCTCAGATTATGATTGATCAGTATATATCAGCTGGTGAGGATAAGTGGAAATCGCAGAATGGATTGGTTATGTTGCTGCCCCATGGCTACGAAGCACAGGGAGCAGAGCATTCATCTGCTCGTATGGAACGCTACTTGCAGCTTTGTGCAAGGGATAATATGTACATCGCCGATGTTACAACCCCGGCTCAGATGTTCCATATTCTAAGGAGACAGATGAAGGTTAACTTTAGAAAACCACTTATTATATTTACGCCAAAAAGTCTTTTAAGACACCATAGAGCAGTTTCTACTGTAGCTGATTTTTCAAATGGTAGTTTCCAAGAAGTATTGGACGATGTATCTGCTGATGTTAAAAAAGTAAAATCTTTGGTGTTCTGTACCGGTAAATTCTATTATGATTTATTGGCGGTAAAAGAAGAATTAAATAGAGATGATGTTGCATTGGTACGGGTAGAACAATTATTCCCTTTGCCTGAGAAGCAAATGATAGCAATTACGAAAAAGTATAAAAATGCTAACGATATTGTTTGGGCGCAAGAAGAACCAAGAAATATGGGGGCATGGAGTCATATCATGATGCACTACAGCGAGGCTCAAAGCTTCAGAGTAGCATCAAGACGTTTTTATGCCGCACCGGCCGCCGGTAGTTCTGTGCGTTCCAAAGCGAGACATCAGCAAGTGATTGACTTTGTTTTTGATAAGACAAAGGACAATATGACAAGAAGAAAGAGTAAAAAGTAAAATATCAAATTATAGAAATAATGATTCTAGAAATGAAAGTCCCCTCGCCGGGAGAATCCATCACGGAAGTGGAAATTGCGGAATGGTTGGTAGAAGACGGTGATTATGTAGAAAAGGACCAGGCAGTTGCTGAGGTAGACTCAGATAAGGCAACTTTGGAATTACCAGCCGAAGCAAGTGGTGTAATTACCTTAAAGGCTGAAATAGGTGATGCCGTTGAAGTTGGTGCGGTTGTTTGTTTGATAGATACAAGTGCTGCAAAACCTAGTGGTGCCGCCGATACCAAAGCGGAGACTCCTAAAAAGGAAGCAGAACATGTAAAGGAGAAAAAAGAAGAAAAAGTACCGGAAGCAAAGACATCCTATGCTACTGGGAGTGCTTCACCGGCAGCTAAAAAAATATTAGAGGAGAAAGGGATTTCCACAGCATCTGTAAAAGGAACAGGAAGGGATGGTCGTATCACAAAAGATGATGCCGTAAATGCAGTTCCTTCTATGGGGTCTCCTGTAACTGGTGGCAACCGTGGGGAAAGCAGAACCAAACTTTCCATGTTGCGTAGAAAGGTAGCGGAACGTTTGGTTTTGGTTAAGAATGAAACGGCAATGCTTACTACGTTCAATGAGGTAGATATGTCGCCTATTTTTGCTCTTCGAACCAAATACAAGGAAACTTTTAAAGAGAAACACAGTGTGGGTCTCGGGTTTATGTCCTTCTTTACCAAGGCCGTAGTGAGAGCGTTAGAAATGTATCCCTCCGTTAATTCTATGATCGATGGTAAGGAGATGCTTTCTTATGATTTTTGCGACATAAGTATTGCAGTATCAGGCCCTAAGGGGTTAATGGTTCCTGTCATTAGAAATGCCGAAAACTTAACCTTTAGAGGTGTTGAAGCAGAGGTAAAACGTTTGGCTATAAGGGCTAGGGAAGGAGAGATTACCGTAGACGAAATGACTGGAGGAACCTTCACTATTACCAATGGAGGTGTTTTTGGATCCATGTTATCGACTCCTATAATTAACCCGCCGCAGAGTGCCATATTAGGGATGCATAATATTGTCGAAAGACCTATCGCAAAAGACGGAGTCGTTGTAATTGCGCCAATAATGTACGTAGCGCTTTCTTATGATCATCGTATTATTGATGGTAAGGAATCTGTAGGATTTTTAGTTGCTGTAAAAGAAGCTTTAGAGAATCCGGAGGAATTACTGATGGACGGGAATATAAACAAAGCATTGGAGTTGTAATCTAGGGGTATATAAAACAAAAAAATACGAGAGGTACTACCTCTCGTATTTTTTTTTGCTAGTTTGAAGGTCCGTTGCTGACAATTCACATCTTCTTAAGATTGTTTTTGCTTTTTTTTAAACATAAGTATACCTTTCTTTTATTGTAGTCTATAATCGCTTTGGTTTGTTTTAATACGTCTGCGCCAATAATACCATCAACCGGAGGTGCTTCGTGTGCTATGAGTGCCTGATTTACATGGGTAAGGTCGAACAAAACTATGTTCAACTTTCTATTTTTCCAGTCGCCAATTTTAATCGTATTTTTTTTGGATACATGCGTTTCCATATCGGTAGCTCCTGCTCCCGCAGCTTTGATATCCGATGATTTGGAAACTAGATTAAAATAATCCTGCTTATCGAATCCAATGCAGGTGTTTGATGCTCCAGTGTCCAAAATAAAAACTCCTTTTACATCATTTATTGTTGCTTTTATTTCTAAATGGTTGGTGGTAGTAATTTTTAAGGGAATGGAAGTATATTTTGCTTTTTTTAAAAACTTTTTGAGTTGCGACATGGCTATCAGGGCTATTCTTGTTTAACACGGAAGAAGTGTTTCCTAATGAAGGTAAAAGGGTATTAGAAAATGGGTTTTAGTTATCCAAAGATAAGCCTATTTTTGTGGTATGATTATAACGGATACCCATACGCATTTGTATAGTGAAGCTTTTGATGATGATAGATCGGATACAGTAGAGAAGGCACTTAAAAATGGTATAAAGCGGTTTTTTATTCCTGCAATCGATTCAACGTACACGGAGCGAATGTTACAATTAAAGCGTTCTTATCCTATGAATGTTTTCCTGATGATGGGATTGCACCCTACCCACGTAAAGGAAAATTATACAGCGGAATTAGTGCATGTGGAAACCATGTTAAAAAAGCATTCTTTTTGTGCTATAGGAGAAATAGGGATAGATCTCTATTGGGATAAATCGTTTTTAAAAGAGCAACAACATGCTTTTAAGCAGCAGATTGCCTTAGCTAAATTTTATAAGTTACCCATTGTGATTCATTGTAGGGATGCCTTTGATGAAATTTTTGAAGTATTGGAGCAGGAGAAGGGGGATGATTTGTTTGGTATTTTTCATTGTTTTACTGGAAACTTGGAACAAGCAAAGAAGGCTATATCTTATAATTTAAAATTAGGTATTGGGGGAGTGGTGACATTTAAGAACGGTAAAATCGACACGTTTTTACATGAAATAGATTTAAAGCATATTGTATTGGAAACAGATGCACCTTATCTTGCCCCAGTACCCTACAGAGGAAAGCGAAATGAACCTGTTTATATTCTAAAGGTTTTAGAGAAGCTAGCTGCAATTTACGGAATGAATATGGAAGAAGTGGCGGAGGTTACAACACAGAATTCCAAAAGTATTTTTGGAGTTTAATGGATACGATAATCAACTTATGACAGCAGTTAAAACAAATATCTTATTGATTTATACCGGGGGAACCATAGGTATGGTAAAGGATTATGAGTCCGGTGCTTTAAAGGCTTTTGATTTCAATGAGCTACTAAAAAGTATTCCAGAACTTAATCAATTGGAATGTTCAATAGACACCATGTCTTTTGATTATCCCATAGATTCATCCGATATGCATCCAAGAGATTGGATTGCAATAGCTACTATTATAGAGGAACGTTATGATTCCTATGATGGCTTTGTAGTGCTACATGGTAGCGATACCATGAGCTATACCGCATCGGCACTGAGTTTTTTAATGGAAAATTTAGACAAGCCTATCATTCTAACCGGTTCACAATTACCTATTGGAGACCTTAGGACAGATGCTAAGGAAAACCTGATTACCTCTATACAGATTGCTTCATTACAAGAAAACGGAATACCGGTTATAAGGGAAGTGGGTCTATATTTTGAGTACAAACTCTATAGGGGGAATAGGACCACTAAGATAAATTCGGAGCATTTTCAGGCTTTTTCTTCTTTAAACTATCCACATTTGGTTGAGTCTGGCGTGCATTTGAATATTTTTAAGGAATATTTGTTACCCCATAAACGAAATAGGAAGTTGGTCGTCCATAAAGAAATGGACGAAAACGTAGTTGTGTTAAAGTTATTTCCTGGAATTAATTTATTTGTTTTGGAAAGTATATTAAATGTTAAAGGTTTAAAAGCTCTTATTTTGGAAACATATGGTTCAGGAAATGCGCCAACGGACAAATTATTTTTGAATTTACTAAAAAAAGCTATCGATCAAGGAATTCATATAATTAACGTTACGCAATGTTCTGGAGGTAGTGTTATCATGGGTCAGTATGAAACAAGCACAGCACTAAAAAAAATGCAAGTTATTAACGGTAAGGATATTACGACCGAAGCAGCAATTACAAAGGTTATGTACATGTTAGGGAGTGATGTATCACGCAAATTATTTAAAACGGTTTTTGAGACTTCTTTGCGTGGAGAAATGAATTAAAATTAACCTGTTTAATTTTATTAATTAACATTTTTTTTGTTATTTGCCCTTCCTAATAAAAGGAAAATTAGAGAGGTGGCCGAGTGGTCGAAGGCGCACGCTTGGAAAGCGTGTATACCCCAAAAGGGTATCGAGGGTTCGAATCCCTTCCTCTCCCTTCCTCTCTGCGAGTAAGTTTTACTTTTTTTATATTGTTTTTTTTTTATCTTTAACCCTATTAACTAACTAATTTAAGTTTGAAAAAAATGAAAAAATTATTTCCAAGCCTAGCAATCGCTGGGGCATTTGTAGCAGGTACAAATATGGCAAGTGCAAAAGTAGCAGCAGTAGCTCTAGTAGTTCAAGAAACAGCTCCAGAAGCAGAAAAAGGCTTTACGCAAGTTTTAAAAGAGATGTTTATAACCGGAGGTGCCGGCTTTATGGGTATCGTACTTTTATGTTTGATCTTAGGATTAGCCGTTGCCATTGAAAGAATTATCTTTTTGAACATGGCTAGCACCAACAGTTCAAAATTAAAACAACAAGTAGAGGACGCATTGGCTTCGGGTGGTGTAGAAGCTGCTAAAGAAGTTTGTAGAAATACAAAAGGACCAGTTGCATCTATCTACTATCAAGGATTGGATAGAGCAGGTGAGAGTGTTGAGTCCGCTGAGAAGGCAGTAGTTGCTTACGGTGGTGTTCAAATGGGTCAATTAGAGAAAAATGTTTCTTGGTTGTCTTTATTTATCGCTATTGCACCAATGCTTGGTTTCATGGGTACGGTAATCGGTATGATTCAGGCCTTCCAAAAAATTGCTGCTGTTGGTAACTTAAGTGCATCTCTTATTGCAGGTGATATCCAAGTAGCACTTTTAACCACAGTATTCGGTCTTATTACGGCGATTATATTACAGATTTTTTATAATTATATTATTGCAAAAATCGATAGTATCGTTAATGATATGGAAGATTCTTCTATTACGTTGATAGATATGTTGGTAGACCACAAAAAATAAGTATCACCTTTTAATACCTAAAATATTATGCAAAAAATTGTAAAAATAGCATTGATAGCGATAGGCTTAATTGGTGCCGTATTATGGTTCATGCTTCCTGAAAGGGATATGCCAGCAGCGGAAGCAGCGCAGAGTGGAGCCATGAACGCCATGTTCATTATCACATACATCTTACTTGGTGTTGCGGTAGTGGTAAGTCTACTGTTTACATTAAAGAATTTGTTTTCGAACCCTCAGGGACTTAAGAAAACACTGTTCGTACTAGGAGGCTTTGCACTTGTTGTAATCATTTCTTATGTATTGGCCAGTGGAACAGATGTAGCTCCAGAGTTTTTAGCAATGTCTGATGAAGGCACAGTTAAGAAAATTGGGATGGGATTGAATGTTTTCTTTATCCTTACTCTTATAGCTGTTGCGGCGTTGATAATACCAGCTGTAAAAAACATGTTTAGTAAATAATAAAATAGATAACTATGGCTAGAAGATCAGGAGCACCAGAAGTAAGTGCCGGTTCCATGGCAGACATAGCGTTCTTATTACTTATCTTTTTCTTGGTAACTACTACTATTGAAACGGATGCAGGATTAGATCGTATGTTGCCACCTTGGGAGCCACCGACGGAAGATCCGCCAATTATCAAGCAAAAGAATATATTTACTGTAAACATCAACAGGAATGGACAACTTTTGGTTGAGGACGAGATTTTAGAGATAAAGGATTTGAGAGAAAAGGCTATGGCATTTCTCGATAACGGAGGAGCGGTATCAGGAACAGCTGATTACTGTAACTATTGTAAAGGTTCTAGAGATGGGTCATCATCAGATAATCCAAACAAAGCGATTATTTCTTTAAAGAATGACCGGGAAACGGAGTATAGTACCTACATAACAGTTCAAAATGAATTGGTAGGCGCATACAACGAACTCAGGAACAGAGAAGCAATGCGTTTGTACAAAAAGAATTTTGTTGATATGGAAGCTGAATATTTGAATCCAGAAACTTCTGACGAGGTCAAAGAAGAGTTGAAGGAGAAAGTGAAAAGTATTCAGGGGTTATTTCCTCAAAAGCTTTCAGAAGCAGAAACTTCAGCTAATTAACAAAACGTAAAACAAACACTATGTCAAAATTTGCAAAGAAAAAAGATGGTGAAATACCAGCGGTGTCTACGGCTTCCCTTCCGGACATTGTATTTATGCTTTTGTTCTTCTTTATGACGGTAACAGTGATGAAGGATAGTTCCTTGAAAGTAGATAACATTCTTCCTAACGCCAGTGAAATTAAAAAACTGGAAAAAAAGGACAGGGTAATATATATTTATGTTGGGAAACCGAGCAAGGAATATGAGAAGACTTTTGGTACAGAGCCAAAAATCCAATTGAACGATAAGTTTGCCAGTCCGACTGAGGTAGGTGATTATATTTTGATGGAAAGAGCCAAGAAATCTCAAGAACTTCAAAATGTGCTGACAACAGCTCTAAAGGTGGATAAGAATGCCACTATGGGACTTATTTCGGATATCAAACAAGAGTTAAGAAAGGTAAATGCATTAAAAGTGAACTATACAACGTACGAAGGGGATGCGTTTAGAAATCTCCAGTAGTAGTTTATAATTTCAAACTTAAGAAAACGCTCCAATGGTATTGGGGCGTTTTTTATTTTAGTAATTTTAAGGTCTATGGGAAAGTGGCTACTATTGGTTTTTCTTTGCTTATGCGGGTTTACTTATGGGCAATCTTCTATTGAGATTGAAAATTCGAAACAACAATATTTTGAGGATCAATTTTATTTAGGTTTTACCTATAATTTGGTTGGGAATACACCGGAAGGCCTAAAACAGCAAAATTTGTCCTATGGTTTCTATGCAGGGGTCATAAAGGATATCCCATTAAACGCAAGAGGAACAAAAGCACTTGGAATAGGTTTGGGGCTGGCATTGAATACCTATTATTCTAACCTTTTGGCTACGGAGTCTAGTACCGGAATAACGTACAGTTTTGCAGATGATATTTCTGGTTTTAAGCGCAGTAAAATAGAAACACATCTCATTGAATTACCCTTGGAATTTAGATGGCGAAATTCTACGCCGGAAGAGTATAGATTCTGGAGACTCTATGCCGGAATAAAAGCGGCCTATGTGGTAGGCGCGAGGTCTAAATCAGTAATTGATGGGAATAAGGATGGTTTTTATAATGGGGATATAGCAAGATTCCAATATGGACCAACCCTCAACGTAGGATATAATACCTTCAATATTCACTTGTATTATGCCTTAAATAACTTGTTCAAGGATTCCGCGACTATAAATAATGAAAGTATCGGTTTTGTTCCTTTGCGTATTGGTGTAATCTTCTATATTCTATAACCAATACGTTACTGTTAATAATTGCGAAAGTATCCCAATAGCTAAACCAGCCAATAGTTCTGGTCGTGTATGTGCTTTTAAATAAAGTCTGGATGAAGCTACCAACCCAATAAGTAGTGCAAAGATGCTAATAGCTATCACCACGTTGATTTCGAAATGAACGCTCAGGTTTATTAGGTACATGAAAAGGCCTGAAACTCCTACAAGGTGTAAACTGGTCTTAAAGTTAAAAAACAGCAGTAAAAGGCATGTAATTGACGCAATGAGTAGTCCTATGAAGTAGAAATAGAGTTCCATTACATAATTGTTTGGTATTACCTTGTAAATAATCATAAGTAATAGGATAACATGTATGGCGACGGGATACCTTCTTTCTCTCGTTGTTGGCATATGAATGGACGCTACCACCCCAATATTTTTCAGAATGAGGTAAGTAACTATAGGAATTATAATAGTTAAGATGAATATGGGCAATAGGTTACCTCCTTGAATTTCTAGCGGTGTGTATTTTGGGGTTATTAAGAAATAGGCTACTGTGCCCCCAACAGGTATAAAGAGTGGATGAAATAGATAGGATACGATAGTTAGAAGAACTTTCATTAAATCTGTTTTCGTAACCTGGCAACGGGAATATCAAGTTGTTCACGATACTTAGCTACAGTCCTTCTAGCGATAGGGTACCCTTTGTCTTTTAAAATGCCTGCTAATTTATCATCGGTCAATGGCTTCCGCTTTACTTCCTCGTTTATAACCGTCTCTAATATTTTTTTTATCTCTTTTGTGGAAACATCTTCTCCCTGCTCATTTTTCATAGATTCGGAGAAGTATTGTTTTATTAATTTTGTTCCGTATGGTGTATCTACGTATTTGCTGTTGGCCACACGGGAAACTGTAGATACATCCATCTGTATCTCATCGGCTATATCCTTGAGAATCATTGGCCTTAGATTGCGCTCGTCGCCAGAGAGGAAGTACTCTTTCTGATAGTGCATTATAGAGTTCATGGTAATGAATAAGGTCTGCTGTCTTTGCCTTATGGCATCTATAAACCATTTGGCTGCATCCAGTTTTTGCTTTATGAAAAGTACCGTGTCTTTTTGAGATTTGGATTTCTCCTTAGATTCTTTATAGCCTTTTAGCATATTGCTATATTCTTTGGAAACGTGGAGTTCTGGTGCGTTTCTGCCATTGAGGTTCAGCTCCAGTTCGCCATCTACTATCCGTATGGAGAAATCGGGTACTACATGTTCAATAATCCTATTGTTTCCCGCATAGGAACCTCCAGGTTTAGGGTTTAGCTTTTCAATTTCCGATATGGCTTCCTTTAGTTCTGCCTCGGTAACAGTATGTTTTTGAATAAGTTTTTGGTAGTGTTTTTTGGTAAACTGATCAAAAGATTTTTTTAGAATTCCAATGGCGAGTTCAATATTAGGTGTAATGGCCTTGCGTTCTAGTTGAATGAGTAAGCATTCTTCCAAAGAACGTGCCCCAACACCTGGCGGGTCTAGTTCTTGGACAATAGAAAGAATTCGTTCTATGGTCTTTTCTTCGGTATAAATATTTTGTGTGAAGGCAAGGTCGTCCAAAATATCAGAAATCGGTCTTCTGATATATCCGCTTTCATCTACACTTCCAACCAAGAATTCTGCGATTGCCCATTCCTCATCGGTAAGGTAGACCGTGTTTAGTTGGTTTAATAAATATTGGTTGAATGAAGTTCCTGCAGCATAGGGAATACTTTTTTCCTCATCGTCTGAACTATGGTTGTTTGCATGCGTTCGGTAATCTGGTATTTCGTCATCACTGAGATAATCATCTATATTGATATCATCTGCAGCAATAGTTTCGTTGTCATCAATGTCGTCGTAATCGTCCTCAAATTCGTCATTTAGACTATCAGCTTCTTCTTTGCCGTTTTCCAGTGCCGGATTTTCCTCTATTTCTTGTTTTAGACGTTGTTCAAATGCTTGTGTAGGCAATTGTATCAACTTCATCAACTGGATTTGTTGAGGTGATAGCTTTTGTGATAATTTAAACTGTAAATGTTGTTTTAGCATGGACGTTTGTTACTCCTTTATAAAAATAACGAAATGCATTTAAAACTCAGCATTTTGAGGCGTTCTTGGGAAAGGAATTACATCTCTGATATTTCCCATTCCTGTGGCAAAAAGTACGAGTCTTTCAAACCCTAGACCAAAACCGCTATGTTCTGCTGTTCCGAATTTCCGTAAATCTAAGTACCACCAAAGTTCTTTTTCATCAATATTCAAATCTGCAATTTTTTGTTTCAATACATCTAAGCGCTCTTCACGTTGCGATCCACCCACAATTTCCCCTATTCCAGGAAAAAGAATATCCATGGCGCGTACCGTCTTTCCATCCTCGTTTAAACGCATATAGAAAGCTTTTATTTTAGCCGGGTAGTCAAAGAGTATTACTGGGCAGTTAAAATGTTTTTCAACTAGGTAACGTTCATGTTCACTTTGTAAATCGGTACCCCATTCTTCTATAGGATATTGGAATTTTTTCTTTTTGTTGGGTTTACTGTTCTTTAGTATATCTATAGCTTCGGTATAACTGACCCTTTTAAAATTGTTCTCTGCCACAAACTTTAATTTCTCCAATAATGGCATGGCACTTCGCTCGGCTTGGGGTTTGCTTTTTTCCTCATCTAAAAGTCGCTTTTCCAAAAACTCTAGATCTTCGGTACAGTGCTCCAGAACATAGGAGATAACGTTTTTAATAAAATCTTCTGCTAGATCCATGTTGCCATCCAAGTCACAGAAAGCCATTTCTGGCTCGATCATCCAGAACTCTGCCAAGTGTCTGGACGTATTAGAGTTTTCTGCTCTAAAAGTAGGGCCGAAGGTGTATACTTTTCCTAAAGCCATAGCATATGCCTCGGCTTCCAATTGGCCAGAGACCGTCAGGTTAGTTTCCTTTCCAAAAAAATCTTGTTTATAATCTATAGCACCTTCTTCTGTTAGTGGCGGCTTTTTGTCGTCTAAGGTAGTTACACGAAACATTTCTCCCGCTCCTTCCGCATCTGAACCTGTGATGATGGGCGCATGAAAATAATAAAAACCGTTTTCTCTAAAGTACTTATGTATGGCAAAAGAGAGTGCAGACCTAACACGCATTACCGCGGCAAATGTGTTCGTTCGAATTCTTAAATGTGCTTTTTCCCTCAGGAACTCCAAGGAATGTTTTTTGGGTTGTATGGGATAGGTTTCCGGATCTGCTGTACCATGAACATGGATATCGCTGACCTGAATTTCTACTGATTGACCGCGACCTTGGCTTTCTACCAAAGTTCCGCTTATTTTCAGAGCTGCTCCTGTGTTAATTTGTTTTAGTAGGTCTTCATCAAATTTCTCAAAATCTACTACACATTGTATGGTGTTTAATGTAGACCCATCGTTGAGGGCAATAAAACGATTGCTTCGGAAGGTTCTTACCCAACCGTTTATGGTTACTTCCTGTAGTAATTCTTTTCCTTTAAGTATTTCCTTT
>RCNE010001321.1_pt1 | contig 13426 bp, 13 predicted proteins | sample 2041361 | NCBI WGS metagenome assembly RCNE01 (sample SAMN09708229, study PRJNA481090) | Marine sediment metagenome, whole genome shotgun sequencing project.
TGTTTCACCAGTTTGCCATGTGAATCATAATAATCAATTGAAGCCAGGGAAATTGCTTCTCTCAGGTTTGTGTTTCTGATACTCAGTGTAACGGCAAGGTCAAAGGTACGTTCACGATTTCCACTATAGATATGTGAGTATACAGGTACATAAACAGTCTGGCCGTCGGTCTTTAAGGCATCCGCCAATACGTTTGTGCCACCTTGAGCAAGTAGAAATAGCAGGACTATCGCCAGTTTTACCCAAATTGAGATTACCCTCATAGCTTCTCCTCCTGTGCTCCGTCAATCATCAGTCTTTTAAAGCACGCTCAATATCCATCTGCATATGCTCGAGCACTTCAACAGGGTCAGGTGCCCTGGTTATGGGACGACCAACCACCAGGTGGTCGGCGCCACCCTTCACAGCAAGACCAGCGGTCATGGTTCGTTTCTGGTCATCAGATTGTTCAGAAACATTGGCCCCGGGTCTGATACCGGGTGTTACAATCAACAGTTTGTCACCGAGTTCTGATCGCAGTCGCGATGCTTCCAGACCAGAGGAGACAACGCCGTCACAACCGAGCTGAAGTGCGGTCCGGGCGCGGTGATAAACAAGATCAGCTATGGAGCCGGTCATTCCCATTGCCCGCATATCCTCTTCCCCGAAACTGGTGAGAACCGTTACTGCAAGCAGTTTCATGTCACCCCGTGCTGAAACAGCGGCCCTGATTATCGGATCATTGCCATGAATTGTTGCCAGGCTGACACCCCGGTTATTTACCTGCTGCACAGCCAGTTTTACGGTTTCAGGTATATCAAAAAATTTTAGATCCAGCATTACCTGATGGCCACGATCAAGAATCCAGTCTATTGTATTAAACCAGTCTGACATAAAAAGCTGAAGACCAACCTTGTAAAATCCGGTATGGGACTCACACTTTTTAACAACTTCCTTTGCCTTATCCGGGTGGTCGACATCAAGTGCGACAATGATTCGTTCCCGCAATGGAATTGCTTTGCCCATTTTACACCTCTTCTGCCCGTTTACTCAGTGATATTTCGCAGCTAACACATACTATACTGCTTCTTATAGTGATGCGGTAGTTTGCAATAGAGATTCTTGCTCTCCTCCTGTTGGAGAGACGTATTGAAAGAGATGGTGACCAGGAAGCACCCCCTGCAGACAAAGACTATCCCTGGAAAATAAAAAATTTTCGAAGCGCATAATTTATCATGACTGCGGTAATGATATTTGAGAAAAAGGCATAGGTGGTGAGCATACCGAAACGTTTAATAAGAATCCCCATCAGCGCCGTTCCTATGGCCACGCTTATACCTGATACCAGATAAAAAAAGAAAATTTCCAGAACAATATGATGCCTGCCACGTTCAAATACCCATAAGATATTGAGGATATATGCAACCATGTTGGCAAACAGAAAGGCAATTATATTGGCCATCATTGAATTTCTTGCCCGGCGATAATCATCTCTCTGCTGAATCTTGAGTCTGAATAATCGGACAGCAGGATCTTTTTCCTGCAGGCATGGAAAAAGTTTCCACCCGACAAGGTGGAATATGCAGATATGGGTTAGTGTTGCCACACCGCCTGCAAGTGCGTATTTTATAAATTGTATCAGGGTTTCGTTTTCAAGAAGATTCATAGTGGTGGGATCATCATATCTGATCGTTGTTTTAATGAAAGAAAGCAGCTCAGCAAGCCATTAAGCCGTATTATTATGACTGATTGCCTGGCATATATACTTAACCTGTTGTCATCTGAACAGTTTAAAATCGATTGCGGTGCCTGTTATTTTCTTTGTGTCTCGACAGCAGGCAGGATATTGAAAAATCATTGCAGCAAACTTAAGCACACTGGACTGACCAGGTCTTTGAGATATCTCGTGGCCTGATATTACAAAACTGCGAGGTTGTTTTATTGCTTTCCTGTTGGTGTTTCATATCATCAACTATCTCAGATAGAGTAGTATTTATCAACACCATAACACTTGGCAACGGCGTAAATGAGCAGTTAGTTTATCACTAATTATTATAGTAAAAAAGAATTTCGGTGATAATAGGCTGGATAGAACTGGTTATACTTCCTTACCAAATATGTTTTTTCTGCAAATTTCAGCTCTTTAACGCTGATCTGCTGTCATTTGAAAAAATATTAATAATTTTTGATACTTCAGATAGGTCAAACTGATTTCAATTTATCTTTACAAAAAAAAGTCTGCCCTATAAGTTAGGGCATTCGCAAATTCAATACAGAGAAATATTCTGTCGTTTGACCAGGGTACTTTTCGAATTTTACCCTGTTACCGCATCAGGCAGCGCGGAAATGATGATTCTGCAATGAATGGCCAACTCGGAAAGCAAGGAGGTATGGTATGTCTGTTAAAATTTTTATAAAAAGAAAAGGCGTTGAGAAAAATATTATTGAATTAACGGTTCTTCTTAAAAAATTACGGAGTCTTACCCTGAACCAGCCCGGTTATATTTATGGTGAAACGCTGCGACGCATTGATCAACCTGACGAATGTATGGTTATTTCGACCTGGCGGTCGCTGCAGGATTGGGAAGGCTGGTTAAAAAACGAGGAGCGTATCAGTATTCAGAGTGAGATAGATCTGCTTCTCGGCAAAGATACAGAATACGCTGTTTACGAAGAATAAACAGAAAGTCGAGTAGGTAATAATTAAGGTAGGTATCCAATGATCATTGAAGGCTTGAAGTTAATGGTTGTCGGCATGACAACTGTCCTGCTGTTCCTTATATTCATGATTTTACTCATCCAGCTTGTTGCTCACCTGACCAGGGGAATAACCGCCAGAGAGCTGCAGGCGATGGAAGACGAGAGAGAACGTCTGAAGCAGGAGAGAGAACGCGAAAAACTGGCGGCAGCGATAGACGGCAGTGATGAGGATATTGTTATCATTACTGCAGCGATAGCCGCATTTGAAGCTCAAAGAGCTGCTGCTTAACCATAGTTTTGGAACGGTAAACATACACGTCATCTGATCACGAGCTGACACAACAAAACGCAAGGAGAAGTACTGTGGGTAAAAAAGTAATCAAATTCATGGATACGTCTTTTAGAGACGGGTTTCAGTCGGTTTTTGGCGCTCGGGTATTAACCGATGATTTCATGCCTGCAGTGCAGGCGAGTGTTGATGCTGGTATAACACACCTGGAGGCAGGCGGTGGCGCACGTTTTCAAAGTCTGTTCTTTTATTGCGGTGAATCAGCTTTTGATATGATGGATCGTTTCCGTGCCGAAGTTGGACCGGACATTAACCTGCAGACACTTGCCCGCGGTATCAACGTGGTAGCACTGAGTCAGCAGCCCAGAGACATTATCGATCTCCATGCCAAGATGTTCAAGAAACATGGCATGACAACCATTCGGAACTTTGACGCGCTCAATGACATCAGAAACCTCGAATATTCAGGTGAGCGTATTGCTCACCATGGTCTCCATCACCAGGTAGTCATTACAATAATGGACCTGCCTCCTGGATGCACTGGAGCCCACACTGCCGAGTTCTACCTTGATCGGCTGAAGCAGATTATTGAATCAGGCCTTCCATTCCATTCCATCTGTTTTAAAGACGCCTCAGGAACAGCAAACCCTCGCAAAATTTATGATACCTTCAAAGGTGCCCGGAAAATGGTATCTGAGGATACCATTCTCTGGTATCACACCCATGATACTGCTGGAATTGCTATTTCACAGAACCTTGCTGCGATAGAGGGCGGTGCTGACGGTATTGATCTTGCGAAAAGCCCGGTTTGCGGCGGTACCTGCCAGCCAGATATCCTATCCATGATGCATGTGCTGAAAGGAACTGATTTCACGCTCGATCTTGACTACGAAAAAGTACTCGCTGCTGAAGAGGCGTTTGAACTGGCAATGAGTGATTACTTCATTCCACCGGAAGCGAAAATGGTATCCCCGACCATCACCCTGTCTCCAATGCCTGGTGGTGCGTTGACTGCAAATACCATGATGATGCGTGACACTGGTACGCTGCACCTCTATCCGGACGTAATCAAAGAGATGGCAGAAGTTATTCGCCTCGGTGGTTTTGGTTCATCAGTAACACCGGTCTCACAATTCTATTTCCAGCAGGCTTATCTGAATGTCACCCAGGGGAAATGGAAGAAGATCAACCCGAGCTACGGTAACATGGTACTTGGCTATTTTGGCCGGACGCCAGTACCGCCGGATCCGGAAATTGTTAAAATCGCCTCCGAGCAACTCGGGAAACCTGTCTTCACCGACGACCCGCTTGATATCCTTGAGCCCGGTATCCCAAAAGCAACGAAAATTCTGGAAGAGAATAAACTGGAGGTCAGTGACGAGAACATTTTCATCATTGCCAGCTGTGAGCAGAAGGGCCTCGATTATCTTCTCGGAAACGCAATCGTTAATGTACGTAAAAAATCAGATGTTGAAGCAGAGGTGAAAACCAAAGCCGCAGCACCTGCAGCACCAGCAGCTCCTGTTTCAGGACCGCGGTCATACTCTATCACTGTTAACAACCGTATTTACGATGTAAGTGTTGCTGACGGAAGCGGTGCCGTTCAGGCGGTACCGGTTCAGGCCGCCGCCGCTGCCGCTGCTCCGCCGGTGGTTGAAGGCACAGAAGTGGATGCCCCGACACCTGGAAATATTGTAAAGCTTCTTGTCAAACAGGGTGATGCTGTTAAAACAGATCAGCCGCTGGTGATCATGGAAGCTATGAAAATGGAATCCGAGGTCAAATCTCCCTGTGACGGTAAAGTAGTGGCAGTCCATGTATCGGCCGGAGACACTGTTCAGGCTTCTGACCAACTCTTCACAATCGGTTAGGATTTGTTGCTGAGCCATTTGTACTATGGATGCGCTGGTGATACCGGCGCATCTTTATTTATCGTTCGAATGATGGAATCGCTATGAAAATAAAGTTTTTTTTCCTCATCTTACTCAGCCTGATCCTTGGTGTTCATACCTTTGCACAGACTGCCCAGGATACCGTTCCGATCAACGCACCCGCGGATGCAAAGGTTATCCGCATCGATGTCAAGGCCGGCGATAACGTGTTCAGCGGAGATACGCTGGCAATACTGAAAACCGACGACGGCACAACGATTATACTCAAGGCAGGTGTCTCCGGTACCGTTACTGCCATAGATATGAAACCATACAGGAAGGTTTTAGAAGGGAGTTCACTTGGTACCATTGAGCCGGCCCTCGTTGTCGTGGATCGCCCAGTTGATACTGAAGCCGAGGCTCTTCCCAATATCGCCACACTGGCAAAAAATCTATTTAAAACCACCGGAATATACGGCATCATAGACGGCCAGGTTGATAAAGACTGGACCGTCGGTATCGGACGAATTCTTATGATCCTTGTGGGGCTTACGCTGCTCTATCTTGGTATATTTAAAAAATTCGAACCGCTGCTTCTTATACCGATCGGTTATGGGGCTATTCTGGCCAATATTCCATTAGCAGGCATTGCTGAGCCTGGCGGCATCCTTTATTATATCTATGAGGTTGGTATTGTTACAGGAATATTCCCGCTCTTGATTTTTATGGGCGTCGGGGCACTGACTGATTTCGGCCCGATGATCGCAAATCCTAAAACTATTTTGCTCGGGGGCGCTGCCCAGGTTGGTATCTTTGTCACACTTCTCGGCGCCTTGCTTCTGTCCGATCTTGTACCCGGCATCAGTTTCTCGTTGAGAGATGCTGCATCAATTGGAATTATCGGCGGTGCAGACGGGCCAACAGCAATCTTCCTGTCAAGCAAGTTGTCACCTCGACTGCTTGGCTCAATTGCCATTGCTGCTTACTCCTATATGGCTCTGGTACCGATCATCCAGCCACCGATCATGAAGTGGCTCACCACTGAAGAGGAGCGCAAAATCAAGATGGTGCAGCTACGGCATGTTTCCAAGCTTGAAAAAATGATACTGCCTCTGCTCGTACTTGGCATCTGCGCCTTCCTGTTGCCGACGGCCGCCCCGTTGATCGGTATGTTCATGCTCGGTAATCTTGCCAAGGAATGTGGTGTTGTTGACCGTCTCTCTGATAACATTAAGGGAGCACTGATGTACACGGTCACCATCTTCCTCGGTCTTGGTGTCGGCAGTAAACTCTCTGCTGATAAATTTCTTAACATGGAAACACTCGGGATCCTCGCTCTTGGTATGATCGCATTCTGTATCGGTACCGCCGGCGGAGTGTTGATGGCAAAATTGATGAACAAAATGTCAAAAACCCCGGTTAACCCACTGATCGGAGCAGCAGGAGTCTCTGCAGTGCCAATGGCAGCCCGTGTAGTCAATAAAGTTGGTCTTGAGGCCAACCCGCAAAATCATCTTATCATGCATGCGATGGGAGCAAATGTTGCAGGAGTTATCGGTTCTGCCGTGGCAGCAGGCGTTCTTCTTGCTCTGCTTTGATGTAGGATCATCGATATAGATCCTCAAAGGTCCGTAATGGTTTTCCGTTACGGACCTTTTTTTTTGCATTGTCGCCCTGCAGTTTTTTTGATACATGGTCAGCTGAATACGGTTATTCTACTTAATTTAGAAGATAGCGAAATCTGTCAGGAGCCAGGAGGATGAGCAGATGTTGAAAATACATGATGAAGCAGAAGAGCATCTTAATAATTTATTGGCTGAAGGTAGCGACAACTCGGCGATTCGGATAGCCCTAATGGGAGGGGCTCACGGGCCAGGTCTTGGTCTAATCGTTGAGGAGGCCGGGGAAGATGACCTGAGATTTGAGCACGGAACTATTCCATTTATTATTGATAAAAAGCTGATGGATTATTGCAAATCGATAACCATTGGCTTTAGAAAGGGAAGCGAAGGTAGTTGCGGCGGCAGCAGCACCAGTGGTTTTCTGATTGAATCGGAAAACCCCCTGAGCATCTAGTGGACTAAGATTATTTTAAGACAGTATCGAAAAGTTATTACATTTGTCTGACAGATTGATGCCTTACAATCTGGTTACTCAGGATACTGTTTTTTTAATTATTTCCTCATCAAAATAGTTGACTGACATTCCGCCATCGACAACGATTGTCTGACAGACAATTCCCGAAGAACGGTTTGATAAAAGAAATGTTGCCGTATTTGCCGCCTCCTCGGTTGTCAACGCTCTTTTCCGCAATATCGCTTTTTCCGCAAACAGGTAGCTGTCAACATATCCGGGAATACCTGCAGAGGCAGATGTTTTGAGCAAGGCCGGAGCTACCGCATTGAATCGTACCTGGGAGAACTCAGAAAAACTTTTGGCGAGAAAAGACAAAGATGAATCAAGTGCTGCTTTTATCGGGGCCATATAACCGTAATTGACAGCAGCCATGCGAGTTGTGGATATGGAAATGGTAACCACCGAGGCATCAGTTGCAAACAACTCCTTAAAGTGGTTGGCAATCGAAATCAATGAAAAACAGGAAATATCAATTGCCTGCAGAAAGTCCTGTTTATTGGTCTGATGAAATGGCTTTAAACCGTCTGAGTAATTTGCAAAGGCGATGGAGTGAACCAGGCCGTCTATTCGGCCCCCGTGTTCAGGATCAATGAGGGCTTTCACCTCATCTCTCACCCTGACAATCTGCTCTTCATATTCCACATCACATAAAAACACCGGACATGTGGGAAAGAGTTTCTTGGCAGTTTTACGGCGCTCCTCTGAGCGGACAATAAGGATTACGTCGGCACCCTGGTCAACCAGGTTTCTGGCAATAGCTGTGGCGATTGACTTCTTGTTGGCTAACCCGAATACAACAAAACGTTTCTTCGAAAGATTAAGAAAATCCATAAATACCAAATGTTATCGTGATCTGATTTATTTTTACCCGTTAAGACTTATACTACAATACTGTTATTGACGAAACAAGAAGCGAAGGGGCACTCCTCATGAAAGCCTTATTTATGGGCTTCCGTTTCAAAATTCATTACATTGGTTCTGCTCAATAATTATCCTTATCTTAAAATTTTTGGCCAATCATATATTATGCAACACTATATAGCGGGAATTGATACCGGCGGTACCTGTACCGATGGTGTAATTATGGACACGGATACACAGGAAGTTGTCGCCACAGCCAAGGTGGCGACAACACATTATGACCTGTCACAGGGAATTTCCGCTGTACTTGGAAAAATTATAAAAAAATCTGGTATTTCGGCGGATCAACTTGTGGCAACCTCGATTTCAACAACCCTGGCAACAAACAGCGTTGTTGAAAAAAAAGGCGCCCGGGTTGGCCTTCTTGTGATTGGTTATGTAAAACATTTCAAGCTGCCGGTAACGGCCGTGCTCTATTTCAAGGGTGGACATACCATCCAGGGGGTAGAGGAAGAACCGCTGGAGCTGGAATATCTTGTTGAGACAGTTGAAAAACTCAAAGCAGAAGTAGATGCCTATGCGGTCTGTTCTGCCATGTCAATGAAAAATCCGGCACATGAACTGGTGGCAGAAAAAGCGATTTCGATGATTGATCCCAAACCTGTCTTCTGCTCACATCGGGCAAGTGAGCAGGCAGGAATGCAGGAAAGAGCAGCTACTGCAGCGCTGCACGCCAAACTGATGCCAGTCATGCAGCGCTTTACTGCAAGTGTGATGAAATCAATGGACGCTCTCCAGCTTTCCTGTCCTCTCACCATTGTCACCGGCAATGGAGAGACCATCGACCCTGAGCAAGCTGTCAAAGAGTCAGGAAAAACAATTGCCAGCGGTCCGGCCTGTACAGCACTGTATGGAGCTCATCACAGGGATGAAACATGCCTGGTGATAGATGTGGGCGGCACAACAACAGACCTGGCCCTGATAGAAGAAGGCCAGCCGATTCTCTCTGCTGGTGGCTGCTCAATTGATTCCTGGGTAACTCATATGGAATCAGTAGACATGCAGACAGGTGGTATCGGCGGCGACAGTCTGGTGGAATTTTATGGGGACCGACCCATGTCACTGGGGCCGAACCGGGTTATTCCGTTATCAATGAGCAGCCAGAGTCCTTCCCCCGGAGTCTGGCTCGGCACAGATCAGGCGTCACGATGCATTGCTCTTGCCAGAGATATTCCGGATACTGCTGAGCTCTCCAACCACCCGATCCTGAAAATACTTCAGCAAACAGGCCCCTCAACATTATCGTTGCTGATGCAGGAGAGCGGGCTCAGCGGGTTTCCACTTGACAGAGCGCTTGAAATGCTCAACAGGAAACAATTGATTAAAGAAACAGGTTTTACCCCGACAGATGCCCTTCATGTTCTTGATCGCGCACATTTTGGCAACAAAGAAGAGGCGATTGAGGGTGCTGAAAAACTTGCAGGGATTCTGAATATCTCCACTTATGAGCTTTGCACGAGGGTCCTTGAAGAAACGGAAAACAGGATCAGAGATCTGGTCATACAATATATTATCACCAGGTCATGGGGAAACTCGTTAAGCGGGTTTCTCTCCTCCCATCATCATAACCCCTATATTAAAACCGATTTCAGCCTGAAAATACCGCTCATCGGAATAGGAGCTGCTGCCAGATATTTTCTGCCGGGGGTTGCCACCAAACTGTCGACTACCATTTCTTTCCCACCGTTTTCTGCTGTTGGAAATGCGGTCGGTGCCGGATTGGCGGGACTCAGCCGGATGGAGACAGTTAAAGGTTATTTATCATAACGGCACCGTTTTTCAGCCATTGACAGTCCTCTTCGTCTGTATATGTTAATAGAGTCTTTTTCCAGCACGTTCCTGCCAGAGTTTAGGGCATCAAAAACCACAGAACCGATGTAACAGGTCAAAAGAGTTTTTCTAGATGATTACTGACATTTCGCTTGGCCAATATTCAAAAACAGAAGAAATAGCCAACTGGGTCACCCACGCGGTTGCACTGCTTCTCTCTATAACAGCCCTGGCCCTGATGGTTGTATATTCCACCCGATTCGGTAATGTCTACCATATTGTCAGTTCTGCTGTTTTTGGAACCACACTCATTCTTTTATACAGCGCCTCAACACTTTATCATTTCGTGCCGGTCGGCCGGGCAAAAAATGTATTTCAGAAACTCGATCACGCGATGATTTACCTGCTTATCGCGGGCACCTACACTCCTTATACGCTCGTTAACCTGAGAGGGCCATGGGGTTGGTCCATATTCGGAGTGGTCTGGGGAGTTGCCTTGACCGGACTCCTGCTCGAACTGATCATGAAAAAACGGCTGGGCTGGCTCTCAATATCCCTTTATCTCTGCCTCGGCTGGATCATCGTCATTGCTGTAAAACCGCTGATGGCAAATCTTGCAGGCGGAGGGGTTGTTCTCCTGGTGGCGGGAGGACTGTTTTACTCTCTGGGGGTGATTTTTTATCTGTGGAAAAGGCTGCCTTTCCAGCATGCCATTTGGCATTTATTTGTTATAGCAGGATCATTATGCCATTTCTTTTCTATATTTTTATACGTTATCCCAGCTTCCTGATCAAGAGATCCCGGTTTTTGTATGGACCAGTTCATAACAGATTATTCATTATCAACGCTCTTTCTGCTCTCTTTTGGTGCTTCAACCTTACTCCCACTCGGATCAGAGTGGCTGCTTGCCTTGTTAATAGCTGAGGGACGTTCCCCTTGGCTTGTGGTTACGGTGGCAACAACCGGGAATTTTCTCGGAGCGTGTACCACCTATCTGATCGGCATCTGGGGGGCTGATTTTGTTATTTCAAAGCTTCTGCGTATCAGTGTTGAAAAATCAGACAGGGCACAGCAATTATTCAGGAAATGGGGAGTCTGGTCTCTTTTCTTTTCCTGGCTGCCGATCATCGGTGATCCGCTTTGTCTTGCCGCCGGCATCTTAAAAACCAATCCGTTTATATTCTCAATTTTGGTTATCTCCGGTAAAGCTCTTCGATATATCTTTGTTGCCTGGGTCATATCATCCACTCTTACCTGAAAAACCTGGCAGGAACGGTTATCTGTTTTCAGTACGTTGACAGTGGTCATCTCTAAACAATCTCTAAACAAAGAGGTGACGCATAAAGCCCCACCGGTTATTATCATCGCATAAAAAATGCAATACATTTGATTCCCTTATCGTTCATTATGAAAAAGACCATTCTGCAGTCCATCTATGAAGCGTTTGATTCCTGGGCATTACAATTCTCTCTTGCCTGTCGGAAAGGCTGCACAACCTGCTGCACCCAGGATGTCATGGCAACGGCAGTTGAAGCAGAGGCTGTCATTGACCATATTTCCGAAAACCATATGGAAAAATGGCTGACGGTAAAACTCGATTTCGATCTGCCCCGTATGGTGCCTTCATTTACGACAAATGAATACGCTCAGGCCTGCCTGAACGGTACTGAACTCGCCGCGGAACCAGGCCCTAATGGCAGCGTCTGCCCTTTTCTGGAAAACGGAGCCTGTTCCATATACAGTGCCCGGCCGTTTAGCTGTCGATCTTTTGCCTCTACGAAAATCTGTAGACCGGGGGCAAGTGCCCAGATTCCCCAGTATTATCTGACAGCTGTAACCGCAGTCAGCCAGGTGATTGAGCACCTTAACCAACGTTATTTATGGGGAAACATGCTGCATGTCATTTATCTCATGGCTCAACAGAACAGTAAAACAGAAGACCTGAGATACCCGGAAAACAAAAAGCGGCTTCTGCTTGCCCAGACCAGCTGCCGGGCATCGAAGCCGCTCCCCGGATTTCTCATTTCGGAGGAAGATTATCCGCATGTTGAACCACTGATCGGGCAGATATTTGATACCGAAATCGGGGGAAGAAGAATAGAGGATATCCTCAATAACAGATAACCATCATAGACCCTTTGAAGACTGGATCCCGTTATCAGCAGTTACGTGAACATCAAAACTCAGTTCCACAAATAATTATGAATGCTAAAACGTTTACCAACATAGCCATCATGAAGCCTATTTTTTTCTTAGTGATAGTTTTTATTTTATTTACTCAAATTTCATGGGCCGGCCGCGCCCAGATAGATACTATTACCAACGATCCATATGTGTCAGCCTTGGTCGTAGATGCAGACACAGGTAAAACCCTGTTCGAAGATCATGCCAGTGCTGTGGTATATCCGGCCTCCGTATTGAAACTTATGGTTCTGCTCGTGGTGCTCGAACGGATTGAGCAAAAGTCTCTGGGCTTGGATGAAATGGTTCAGATTACCAATGAAGCTGCACAGATGGGTGGCTCACAAGTGTACCTCGATCCCAAGGAGCAATTTTCAGTCGAGGAACTCTTGTATGCCTTGATGATTCAATCGGCAAATGATGCCGCCGTTGCCCTGGCAAATCATGTGGCTGGCTCAAAGAAGAGCTTTGTCTCCATTATGAACCAGAGAGCTGCTGAGCTTGGAATGAAGGACACCCAGTTCCATTCTGTGCATGGCCTGCCTCCAGCTGAAGGGCAGAAACCGGATAAGACGAGTGCTATCGATCTTTCCATTTTAAGTCGTGAACTGGCCAGCAAACCTGAAACATTTAAGTATACCGGTACGGTAGAACGTGAGTTTCGAGACGGAACGTTTATCATGCGTACTCACAATCATCTCTTGAAAACAATCGATGGCTGTGATGGTTTTAAAACCGGTTACTTCAAGGCCGCCGGATTTTCCATAGTAGCAACGGCAAAGAGGAATGGTGTCCGCATTATTGCAATAGTTTTGGGCAGCAAAGACAGGAAGGTTCGTGATGCCAAGGCATCAGAACTCCTGGCACGGGGGTTTGCATTGGTGCCGCCAAAGACAAAAGCCGTAACAATTGTAAGCAATCCTGATAAAGCTCCTGTAAAAAAGACCAGTGTTGTTAAACCTGTGCCAGAGGAAGACCAGGTTTCCAGTAAGGAAAATGATACACCCCTCATCTCCAGTGGTGGATTGCTAATGTTTGGTTTGGGATTCGGCAGCGGTGTTGTCTTTTGTGCTCTTGTGGCTATTTATAGATCCTCCAGAAACCGTCACACAAGGCGCCGGCGAATATTCTGATCTCAGAACCCATTATATAAAAACATAGGGGCTGCCATTTGAAACTGATTATGAATACCACTGCGGTGATGTAATCGGTGTGTTTATCTAGATGCTTTAAGGAAGAGTGCATGACACATGAGCAAATTACTGTTGCGGGAGTTCAGATATCTGGAGTCCAGGGAAACCGAGAAGCCAATATTGCTGCAGCGACAAAAGCAATTACTGCAGCTTCCGGTCATGATATCTATGTCCTCCCTGAACTTTCGAGCTCAGGGTACAGCGTAGAGGTATTTCAAGCACTTGAAAATCTGGCTGAAGATATCGAGGGCCCAAGTTTTAGAGCGTTCTCTGATCTCGCCAGAAAGCAGCATTGCTATATCTGCTATAGCTTTCCACGGCGGGATGGAGATCGAAAATTTAACATCTCGACAGCTGTCGTAGACAGAAGTGGAGGCCTCGTGGCC
>RCNE010001323.1_pt1 | contig 13422 bp, 12 predicted proteins | sample 2041361 | NCBI WGS metagenome assembly RCNE01 (sample SAMN09708229, study PRJNA481090) | Marine sediment metagenome, whole genome shotgun sequencing project.
GGCAATGTCGCCGCCGATGTGGTGGTGTACTCGGATGACTCCGATGGAAACCCACCCTCGTCGGCAGTCTGGGCTGAGCCACCGCAGCCCTGAAGCAGAGCGGCTGCAAGCACGACACAACTCACCAAAAACCCAGCACTGCGCCGGCGGCTTGGTTCCTTATGAGGACCCGCCCAATGTGGCCTAGGAGTTGAACCCACGAACTCGGTCTCGAGCTCTTCTATTCGTGTCTCATCATCTGCCATCGGGTGCGACGTTACTTCCCCGCGAGGGCTCGGTCGATGTCCGAGGAAGCCAAATGACGGCAAGTGAAGATTCCCTAAGGATGTGCACGAAGCAGCCGTCACGACCGGCCGATTCGACAGGCGAGGGCTACCGTGGTGGACCAATACGATGACGTCCACGCACCCTTTCTTGTCCCGAACTCCCTCACCTCCAGTCGCCCTCCCCGGACCGGTGACCGAAGTCCTCGACGCGCCTACTCCACCGGAGTTCGAACCAAAGGAGCCGCACGCACCGCGAACTCGTCCGCGATGGCTGGTGCCGCTGCTCGTCGCCGTGGTTGCCGTTGCGCTTGGAGCGGTCATCGCAGGGTGGGTCTTGGCACGAGACGAGGCCGCGTCGCCGCAACAGGTCGATGCAGCCATCGGCGAAGCGCTCGCATCGACCACCGTCCCCGACCCGGTCGGACCAGCCATCTACTCGACGGTGCTTCCGTCCCTCACATTCATCCAAACAGGTGAACCCGGAGCCGAGGGGTCATCGATTGGATCCGGCGTGGTGATCAACGCCGACGGGTTGATCATGACCTCGAATCACGTCGTCGATGGCTCGTCAGAAATCGTGGTGACGTTTGCCGACGGAACAGCGAGCCCGGCGAGGATCATCGAGGCCGATCCCGTGATCGACATCGCTGTGCTCCAAACCGACAGCCTGCCCGAGGTCGTCATACCGGCTGTTCTCGGCGGAGGTACCCGTATCGGTGACCCGGTCTACGCCCTCGGCAACCCACTCGGCCTGGGCGGATCGTTCTCCGCTGGGGTCGTGTCAGGGCTCGACCGCACGCTGCCGCTTCCTGATGGCCGAGAGCTCAGTCAACTTATTCAATTCGATGCCGCAGTGAACCCAGGGAGTTCTGGCGGACCGCTGGTCGACCGCAATGGGCAGGTCATCGGCATCGTTACCGCAATCGCCAATCCAACTGGCGAAGACTTCTTCTCGGGAATCGGATTCGCCGTTCCCATCGCAACCGCAGGCGGCGCCGCCGGAGGACCTGAACAGTGAGCATGACACCCAACGATCCGCTACGACCAGCGCCGGCCAATCCGCCAGCCACGAGCCAGCCTTTACCCCCGACGCAGACAATCACCCCACCAATCACCCCATCGAACACCGATGGTTTCCTCGGCAGTCCGCCGCCTCCGGTGTCCTCTTCGCCACCACCAAAACATCGAGCGCTCGAACACGTGCTCTACGAGGTCAAGAAGGTCATCGTTGGGCAGGACCTCCTTCTCGAGCAGCTGATCGTCGCACTGCTCGCACGTGGGCATGTGCTCGTCGAAGGTGTTCCGGGCCTGGCCAAAACCTTGGCAATCAAGACCCTCGCCGATTCGATCGGTGGCCAATTCCAGAGAATTCAGTTCACCCCGGACCTGGTACCGGCCGATCTGACCGGAACACGCATTTACAACCAGAAGTCCGGCGAGTTTCAAACGGCCCTTGGCCCGGTGTTCACCAACCTGCTCCTCGCCGACGAGATCAACCGTGCGCCAGCAAAAGTGCAATCAGCGCTTCTCGAAGTGATGCAGGAGCGGCAGGTAACCATTGGCCGCGAGTCCCACCCGGTGCCCAATCCCTTCCTGGTGTTAGCAACGCAGAACCCAATCGAGTCCGAGGGCACGTACCCGCTTCCCGAAGCGCAGCTCGACCGGTTCATGATGAAGGTGTTGGTGGGGTATCCAACCCCAACCGAAGAGTTCGTCATCGTCGAACGGATGACGGGCGCGGTGGAAGCGGTGATGCGCGTCATCGACACCGACGAATTGATCGAACTTCAAAAGGCCGCTGACGAGACCTACGTCGATCCAGCGCTCATCGAATACGCCGTGCAATTGGTGAACGCCACCCGTGAACCACACAGCGTGGGTCTGGGTCATCTAGCGCCGTATCTGACACATGGGGCCAGCCCCCGAGCGTCGATCAACCTGATTCTCACCGCCAAGGCACTCGCCTTCGTGCGCGGTCGTTCATACGCCCTCCCGCAAGATGTGCGAGATCTTGCACTCGATGTCCTCCGCCATCGTTTGATCCTGTCGTATGAAGCCCTCGCCGATGGTGTTCGCTCAGACGATCTCCTGTCGCAGATACTGGCCAGCGTGCCCCTCCCGGAGGTTCCGCTCCATGAGCGCAACACCTTCCCTGACGCCCACGCCTGAGGCGCTGCTGCATCGGCTCGATTGGCGCGTCTTGCGTCGACTCGATGGTCATTTGCAGGGTGATCATCGAACCAGTTTTTTGGGTGCCGGTCTCGACGTTGCGGACCTCCGGGAATATCAACCCGATGATGATGTCCGACGTATCGACTGGAACGTCACGGCGCGCATGAACGAGCCGTACGTGCGCCAATACGACGAAGATCGCGATCTGACCGTGTGGTTCTTGGTCGACCGTTCTCCATCGATGCAGTTCGGACACAACGAGCGCTCCAAAGAAGTGGTGGTCGCCGAGCTCGTCACTGCGCTCACGCGCTTGTTCACCAACCGCGGCAATCGTGTGGGCTCGGTCCTGTGGAACAACGCTGTGGAAGCCATGATCGAGCCGCGATCTGGCAGGACGCAGGTCTTACGAATCGCTCGGCAACTCCTCCGGCCCCCAACAGCCCTCGGAACACAAACGTCGCTAACCGGTCTGCTTCGTACGGCGTCGGGACTCGCCCGCCGACGATCCCTCATCTTCGTCGTCTCGGACTTCTTGAGCGAGCCTGGTTGGGAGAGTGCGTTGCGGCACCTGGCGACTCGACACGAAGTCATCGCTATCCGTCTCACCGACCCTCAAGAGGTCGAGATTCCCGATGCCGGCCTGGTCGTCGTACAAGATGCCGAGACCGGCCAGCAGCTCACCGTGGACACGAGTGACCCCAAGTTTCGCCGCCGATTCGCTGAGGCCGCGCAGGCCCGAGAAGCAGAACTTGCAGAGTCAGCTGCGCGCTCGGGCGTCGACCTGTTCGCCCTGTCCACCGATGACGACCTGACTCGGGCGCTGCTGCGTATGGCTTCACACCGTGAAAAGCAGCGACGTCGATGAGTTTCGTCTGGCCACTTGCACTTCTCGGGCTCCTCACCGTTCCGCTGATCGCATTCGTACTTCGCCGCCTCGACCGCCGCGCGGCCAACCCCACGACGGCCCGCTTGGGCCGCGGTGCACCAACCGATGGTCGGCGGGTACGTCGCCAGATGCCGATCTGGTTGCTCTTGGTGTCACTCACGGCGCTGCTCGTCGGGTTTGCGCGACCGCAGGCAACCATCGACGTACCGCAGATCAAGAGCACCGTCGTTCTCGCGTTCGATACGTCGAGCAGCATGGCCGCTGACGATTTAGAGCCGACTCGACTCACCGCGGCAAAGGCCGCCGCCACCGACTTCGTGAACGATCAGCCAGGCGTCGTCGAAATCGGCGTCGTCTCCTTCGGATCTGGGGGTGTCGTGACCATGAGGCCAACCGATGATCGCGTCGCCATCCTGTCTGCCATCGACCGTCTCGAGCCGGCAGGCGGAACATCGCTGTCCCAAGGTCTGTTCGCTTCGCTCAGTGCAATCGCGCAGGGACCGATGCTCTTCGACCCGTCCGCAGATGACGGTGCGATTCCATCTATCGACTTCGGGTCGTTCGGCTCGTCGATCATCATCATGTTCTCTGACGGAGAGGACACCTCCGAGCAAGACCCGACAGTGCTCACCGAGCTGGCTGCAACCGCCGGCATTCGTGTGTTCCCGGTCGGCATTGGAAGCGAAGAGGGCGCAGTCATTGACCTCGACGGCTTCAGCGTTGCAACAACGCTCGACGAGGAAGCACTGCAGAACATCGCTGCACAGACGAACGGCACCTACTTTCGGGCCGAGGACACCGCCGACCTGGCCAGTGTCGCCGACTCGGTGAAGCGTGAGTTTGCTGTCGAGCCCGAAGACATCGAGATCACGGCGCTCTTCGCGATTGGCGCCTTACTCGTTGCAGCTCTTGCAGGAGCGCTCAGCTTGAAGTGGACAGGTCGTATGCCATGACGTTCGCCTGGCCCCTCCTCCTGGTCTCACTCCTGATTCCCCTTTTCTTGCTCGGGTACTACCTGCTGGTCCTACGGCGTCGCACGAACGCCGCGGTGCAATACGGAAGCCTGTCGCTGATTCTTGCTGCAGCACCGTCATCATCGTGGTGGCGACGCCACCTACCCACAGCCTTCCTCCTGCTCGGCCTCGTCGGACTCAGCGTTGCCGCCGCCCGCCCGCACGCCACACTCGACGTGCCACTCAGTCGCACGTCGATCATTCTGGCTCTCGACGTATCGCTGTCGATGTGTTCGAACGACGTCGACCCGAATCGACTCGCAGTGGCACAAGACGCCGCGAAGTCGTTCGTCGAAAATCAGGACGACGGAACCCAGATCGGCATCGTTGCATTCGGTGGCGCTGCAGAGCTGGTGGTCCCACCAACCAACGACACCGATCAACTGGTCACTGCAATCGAGGGCTTCACTACAACACTTGGAACCGGCATTGGCAACGCGACCCTTCGATCGCTGGATGCAATCTCGGAGATTAACCCCGACGTGCCACGAGCGGCCCTCGATCTCAGCGATGAGGTCGATCGCGACGATTTGGCCGCTGCCGGTGAGTACATCCCGGACATCATCGTGCTCCTGACCGATGGTGCCAACAGCCAAGGCGTGGACCCTCTCGTGGCAGCTCGCCAAGCCGCAGATCGACAGGTCCGCGTCTTCACGATTGGGTTCGGCAGTGATCAAATCGCGGAGATGATCTGCGCACCCAACCAGATCGGCCCGGGGAGCTTCGCCCCTGGTTTTGGCTTTAACGAGGGTCGACCCGACCTTGGTGACGTCACCCTGGACGATCTCCGCCCGTTCCTCGTCATCGACGAACCAACACTTCAAGAAGTCGCTGACGTCACGGGCGGCCAGTACTACCGAGCCGCCGACGCCGAGCAGCTCGTCGATGTGTTCAACCAACTTCCGAGCCAGATCGTTTTGCAGGAGCAGGAAGTCGAGATCACGGTTGGTTTCGCGGCCGCTGGTGCGCTACTCATCGTCGCTGCTGTCGCCCTCGCACTCCGTTTCAGACGACCCTGAGTTCATATCGGCGCGTACTGTGGACGTATGGGAATCCTCACTCGTATTCGATCGATATATGTCCAAAAGGACAGTCGTTCGGACGTCCCGAACAGCTCGGACAGCTCGAAACGTCTTGCTGAGCTCTCCGACGCGCTAACAGACCTGCGTGGGGATCGCGTATCAGCCCAATCACCCAAACACGGTATGTCCACCTCCGCCGTCGAAAACGTTGCAGCGGCCGCGAAGGACTACGGACTCAGTCGGTTCAGTGGCGAGACCGATGCAATGGGTGCTGCGGCGAAGAGCTACCGTCCTGCCAAGACACGGCGTCAGCGCAAGCTTGACGGTTAGTGGTTGAGCTCAGCTCAGGGCATCTCGACTTGTACGCCAGAAGTCGACAGCCACAGCCACCGGGTCGGCGCCCGATGGGAAGTCCGAGAGCTTCAGCATCGAGCCGATAAAGGCCGGTGCGTTCCAGATCGCATCAGAAACATCGACGCCGATTCGATCGGGATACCAGATGCTGAGATACAGATAAGGCTCGTCGATGCTGTGGTCGCCCGACGAGGCCCCGTAGCTACCGCGATGATCTTCATCCCCGGCCTCGATCGCAGCGTCGAAGTGACCAGGCCAGAGTTGAGGCTCACTAGCGTCGACGGACTCCTCATCCTCGGCGACCGTCCGCAAGGCTTCGAAAGCTGTTTCAAACCATGCTCCCAGCAGCCTCGACGCGGACTCATCGATCGCGAGAGCCTCATCGACGTTGCCCAAGGCCGGTGAATCGTGTTCAGCTGCGGTCTCGGGATCAACTGGACCACCAAGAAAGTCAGCTGCCGCCTGCAGCGTCGAGATCTGGTGACGTCGTTCGGAACCATCGACCTCGTCGATCAGCTCCAATCCCTCGACTCGCACGCGCCGACCCGCGAATTCGGGCGTGCCGAACCCGCCGCTGGTCGCTCGCAGACCGAACCGACCCGTGGCCCGGTGGCGCACGGGCGCAATCACGTACGCGGCGAGGCGATGAAGCGCATCACGACTCTCCGGAAGTGAGCTCGGTGGTGCTGGCAGTGGGTCCATTGGTTCGGTGTCTCCTGAATCAATTTATGGCAGTTGTTATGAAGAGGGGGCGCACGATGGCGCCAGAGCCGGGCTCAGACGAGCAGGGCATCGGTGACGATGTCGACCAACGCTGGTCCGGGGTGCGCGAGTGCTTCGGAGATCGCCGAATCGAGCTCGGCGATATCGGTGACCCGGAACCCCTTGGCGCCACAAAGTTCGGCGAACGCAGCGAAGTCGGGATTGTGGAGCCCGGTCTGCCAGACATCCCATTCGGCCGCTCGTTGTTCCTTCGAGATCTTGCCGAGCTCGGAGTTGTTCAGGAGAACATGCGTGATGTTCATCCCGTACTTGACCGCAGTGGTGACCTCCATTGCGTATTGGCCAAATCCGCCATCGCCGCTGACACTCACGACCTGTCGGGAGTCTCCAACTGCACCCCAGGCCCCCATCGCGGCTGGGAACGAGAACCCAATCGACCCGAGATAACCCGACATCAGTACGTCTTGGTGTCCGGACGCCTCAAAATATCGTCCGAACGCGTAGGTGTTGTTTCCCACGTCGACGGCGATCACCGCGTCAGGGTCGACCGATCGTCCAAGGCTGGCCATGACCGCCGCGGCGCCGATGCCCTGACCAGCATCGTCGCGGACCCGACTTGCCTTCTCTGCTCGCCAGATCGTCCAACGTTCTTCGACCTCGCCCCGAAGGTCAGCGCACTCGACCTGTTCGGGAAGCGCAGCGAGAAGCTGAGCCGCGGTCACGCCGACGTGGCCCTGCAAGGGCACATCAACAGCATGGAAGCGGCCAAGTGCCATTGGGTCGTAGTCGACCTGGATCAGCGGCTTGTAGTCAGCAATACCGGTGTGGTTCGCAAAACTGGCTCCGAACACGATGACGAGATCACTCTCGTTCATAAACCAGCTGGCAATCGGAGTTCCCGACCGACCCATGACTCCGCAACCCAGCTCGTGGTCATCACCGATGAGGCCCTTGCCCTTGAACGTGGTCGCCACTGGCGTGCCGAGACGATCGGCCAGCGCAATGACCGACGCCATGTCGTCGCGAGCCCCGTTCCCCACAATGATCATCGGGCGACTTGCCTCGGCGATCATGGCTGCAGCTCGAGCTACCTCGTCGACGGGCGCCGCAATCTCTCGAGAGCCAGTACGGCCCTCGGGTGACCCAGCCGCTACGTCGTCGTCAACGGGAGCGTGTTGGATCTCATCGGGAAAGATCAGATGCGCCACATCTCGTTCGACAATTGCAGTCTTCATAGCCAGTGAAGCCAATTCGGCATGGTTCGACCCTGCATGCACGGTCTCGCTGAATCGGGCGACGTCGGCGAACGCCCCCTCAAGATCGGTGTCCTGAAAGGCGCCTCGACCCTTGACGCTCGACGCAACCTGCCCGCTCAGGGCCAAAACTGGCGCACGATCTTCCTTGGCGTCATACAGACCCGTGAGCAGATTGGTCGATCCTGGGCCCGCAATTCCGAAGCAGCCCGCGACGCCACCAGTGAGCTTGCCGAACGCAGTTGCGGCGAACGCTGCAGCACCTTCGTGCCGGACGCCGATGTAGGTGAGATCACCACGTTCTTCGGCCTTACGCATGGCATCACCGAAGCCGAGATTCGAATGTCCAACGATGCCATAAACGTGTGTGAGGCCCCAGTTGACCATCGTCTCGACCATCACGTCGGAGACCGTGCGGGGTTTGGCCGTTGGCACTGGCAGCGAAACGTACACACCGTCATCACGAACATCGGTCGAGAAACACGCCGGGGCGTCACTGAAAGCGCCGGGCGGTTTACCTGTCAGCGGCGAGTAGTCATACCCATGCCACGGGCATCGGAGCCAGCCCTTCTCGATCGAACCTTCGCCCAACGGCCCGCCTTGATGCGGGCAGGCGTTGTCGATGCACCCGAACTGTCCGTCATAGTGCGAGACGGCATACGTCTGCGTCCCGACGCTCACCGTCTTGACGCGACCCTCGTCCAGTTCTCCTGGCTCGAGAACCTTGTGCCACTCATGTTCAGTCATTCGTCCCCCTCGATCTCTGCGTCACGTTACGCTCCCAAACCATGTCGACAATGATCCGCATTCCACTTCCTGACGATTGGCACGTGCACCTGCGTGACGATGACATGCTCAGCGCCGTCGTCGGGTACACGGCTCGACGCTTTCGTTACGCAATGGTGATGCCAAACCTGATGCCACCGATCACATCCACGGCCGATGCCGCTGCATATCGCGAACGTATCCTCGCCCATGCTCCCGACGATGCAGCCGACTTCCGGCCGGTCATGGCCATGTACTGCTCCCCTCACGTTGATCTCGCCGACCTACGGGCGGGTATCGCCGACGGGGTCATTGCCGCGGTCAAGTACTACCCGGCCGGCGCAACGACGAATTCCGAAAGCGGAGGCACGTCGCTCGCCGCGTTTCGTGACCTGTATGACGTGCTGATCGAGTCGAATACACGCCTGCTCGTGCATGCAGAGTCGACCAATGCCAATGTCGACATCTTCGATCGGGAGGCGGCGTTTCTCAGCGACGAACTTGATCCTCTCTGTTCGCAGGTACCCGAGCTACAGGTCACCGTCGAGCATGTCTCGACACGAGCGGGGGTCGATTTCGTGAAGGCTCACCCCAATACGGCCGCCACGATCACCCCACATCACCTTTCGCGAGAGCGGTCCCATCTCCTTGCCGATGGCATGCGCCCAGACCTGTACTGCAAACCGATCATCAACTCTGCCGATGATCGAGACGCCCTCATCGGCGCGGCGACGAGTGGCCACGCGAGTTTTCTCCTTGGCACCGACTCGGCGCCCCACCCCACGACCGCCAAGTACGGCCCGAAAGCCAAAGCTGGCGTGTTCAACGCTGCCTATGGGCTCGAGGTTGTCGCCGACGTGTTCGCTGCAGCCGACTCGCTTCACAATCTCGCGGCATTCGTGTCTGGAAATGGTTGCGCGGTGTATGGCGTCGATGTTCCACAACACGAGCTCGAACTCACGTCGGAAGCAGTCGACATCGAACGAGCCACCGCTCTCACGACAGCGGGTGGCGACGACGTGGTGCTGTTCGGCGTTGAGGAAGCAACTCGCTGGTCTGTTCGAGCTGTCTAGTCAGCCTGCGGCGTGTGACACCTCGAGCACATAGGCACCACCAGCCCGATCGGTGAGGTCACGAACCTGAATCTGGATGACCTGCGAGCTGGTGATCTCGAATTCAACCCGACTGTTCAGTGAGCCGTCGCCGCGATCGTCGTTCTCCGCGATGACCGACCCAGATTCGTCATCGATTGTCACGATTGGATCAAAGGACTCATTCGTCGCGACCACCGACACAACGACCATTGCCGGCACGCCATCCTCGGGCAGGTCGACACCCAGGCTCAGCTCATCGATGGTGCCCCCTGCGAGGACGAATTCATACACGCTGGACTCGCCCGTATCCGCGAGGACCTCGTTGCCCCGGAAAACGAGCTCGGGACGCCATTCGAGGCAATCGATCGGACCCGACCCTGTCGTGGCCCGAGATCGATCGATAAGCCAGAAATCCCGGCCGCGGAACTCACCTGCCACCACTTCGTGGGTGATATCCCATCTGGTGCACGTGCTCTGTCCGTCGAATCCGAACTCTGCATCCTGTGTGCTCGTGAACGTCGAACGCACTTCAAGACCACCGTCGATCTCGGCGATCGACCTGATGCGCCAGTCCCACAACAGGCTGGTCGCCTGACCAGCTGCCCAGGCGTCAGCGGTGTTGTTCGTGGTGATCGCTGGTCCCAACACTCCAAACGCCGCCTCAGCGCGTCCAGAATTGATGCTCTGGGTGTACACCGCGTAGGTGCGTTGAAGAGACTCGACCTCGGGGTGCGCGACGTCGGCACCGATGAACTCGGCGGCGATCTGGTCGATGTTCTCAAGGTCGACGTTCCCGACACAAAACGCAGCTTCGACGGGCTCGGGCGAGACCTCCCATTCGGCGAGCTCGGCTCGGACGCCCTCGATATCGCCGGCATACATGAGCCCCTCCGCTGCGATGTCCTTCAAGATCACCACGCCGATCACTTCACCCTGCTGGTTAATGAGCGGACCCCCGCTGCTTCCCGGAGCCACGACGGCGTCGGTTTGAATCAGGTTCGACACGACGCCGTCGGCGTTGCCGCCAAAGTCGAATTCACCATTCATCGAGGTGACACGCCCAACGGTCAGGGCGAGCGGTAGTCCACGGGGATGACCCATAGCAGCGACCTCCTCACCCACTCGAGGTTGCGACTGGGCAATCGGCAACACCACAACGTTTTCAACTGGGGTCGCGAGCCGAAGGACTGCAACATCACGTTCGGGATCATGACCGATCACGGACGCTTCGATGTTCTCACCACCGATTGTCAGCGCGACCTGGGCTGCATCCTCGACGACATGCCAGGCCGTGTAGGCGGTCTCTGAATCCACGAGAAATGCCGTGCCTTGACTACCGAAGTCACAACCGACGACATCGACGCTGGCGACGGCGCCCCGAAGATCCTCGAACAGGTCGGCAAAGTCTCTATCCGGAGGCTGCGTTGTGGTCGTCGTGGTGGTGGTGGTTGGCAGGGGCTCGGGAACCGACGATGACGAGGTCGACGTCGTGCTTGTGGTCGTGTCGGTGGCGACGACCTCATCACCAGAGCGCCCGAGGAAGAACCCGATCGTCGCCGCAGCGAGCAACACCAGAATGACGGCTGCGCCAATGCTGACGTTCTTCATCGTAGATGGCTGCATAACACGAGGTTACCGCGCCGTTCGACAGCCTTCGGTCGCCCTGGAGGCCGCTCCCCAGGGTCCTGCTAGCGTGCCAACGAATGTCCGAAGCGCACCCCGACTCAGCCCGTGGGTGGCTTGTCGTCGGGGCGGCTGCACTGTCAATGTTCGCGGTGTTTGGTGTGGCCTACAGCTTCGGTGCCTTCTTCACCTCGATGGGCGAAGAGTTCGACGCGAGCACCAGTGCAACAGCGTTCGTGTTCTCGATCACGATTGGTCTGTCCTTCTTCCTTGCGCCTTTCACGGGCCGTTGGGCAGATCGAGTTGGCCCGAGACGAGTAGTGCTCTCCGGGGCCGTCTCATTGGTCGTGGGGCTTCTGCTCACCTCCCAGGTGGAGTCGTTGCTGCTCGGATACCTGACCTATGGACTCGGCGTCGGTTTCGCCGTTGCCTGTGGGTATGTACCGATGGTTGCCACTGTGAGCGGATGGTTCGTGAAACAGCGGGCGACAGCGATCGGGTTCGCTGTCGCGGGAATCGGTCTCGGAACGCTCGTCGGTTCGCCGGTGGCCGCCCGACTCATCGACGCGACCTCATGGCGTACGACATATGTCATCTTCGCTGCTGCCGGCGGGACCTTCATGGTGTTGGCGGCGCTCGTCGCTGAACGCGGTCCAGTGGCCGTCGACGCCCCCGAGCCGCGCCCGTTGCGTGAACTGCTTCGGTTGCGACCCTTCTTCGTCCTCTACGTCTCGACGGCACTGATCACCTTCGGCGTCTTCATCCCCTTCGTCTTTCTGGTTCGAAGCGCCGAAGAGCGAGGCGTCGACAAGGTCGCCGCTGCCCTGCTTGTTGGATTGCTCGGCGGATCGAGCGTCGTTGGACGACTTGGACTTGGCTCGCTCGCCGATCGTTTCGGCGCGCTTCGACTCGAGGTCGGAGCGTTCGCGCTCCTCGCTGGCAGCCATCTCATCTGGTTGTTCGCAGGGAGCAGCTACGCCCTTCTGGTGGTCTATGCAATCACGTTGGGCATTGGATACGGCGGTTTCATTGCGTTGTCACCGGCCGTGATCGTCGACATCTTTGGGCTCGAGGGGCTGGGTGGGATGATCGGTATGCAATACACGGCGGCCGGTGTGGCAGCGCTGACCGGACCGCCCCTCGCTGGATGGCTGGTCGACCAGAGCGGTGACAATGCAGCGATTCTCCTCGCACTCGTGATGAGTGCTGCAGCGACGCTGGTCCTCTCGTCAGTGAAGCAACACATTCCAAAGTCGACGTGAGAGAATCACCGCCATGACCAAGAACGTGAAACTCGCACTCGCTGCTGCCGGACTCGTTGTCGTGGCGATATTGGCGTTTGGGGTGTTTGGTATCCAGACCGCGTTCATCGATGATGAAGTGAGCGAAGCCGGACCGTTCTTCGCCTCGGAGGGCGCCTCAGGTATCGCGTCGGATGACATGACCGATGACGAGGTAGCGGAGATGAACGAGGTCATGGATGACCTCGCAATCGATCAAACCGTTGAGATCGAGGCCAGCGAACCTGACATGCCCGAGGTCATACGGCTCATCGAGGGCACCTTCATCGATCGCATCCATCCCGGCGAGGGAACCGCAGTTGTACTCACCGATGGATCTGAGCAGCGGTTCCTACGTTTCGAGGAGGACTTCGCTGTCGACAACGGTCCTGACCTCGACGTGTACCTCGTCGCAGGCGTCCCCGCCAATGGCGACGCAGGACTCTTCGACGATGATTTCATCAACCTCGGAGATCTGACGGGCAACATCGGATCCCAGAACTACGAGATCCCGACGGATGTAGACCTTGAGGTCTACAACACCGTCGTCATCTGGTGCGTCCGATTCGGCGTCGCCTTCAACGCTGCTGATCTCGCGTAGTTTCCCGGGCTTCGCCCTCCAGGGCGAAGATCCGCCACGGCGCTCACAATCGCACCTCGACACTTCCGGTCGAGATCCGCGGAGACCGACTTGGTCGCTACGCGAGCTTCGCTCTCCTCTCGCCCGAGGCGTTTCCTAAGGGCGCATACAGACACGCGTGGCTCAGGAGTTGTTGTGACGCTCGACACAGCGACCTGGCACCTTTTTCAAAAAAAGGGGTCAGACCCCTTTGCGAAAAGCTGCGACAGCAGAGCTGGTCTCAGCTGAACGCTGGAGCCTGGATACGCACGAACACCCGCCAGCTCCCGAGTGAGCGAGGGATCGCTCCTATGTTGTCAAGGTTGTTGTTTGGGGTGGTGTTTCGAGGATT
>RCNE010002191.1_pt1 | contig 13415 bp, 12 predicted proteins | sample 2041361 | NCBI WGS metagenome assembly RCNE01 (sample SAMN09708229, study PRJNA481090) | Marine sediment metagenome, whole genome shotgun sequencing project.
TAATATTTCTTTATCATTTTCCAAACAAGCAAGCAGAACAGTTGTAACTAGTTTTATGTTACTTCCATATGCCACTCCAACCTTAATTTCTTCTCTGGTGATTTTATTATTCTGGGTATAGTTATAAACAGTATCACTCATAAATTTGTGATTGGGTATAATTATTACCCTGTCATCTCTTGTAACTGCCCTTGTTGTTCTCAATTTTATTTCGACTACCTTACCAACCCTTCCCTCAGTTTCGACAATATCTCCCACCTGAAGCGATTTATCTGTAATGATAAAAATACCTCCAATAATATCCTGGAATAAATCTTGAAGTGCAAGGCCTAAACCAACAAATAAAGCAGCTGAAGCCGTTAGAAGAAGTGTGATATTTATACCCGCCGCACTAAGAGTAATCAGAATTACTACCAAATAAACCAGATACTTGATAAATTTAAAGATGCTTATGAACTTTAACCTGTCATCACCTTCCATTTTATTAGTAGAAAATCTTCTTATGGCATTTAATACAAAATGGGTTATAAAGAAAGTAATAATAATTACAAGTAAAAGTCCAATCGTTATATGAATTGAATCTTCCCCTTCACCCAGATGAAGTCCCTTGTTTAAAAAGTCATTAATGGAGTCCCAAACATCTTCCCTAATGAATTTCTCCACCTTGCCTGGTTGCTGAACTTGCATGATTAGTATTTTAGCCATTTGTATAATTCTTTATAAGTAGGTTTTTTCCCATACATTAAAATTCCCACCCGGTAGATTTTAGCTGCAAGCCATACGATAGCAATAAAAGTTACAATTAAGAATACAATGGATAGAATTACCTGCCACAATGGAACCCCGCCTTCTCCAATCCCTCCGGGCAAACGCATCAGCATAACAATTGGCGAGGTTAACGGAAATAGTGAAAACGCAACAGCAATAGGACCATTGGGGTTGCTAAATACGGAAAAAAATCCAACATAAATGGCCAACATTAAAGGAAGTATTATTGGAAAAATAAATTGCTGAGTATCTGTCTCGTTATCCACGGCTGCCCCAATAGCAGCATAAATTGAGCTATAAATTAAATATCCGAGAATAAAATACACCAAAAACAGTGAAATAAGCATAAACCAAGGTATCTCCAGAAATTCAATTGCATACAATTGCATCGTATTTGTTGGCATCGGTATAGGAGACATACTACTCATAGGGTTCGGAGCTATGGCAGATTGATCACTCAGACCCGTCAGATCAATTCCAAAAACTAAAAAAACCACAAAAAGCAGCAAGGATGCAGATATTATCCAGATTGTAAATTGTGTTATTCCCGCTAAGGAAGTCCCGATAATTTTACCTAACATTAATTGAAATGGTTTTACTGAGGAGATTATTACTTCAATAATACGACTCGTTTTCTCTTCAATAACGCTGCGCATAACAAAACCCCCGTAAATTATAATAAACATCATTATCAAATAACCAAAACCGCCACCTACAAAGGCTTTCATTTCATTTATCCCCTTTAAATTCTTCTCTCCTGTGAAAGTTGCTATATTAATTTCGAATCTGTCATTTATTGTAGTAAATTCCTCTGTAGAAACCCCAATATCTATAAGTTTTCTTTGTCTTAAGCGTTCCTCAAATATAACTTCCAAAGGATCCAGGACGACATTACTTGGAGCTTCTTTTGAATAAAAGTATGAATTTTCGGCTACCTCTTCAAGGTCGCTGTGATTAGGAATATGTAAGAGACCAGAAAAGCCAAGACTTAAAGTAGAATCCTTTGCGGCTTGCAATGATAAATCTTTAAGAAAAATATAGGAAGTTCTTTCAGTGGTGTTGAAGTCAGTGGAGAAATAATCACTTTCATTAAATACTGCAATTATTCTCTTCTGACTATCATTTACCTTGGTGAGATAAGCAATAAGCACGATCATTCCCACCATCAGTATGGGACTTAGAAAAGTCATGATCACAAATGATTTGTTTCGAACTTTGGCCAGATATTCGCGTTTAATGATAAGAGATAATTTATTCATGGTCATTTTTGCGTTGTACTGTTTGAATAAAAATATCATTAACCGTAGGAATGGTCTCCACAAAATTATTAATGATCGACTCTGAAGATAGAAATGCCAAAAAAGATCTGGTATCATCTGTGGGCAGCTGAACCGTAAAGTCTAACTGCTTTCTGTTCATATCATAGTGAGAATAGGATATATCAAATTTATCGGAAATCAGCTCTAAAAAGCTTTCTCCATTTTCCAATTCAAGCCCTACTTTAAACATATTGTTTTTGTACAGTTTTTTGATATCCTCAAGCCTGCCGTCTAAAATTTTTTCCGCATTATGCAACAAGGCGATATATTCACATAGTTCTTCAACAGATTCCATTCTGTGAGTTGCAAAAATAATGGACGCCCCTTTTTCCTTTAGCTTTATTATCTCGTCCTTTATAATATTGGCATTTATAGGATCGAAACCACTAAAAGGTTCGTCAAAAATGAGGAGTTTAGGCTCATGAAGAACTGTTACAATAAACTGAATTTTTTGTGCCATACCTTTTGAGAGTTCCTGAATTTTCCTGTTCCACCAATCCCCTATCTCCAGTTTATCAAACCAATACTTAAGCTTCTGTTTGGCGTCAGATTTGCTCAATCCCTTAAGCTGGGCAAGATATAGTGCCTGCTCGCCAACCTTCATACTTTTATATAGGCCTCTCTCTTCAGGAAGATAACCAATAAGTGCAATATGATTTGGTTGCAGTAATTCTCCATCAAACATAACTTCACCGGAATCCGGATAGGTAATCTGATTTATTATTCTTAATAAAGTCGTTTTACCAGCGCCATTGGGGCCTAAAAGGCCGTAAATACTATTTTTTGGTATTGCCAGTGAAACATTGTTTAGTGCAAATTGGTTGCCAAATTTTTTAGTAACATTACTGGCAACGAGGATGTTATTCATTCAGGCAATTTTTTTTACATTTTAATTGTATCCGTAAAGTTTTCAAAATGAGTTCTGAGTTAAGAAGATAAGTTAGAAAAAATTACAATTACAACAACTACAATATTATTAAGCTAATAAATTAGAATCTATTATCATTCCCTTTTAATAGGATTCAAAGATATAGAAATGCATTAAAATGGTTTTGTAATTCATAACATTTTGTTTTTCGCCTCATTGATTTGCCGATAAAAGGCTATATCTATCATTCTTATTATATATTACTAAAGAATATAAAGCGAAATTAAATAGAACCTAAATTTCTGATAAGATCAAAGATCAACATTATAATATCCAGATAATTAATCGACTTAAAATCAATTCTATAATAAAAAAGAGCAATGCTATATGTTGTCCAACCGTGTAAAAAACAAAACCCACCCTTAAAAAGATTAAGGATGGGAAAAAAATTGCTATGAAAAAGAAAATTAATATTGGTTTCCCAATATTGATTCAAATATACGTTTTTTATTTAAAAAGAAAACTTTAATTCGTTAAGAGAACATATCTTTCACTTTTTCAAAAAAGGATTTATCAGATTTTTCAGGCTTAGGTTCAAAGTTCTCACTATTCTGCATTTTCTCAAAAAATTCACGTTGTTCCTTATTTAGTTCTTTTGGTGTCCACACGTTTACATGCACCAAAAGGTCGCCTGTACCATAGCCATTAATACTGGAAATACCTTTTCCCCTTAATCTTAGAATCTTGCCCGACTGAATCCCGGATTCTAATTTAATGCGAACATGACCGGTTACAGTATCAATCTCCTTAGTGGTGCCTAAAATGGCATCCGAAAGACTTATGTATAAATCATAATGCAAATTATCACCTTCTCTTTTTAAGGATCCATGTTCGATTGTCTCTATTGCCACCAGCAAATCGCCTGCTATTCCATTACCAGGAGCTTCGTTACCCTTACCGGATACTTTTAACTGCATGCCTTGCTCTACACCCGGTGGTATTTTTATTGAAACTGTCTCCTCAACTATTTTCAAGCCCTGAGCGTCAGCATCACTTGGTCTATTATCTATTATTTGCCCACTTCCGCCGCAACTGCTGCAAGTAGCCGCCGTTTGCATCCTACCCAGAATTGTATTGGTTATTTTTGTAACCTGCCCTGCGCCATTGCAAGTAGTACAAGTTTTATAGGTCACGCCATCAGCCTGCTTTTTGCGCTTCACTTTAACCTTTTTCTCTACGCCATGAGCAATCTCTTCAAGGGTTAAACTAACACGAATTCTCAAATTGCTGCCTTTCATTCTGCGTTGACCACCGCTAAATCCTCCAAATCCACCGCCAAATGCACTGCCGAAAATATCGCCAAATTGGCTAAAGATATCCTCCATATTCATACCTCCACCGCCAAAACCGCCACCTTCAAATGCAGCATGCCCATATTGATCATATCTGGCTTTCTTATCAGGATCACTCAGAACTTCGTAAGCCTCTGCTGCCTTTTTAAACAATTCTTCTGCTTCGGCATCTCCCTGGTTTTTATCAGGGTGAAATTCTATCGCTTTTTTGCGATATGCTTTTTTAATCTCAGCTGCTGTAGCATTTTTGGAAATACCTAATATTTCGTAGAAATCCTGCTTCATAAGTCTTTTGTAAATTTAATTTCCTACAACCACTTTTGGATGTCGGATTATTTTATCTCCAAGTTTAAATCCCTTCTCAACAACATCTATGATTTTACCTTTTAACTTTTTGTGAGGGGCCGGAATCTGAGTAATTGCATCGTGTACTTCGGCGTCAAAAGTATCACCTTCTTTGGTTGTTATCTCCTGTAAACCTTTAGATTTAAGCGTTTCTTTAAATTTGTTGCTAATAAGATCCACCCCTTTAAACAATTCTTTATCCGTAGACTTAGAAATCTCCTTTAGAGCACGATCAAAATCATCCATGATAGGTAACAAGGCTACAATAACCTCCTGGCCGGCAGTTTTAAAAAGGTCCATACGTTCTTTAGTAGTACGCTTTTTGTAATTTTCAAACTCCGCAAAAAGTCTTAAAAACTTATCTTTTTCTTTATTCAAATCCTCCTGTAATTGTTCTTCAATGGATCTTATTTCCCCTTGGTGCCTATTTAGATCCGATTCCAAATCCTGCCCATCCAGTATTTCCTGTTCTTCGGGTATCATTTCATTTATCTCTTCTGACTTATCCTTTTTATTCATTTAACATAGCTTTATATAAACCTCAAATTAGGATGGCAAAAGTACTGCCAATTCTTGAAAAATGTCAAAATGTCACAAAAAAAACACCCTAAACGAAGGATGTTCAAAAGGCAGCTACCTGGTTCTTTGTTAAAATCTATACATATTCTTTTGCCAATACATCATCCGGATTATCCTCATTAATTTCCTCTAAGTATATATTTTCCAGTGCTCTGCAAATATTATTAAACCTAAAATTAAAACCTTTTTTTTCTATTTTTATACTGCTAACACGCTGACTAACAAATAACAGATAAGACATCTCACCCAGGATAAGTCTCAATGCAATTTGAGGTATATTGGGCAAAAACAAGGGTCTTTTAAGGACCTTGGCCAATTCTTTAACCATTTTTGTGTTGGTAACAGGGTTTGGTGCAACGCCATTATAAATACCCGACAATCTATTTTCGGCTACAAATAAGAACATATGGGCTAGATCATTCACATGGATCCACGATTGCCATTGTCTACCCGAACCAAACGAAGCCCCTAAATATCTTCTTACCGCACTGGCTAAATTTGGCAAGGCTCCTCCGTCCGATGACAGAACGAGACCTATCCGTATTTTGGTAACTGAACATTTAAGGACTTGAAATTTATCGATTTCCTTTTCCCAAATCTCTGTTACATCACCTAAAAAACTTCTATCTACGCTCGTTTCTTCTTCAGTATAAAAATGAGGTAAGGAATTTGGATAGATACCTATGGCAGATGCCGAAATAAACGATATGCTTTCTTCCAGTTTCAGATTTTTCAGAGCAATATAAAGTGTCTTTAAGCTATCTACTCTGCTTGATAGAATTTCTTTTTTATACGATTTTGTCCATCTTTTGGCTATAGTAGCCCCTGCCAGATTGATTATTGCTGTAACTCCTTCAAAACAATTTACATCTATCTCATTTATCTTTGGATCCCAATAAAATCCGCGGTACTCTATTTCATTTTTAATTTTTGACTTATCAGTAGTAAGATAATTTACTGGAATCCCTTTTTCACGACATAAATCGGTTAGCGCGCTCCCTATTAGTCCAGTGGCTCCGGTGATTAAAACTTTCATCGCATAATTTTGGCTAAAGATATTGGTTTTTATACCCGTGGCAATCAGGTTTAATTTGGATTTAACAGTATCGTTTATGATTTATTGCAAAAACTCCTTCACCCAGATACTTTAAGTGCTCTCAGCATTTCCCTTTTTCCGGGTGGTCCGGGTAACCTTTCAACAACAAAACCAACGGCTTGCATAGCTCTTCTCACACTTCCTTTAGCCGAATAGGTTACCAAAACTCCATTTTCTGTAAGAGCATTGTACATCTTATCAAAAATTATCTCTGTCCAAAGTTCTGGTTGTACTCTGGCTCCAAAGGCATCGAAATAAATAAGGTCGTAAAGATTACTGTCAGAAATTTCTTGAAAGTCCTTTTTTTGTTTGTTAAATGAAAAATACGGTGTAAGTCCTATCCTCTTTTCCCAGGAACTTCTATGCATTTCCAAAAAGACTTCTCTAAAAGCATCAGCTTTTAAAGTTTCGATGTAATCTAATTGCGATATTTCCTCTCTAGATATGGGATATGCCTCAATGCCGGTATAATCAACACTTTTGTTCTTCTTTTCGGCTTCAATCAAAGTAATAAGAGCATTAAGACCTGTTCCAAAACCAATCTCCAAAATACTTATGGTCTCCTTGGTCAAATATGTAAAACCTTTATCAATGAAAACGTGGTAAGCCTCATTTACTGCCCCGTGTATGGAATGATATTGTTCGTTCCAATCCTGTATTTGGATGGTTTTAGAACCATCGCCCGTTGTAATTATCTTTCTTATCAACTTATTGCCCTATTAGCACCCCATTTGCCTCAAACTCAAAAGTTTTTTTAGGTTCTTTAATCTGAGAGATATCCTCCTGAGATTCACCAGCATCTTCAGCATAATGCTTTTGGTCATCAACACTCATGTTATCTACAAAAGCAATTCCATTTACTACAACTTCCCTGCCCTCGATATCCTTGGGCACAAAAAAGCCATAATCTTTAAACTTCACCATTACTTCTTCTTCGTTATTTAATTTCAGTCTCATCCAGCAACCTTTAGATTTACAGACATCAATAACTGTGGCTGAAAACTTTGTTTTCAGAGTATCTGCACTTGTAATTGATTGGAATTTATCTAGCATATCTACGCTCCCAATAGCTCCTTTTAAGTCAATTAACTTCCCAAATGAAGAATAATTCTTTTCATTTTGGACATTTTCACTTTCTTCAGATGGCTTTGGTTGATTCTTGCATCCCGCTAACAGTACTAAAAACACAAGTAAAATGTTAAAACTTTTCATTTTTAATAATATTTATGACCTATCTGCAAAACTGGTGATTTTTCCTCGAAAAAAGAAGTCATGAAAGGTGATAATTGTTTAATTTTATTCTTAGAAAAAGTGATTTCAATGGATACAGAAGTAAAAAACCTGATAGTCGAGAAGGCCGCAACATCAAAGATTAGTAAGGTGAATTTTGATCATCTTCCTTTCGGCGCATATTTCACAGATCATATGTTCGTCTGTGATTATAGGAATGGTGCATGGGAAACGCCCAAAATAATTCCTTATCAGCCCTTGCAAATGGAACCTTCCTCCAGGGTATTTCACTATGGTCAGGCAGTTTTTGAAGGAATGAAAGCCTACAAGGATGATCAAGGTGGTGTGTGGTTATTTAGACCGGATGAAAACTACAGGCGTATAAATAAATCAAGTGTCCGTCTTGCAATGCCTGAATTTCCTGAAGAATATTTTTTTGACGGTCTTAGAAAGCTCTTACAATTAGATGAGGAGTGGATTAAACCAGGGGCAGGTAATTCTTTATATATCCGTCCTTTTGTTATAGCCACCCAGGCAGGTATCATTGCTTCTCCCTCTGAAGAATATAAATTTATTATTATTTGCTCTCCTGCACAATCCTACTACGGAGGTGAGGTAAGAGTGAAGATTGCCGAAAAATATAGCAGGGCCGCAGATGGTGGATTTGGTTTTACCAAAGCTGCCGGTAACTATGCCGGACAATTTTATCCAACCAACCTGGCGAAGGAAGAAGGATTTCAACAAGTGGTTTGGACAGATGCCAGCACACATGAGTTCATTGAAGAGGCCGGTACAATGAATATCTTTATTCGACTAGATAACAAACTGATTACCTGTCCCACCGGCGATAGAATTTTGGATGGTATAACCAGAAAAAGCATCATTGAATTGGCAAAAGACCGGGGAATTGAAGTAGAAGTAAGACCTATAAAGGTGTCTGAGCTGGTTGACGGCATAAAAAATAATTCTCTAAAAGAAATGTTTGGTAGTGGAACAGCAGCGGTGATTAATCCAATATTGGGCTTTGGTTATAAAGAAGAACGCTTCGAATTACCAAAAATTGAAAATTCATATGCATCAATCCTAAAGCAACAACTATTGGATATACAATATAATAAGATTGAGGATAAGTTTGGATGGAGGTACAAGGTATAGCAATCCAATAAAACAAAAAGAAATGGGCACTAAAGTTTAGTGTCCATTTTATTTATCCAGAATAGCCTGAATATTTGGTTTAAAATATTTTGGCCCTTTAAGCACTTTACCATCCTCTCTATAAATTGGCTTACCATCTTTTCCTAATTTACTCATATTACTACGCTGTATTTCTTCAAACACTTCTTCAATTTTATATTGCATACCGTGTTCCAGAATAGTTCCACAAAGAATATAAAGCATATCCCCTAAAGCATCCGCTACCTCTGCCAAATCATTGTTTTGTGCTGCCTCCAGATATTCTTTATTTTCTTCGTCCATAAGGTTAAAGCGCAACTTGTTCTTTGCAGCACCCAGATCAGCTTTCATGGAATGGGATACTCCCAGCCCAAAAGATTTATGAAAAAGTTCAACAGAAGCAATTTTCTTTTTCATGGTTTTTTTGTTTTAGTTTTGCGTAAAAATAATGAATATGTTTAGCACAGGACAACTAATATTTGCGGTAGTTTTTATATTGTTATTCACATTGATCTTGATATTTTCTTATCGAAAAGACAAAAAACTTCATGCTAAAAATTACCGGGGGGTAAAGTGGGTGGGAATTGTGTTTATAATATTCATAATATTCTTATTTTTAATTAAGTACATCCTCAAAAATTAACATATTTACTAAGAACACCACAAAAATGTAGTTATTGACAACAATCTTGGCTTTTCATTCGTATAATACAAGAAAAGAAGTAATTTTGCGTTAACCAATTATATTATCATTCGAAAAAATGACCATTTTTTTAACAATTCTTTTTATTCTTATACTTTTGAATGCTGCACTTTTATTTTTTAGCGTATCTAATGCTGGACAGAGAGTGAATAAGTTAAAGAAAAGTATTTCAGAGCAGTCGTTAAGCAAAATTTATCCTCTGGATTTAAATCGAACCAATTACAAAAAAGCAATTTAGTTTTTTACCTTTAGGGTATGAAACAGTTTTTACTTGTTTTTATTGGGGGTGGGTTTGGTAGTTTTCTTCGTTTTATTATTGGCAAAACCTTCAACGATTATTTTCATAATTTCTACCTTGGCACATTCCTGGTTAATATTATTGGTTGCCTGATAATTGGTTTTATTCTGGGTACATCAATGAAAGGAAATCTTCTTTCAAAAGATCAAATCCTGATTCTATCTACCGGCTTTTGCGGTGGATTTACTACTTTTTCTGCATTTACTTTAGAAAATCACGGATTGCTTCAATCCGGCGAATTACTGCACTTTTCCTTTTATACTTTAAGCAGTATTACAGTTGGTGTTCTGGCTGTTGTCATGGGACTTTGGCTTTCCAGATTACTATGAATACCGATGGTATTTAAGTGCTATTTGCCTTATTAACAGTAATTTATAAGCCTCTTCATAATTGAAATAATAAGCAGGTTTTTTACTTTCCTACAAACTTAGTTAATACTCCCTCACAAAATCATCATATAAACATATATTTATGTTTTTAATATCATACCCTTAAATTTAAGGGGGTCTAATTCATATATTTATAATAATTGTATAACTACCCCCTCTTTTTTTAGGGTGTTAATTATTTTAATATATATTTGCGGCGATCAACAATAAAATATACAAATGAAAAAAGTTGAAGCAATTATTAGAAAATCCAAATTTGATGATGTGAAAAATGCACTTCATGAAATTGAGGTAAACTTCTTTAGTTACTGGGATGTAACTGGAGTAGGCAATGAAAAACAAGGACATGTCTATCGAGGTATTTCATACAGTACCACAGACATTCAAAGAAGGTATCTGGAAATTGAAGAGTTTCTCGAAAGAACGGTAAACACAGTACTGGAAGCCGCCTACACAGGAAATGTAGGTGATGGTAAGGTCTTTGTTTCAGATGTCCTTCAAGCTTACAGAATAAGAACCAAGGAAAATGGCCAGGCCGGAATTAACTAAAAAGCAACTAACTAATACTTAAAAGAAATGGAAGCAGGATTATTTACAGCTAATAATGTTTGGATGATGGTATGTACCGCCCTTGTATTTTTTATGCATACAGGGTTCGCCTTTTTAGAAATTGGCCTCACCAGAGAAAAAAACACAATTAATATACTTTTTAAAAACATCTTTATTATTACAGCAGGACTACTATTGTATTATATAGGTGGTTTTAATTTAATGTATCCCGGATTTGAAGAAGGTTCGATGGGTATTTTCGAATTTGCCGGTTTTGGTATTGACCCCCCGGCAAATGGGATGACAGCTGAATACGCAGATGGAGGTTACACCTGGTGGACAGATTTTCTGTTCCAGGGAATGTTTGCAGCCACAGCGGCAACAATAGTTTCAGGAGCGGTTGCCGAGCGTATTAAAATAGGCCCTTTTATGATTTTCACAATCATCTACGTAGGCCTTATATATCCCATAGCGGGTTCCTGGCAGTGGGGTGGCGGATTCCTATCCACCTTAGGTGGAGAAGATGGTGGCTTTTATGATTTTGCAGGTTCAACTCTGGTACATTCCGTTGGTGGATGGGGCGCTTTAATAGCCATTTACCTTTTGGGAGCCAGAATTGGTAAATTTGGTAAGGATGGGAAAGCAAATGCTATCCCGGGCCATAGTATTCCAATGGCGACAGCGGGTGTCTTAATCCTATGGTTGGGCTGGTTTGGATTTAACGGAGGTTCTGTTTTATCTGCAGACCCGGCTAGTACGTCTCTTGTTCTTGTGACTACTTGTTTGGCCGCAGCGGCTGGTGGTGTTGCAGCCGCAGCATTATCTACTATTATGTATAAGAATATGGACCTAACTATGTTCCTCAACGGTATTTTGGGAGGCCTGGTAGGTATCACAGCAGGTGCCGATCTAATGTCGCCGACCGAGGCGGTAATTATAGGTCTTATAGCTGGTGTGATTATTGTATTAGGAGTGGCTTTTATTGACAAGATTCGATTAGATGATCCTGTTGGAGCAGTTACGGTACACCTTATATGTGGCATCTGGGGAACTCTTGCAGTAGGCATATTTGGTGATTTGGCCGGAGGGCAACAGTTGATATATCAATTAACCGGAGTTGTTTCAGTGGGAGCATTTTGCTGTATCTCGGCCTTCATAATCATTTTTACACTTAAGAAAACAGTAGGAATAAGAGTTCCTAAAGAAGAAGAAATAGACGGGTTAGACCTGGCTGAACATGGAATGGACGCCTACCCTGACTTTAGAATGAATCAACATTAATAATATAAAAAACTAACGGAGCGTTTGGCAGAACGCTCCGTTTAAAACATTTTCAAAAAAATCCAATTTAAATAATATTTAACGTTCTCCTAAGCAGGAAACTAAAAACATTGAATTATGAAAACATTTACAAATACAAGTTACATAAAAAATTTGCTTCTTTTAGCATTGTTATTGCTTGGTTCAGCTTCTTTTGCACAGGATGTAGAAGTAATTGTAGCTGAAGAAGAAGAAGGGAAAGAGAAATTCTCTTTCAGTGGATCCGGTGATGCCTACTTCAGGACAAATTTTAATGGCCTGAATAAAGTAGTTCCTAATGAAGGTCTTTTAGGCGAACCTTTTGGTCCAGCTGCGCCTAGCACTTCTTTTGCCAACAGACCTGGTTTTGCCCTGGGTATGGCTAACTTAATAGGAACTTATGAAGGTGAAAAAGTAGGCGTTGTTGTAGATTTGGTATTTGGACCTAGAGGGGAAGAAGCAGTTTTCGGCTCACCGTTTGGCTCTTCAAATATAATTAACCAATTATATGTTTACTGGAGTGTAAGTGAGACTATCACATTAACCTTTGGAAATTTCAACACTTTTCTGGGGTACGAAGTAATTTCTCCAGTTGGAAACTTTAATTATAGCACTTCCTATATGTTTTCATATGGACCATTTTCACAAGCCGGTATAAAGGCCGATTTTGATCTTGGGAACGATTGGTCGGCTATGGTAGCCATTATGAATCCGACGGATTTTACAGATTTTAACCCCTTTGGTGAATATTCCTTAGGTGCCCAGTTAGGCTATTCTGGTCAATATTTGAATTTTATATATGGAAAACAAGGTTTCAATGAAACTATCGTGGCTGGTGTTCCTACGGATACTGATATTAAAGCACTTTTCCAAATTGACTATACCGGTGGTTTTGACTTAAGTGATTCATTTTTTCTTGGAATAAATGCAACTTACCAGGATACTGATGGTGATGGTTTTTATGGCGCGGCTTTATATCCTCAATATACCGCATCAGATACATTTGCTATTGGTTTGAGGGGTGAATATTTTAAAGAAATGGGTGATTTTGAAGTAATTGGAACCGGAGTTGAAGATTCCGATGTTTTTGCTATAACCCTTTCGGGAAATGTGACAATTGGCGATTACCTTACGTTTATTCCTGAAATAAGATTAGACAGTGCATCAGATGATGCCTTTATAAATAATGACTTTGAACCAACTAAAAGCCTATCCTCTTTCCTTTTGGCCGCTGTATTTGCGTTCTAGTTAAAAAATAGTTTGTTTTGTTTTGTTAAATAAATGCTGGCCCCGATGGTAACACATCGGGGCTTATTTATTTGAGTTTTGTTTAAAGCTTTTCACCCCTGCTTTAATTTTGGTGTTCAGGTTATTTCTTTTTGGGACAATAGGACAGGAGTATTTCTTATTATATGCACAATATGGATTAAAAGCCCTGTTAAAATCA
>RCNE010001486.1_pt1 | contig 13413 bp, 12 predicted proteins | sample 2041361 | NCBI WGS metagenome assembly RCNE01 (sample SAMN09708229, study PRJNA481090) | Marine sediment metagenome, whole genome shotgun sequencing project.
ATTTACCGCGAGCGCGGAAATCCGAAAGAAACCAAACTCACCCATGAGGATCTTGTCGCGCGCGAACTCCAGGTGCTCCTGCGACACGGACTCGGCGTTGAAAGGATAGCGCCAGCCATCGGACGGGGGGGTCTTTTTGACGTAGACCGGCGAGATGATACCCGCCAGGGACGTGGAAACTGTCTCGCCTGACGCGACGTCCGGATAGAATGACCAGTCAACTGCGTACGCCTCGACGGCGGTACCGATGGTCCGCATGTCGGACATGGACCTCTTTTGGCGGGCACGGTTAATGGCGTTGAGCAGGTTCGGGATGGCGATAGCGGCAATAATACCGATAATCGCGACCACGATCAGTAGCTCGATGAGAGTGAAACCTTTTTGTCTGCGCATTGCGATCCTCCTTTTCAATCCAATCAGGTTTAAAGCAATGTCCATGCCAGGTTTCTGACCAGCGTATCGACGACCGGAGTGACGCTCAGCGTCATCGGCTTTGGGAAAGCTGCCCTCAAACGTCATTCAAAGAGCTCGTCATCCCACTCCCAGTGGTGCGAAGGGGTCCAAACCCCTGGCCACTCGACATTTGAGGTGACCCTGATTCGGATCGCGTCACACCAGTAGTCATAGGCTCTTCCGTCCTTGGCGTGCACCGCCACATCAACCAGATAGTCTCCCGGTGCGAGATCCAACGCATCGTAGCTGCAGCGAATCTCACCTTCGCCGGCGAGGGCCCTCGGCACATGGCCGTCAAGATCGGTGTTGTGGCCGGTCACCAAGGTGCCGTCGGGGCGGTGCCACGCCACTCCCACGTCGATCTCGCGCTGCGCCCGGTACCGGATCTGCAAACGACACGACGTCCCGGTTGGTACGAGCCGGGTCGTTCCGACGCCGGTCGCCAGCTCCACGGAGACGATCTCAACCTCGTTGCTGCCCCATCGTTGGCTCCGGCCATCGTCTCGGGAACTCGATGTCGGGGTCTCGCCCGACGTGTCAGGGGCGCCGGCGACATCGCCGCGATATCGCGCAACCACCGAATCCACGGTCCCTCGGGACCGCACCCGGCCCTCCTTGAGATAGACGGCGCGATCGGCAAAGGTCTCGACGAGGTCGAGGTCATGCGATACGAGCACCATGGTGACGCCGGCCTGCCGCATCCTCGCAAGCCGATCAAGACACCTCCTGGTGAACGCCTCATCCCCTACCGACAGGACCTCGTCGATGAGAAGTACATCGGGTTCCACCGCGACCGCCACCGCAAAACCGAGACGAACATACATCCCCGACGAATAGGTCTTGACCGGCTGATCGATGAAATCACCGATCTCGGCAAAATCCAGGATCTCCGGGAGACGGGCCTCGATCTCGCGGCGATCGAGTCCGAGGAGCATTCCATTGAAGAGCACATTCTCCCGACCGGTGATCTCGGGGTGGAAACCGGCGCCGAGCTCGATGAGCGCAGTCACTCGACCGTCAACATCGACGGTGCCTTCGGTGGGTTGCAGAATGCCACCGGCGAGCTTGAGTAGAGTGGACTTCCCCGATCCGTTCGGCCCGATCAGCGCCACCGCCTCACCGCGTTCGATGTCGAGATCGATCCCATCGAGGGCAACGTGCTCCTCGGCCGTCGGCCGGCGGCGACGCCACCAGGAACCGAGGACCGCTCCCTTGACCGACTCGTTGCGCACCCGGGTCCCGCGCCAACGATAGACCTTCCGAACACCGGCAAACCGGAGGCGCCCCTTCACACCGACTCCACCAGGGTTTCCCGGAAGCGGACAAAGATGGACGCCCCGAGAATCCAACCCGCCAACCCCACCACGAAGGCGATGCACCACAGTCCGAGCCCCGGGATCACACCGGTGAAGACGACGTCTCGGTAGACCTCCACGAGGCTCGCGAGAGGATTGAAGCGGAGGATCCGCTCGAGCCACGACGGGACCTCGAGTCCGTCGAGGCTGTAGATGATGGGTGTGGAGAAGAAGAGGAGGTTGAGGAGGTGGCCGACGAGATCGCGAAGATCGCGGAACTTCACCGACAACGCCGAGATCCCGAGAGCCGCCCCTCCTGCCAGCAGCAACCATGGAACCAGCGCCAACGGCAGCAGCCACACGGTCAGGGGAAAGGGATGCCAACCGGCGAGCGCAGCCACCACCAACGCCGCGAGCAGCACCGGCAGGGCCAGGAGATGGTGAACGAAGTGGGACACGACGGTCACCGCGGGAAAAATCTCAGGTGGGCACATCACCTTGGCAAGCAGAGGGCCGTTGTCGATGAGCGTGACCGAGGAATCGAGCACCGTGCCCGACAAAAAGAGCCACGGAAGCAACCCGCTGAAGAGAAACAACGGATACGGTTCGCCACCCGGGAAGCGCGGGTTGAAGATGTAGGTGAAGACCACCGCGTAGACAAAGAGAAGCAGCAGTGGATTGAGAAGCGACCAGAGAAAACCGAGCATCGAAGCCCGATATCGCGCGTTGAGTTCGCGACGCACCAAGACTGCGATCAGCGCCCGCTGGCGCCACAGCAGGCGCACGAGGGTCATGGGTTAGTTGCCTTCGGCTCCGGTGACGAGGAGCTCTCGGACTTCGCGGAGAATTCTCTCCCGTTCGTTCGTGATATAGCGTTGGTAGCTCTGAACCTGGCCCTCGTTGACGATGAACATCTTGGGGTAGTGCTTGACGTCCCCATAGTCGTCAAAAAGGATCGGTCCGGTGACTCCCATCAGTTCGTTCATCCCGAAGTGGAAAGCCCTGCGGATCTGATTTGTGTCGGGAGGATCGGCGATGGTCATCACCTGAATGGTCAACCACATGGCATCGTATCCGTGGGCGGCGAAGACATCGGGCGCCTTGCCGAGTGCATCCATATAACGATTGACAAACCCGAGGACCGGTTCCTTGTCCGAGGTCCGGTCAAACGGCGGAAGCGGGAAGAGAATTCCCTCGGCCGCCTCGCCCGCCTCGAGGATGATCTGGTCGTTGAAAAAGGCCGACGTGGTGACAAAGCGCCCCTTGTAGCCGGATTCCCTGAGATAGGTGATCACTTCGAGAATCTCCGGCGCATAGCCGATCACATAAACCGCACCGACTCCGCTTCCCGGCACGACGGCGTCGGACGCCGACCGCCAGTCGGGGTCGGCCAGATCCACCCGCGACACGACCTCGCCGCCGAGCGCCTCGACGTACTGATTCATGAACTCCGGTTCGATGCCGGCGGCGTAGTCGCCAGCACCGGAGTAGACAACAGTCCGCGGCTGGCCGAGCCGATCGAACATGAACCGGGCTGCGGTGTGACCTTCGAGCTCGTCGGACGGGAAGATCCGAAAGAAGAGTTTCGACCTCTGGCTGATCCCGGGGGTCGAGGCCGTGGGCGAGAGGCACACCACCTCGAGTTCGTCGAGAACCCCGACGAGGGCCTGTGCCTCGTTGCTCGTGGCGCCGGCGATCACCATCTTGATGCCCCGCTCGGAGGCCAACCGCCGCAGTTCACTGACCGCGCGCTCCGGGTTCGATTGGGTATCCACCCACACGACATCAAAGCCCTCGGGCAGACCCTCGCGATCACGAGCATCGCTAATGGCGAGCCGAATGCCACTCTCGATGGACTCGCCATAGGTCCCCGCCTCACCGGTGGTCGGAAGGAGGACCCCCACAACCGGCTCGTTTCCACACCCGACCAAGACCACAATGAGCACAGCTATCGCACCGATGGTCGGACCGACTCGCCGGAACATATGGCACCTCCTGTAGGTCGCCTCAGGGTATCACAGACGTCGCCGCGACAAGAGCAAAGAGGCGAGGAAAATCGCCGTCTTCAACTCATCTAAAAGTACTATCAATCATCAGTTATCTCATCAACAATCAATGAATCGAAGACTTCGCGCCGCCCGACACTCAGCTCTTCGGCGACTGCCTTCAATGCCTCCCTACGAGTCAATCCTGCCTCGACGGCAACCGTGTAAGCCTGCCTGATTCGAGCGGGATCAACCGGCCCGGTCGGCCCGGGACCCACGGCAGGGCCCACCACCACGACGTACTCACCTCGCGGATTGTCGGCTTCATCACCAACGGCGAGCTCGCCGAGGGAGGCCGAGACCGCCCGTTCGTGCATCTTGCTGAGTTCAGCGAGGAGGGTTGCCGGCCGGTCGGGGCCCAAACCCCTCGCCATATCTCCCAACTCGGCGGCGAGGCGATGGGGCGAGAGAAGCACAACCAAGGTCCAGGGGACCCCGGCGATCTCCTCGATCCGGCTCCTGCGGGCCCCGACTCTGGCGGGAAGAAACCCAACCAGGGTGGCCGGCAGAGGCGGCTGGCCCGAGGCCGCGAGCGCGGCGGTGAACGACGACGGGCCCGGCACGGTCGCGACATGGATCTCTTCACTTCGTGCCGCCCGGACCAGCACAAAGCCAGGATCCGAGAGTACCGGCGTGCCGGCATCGCTCATCAGGACCACCGATCTCCCGTCCCGGAGAGTTTCCAGCGCCAGGGACAGACGATCCGCCTCGTTGTGCTCGTGGTGGCTCTTCAACCGCCGGCCGGGCGCGACCCCGACATGGTTCAGCAGCCTACTCGCCCGACGGGTATCTTCGGCGAGGATCAAGGCGGCGCCATCGAGGACCCCCCGCGCCCGGGGCGCGAAATCGTCGAGGGAGCCGATGGGAGTCGCCACGATCCACAGTGTTCCACACGAGTCCGACACGCTGTTATGATACCAGGGTGAATCGTGGTGTGATTGCCCTCATCTTACTGTTTTTCAGTCAGTTGGCGGGCTCGCAGACCCTCGTCCGCGAGCCGGTCGAGGAGGTGGTGGCCGTCGTCGATCGGACACCACTGCTGCGCAGCGACATCGATCTCGCAGAGTTGGTCGTCCTCATCGACCGCCCAGTCGGGACGACCGAAGCCGACTACCGATCCGCCCTCTTGGAGGCTCGAATTCAACTCGAAGTCCAGTTCCGCGATCTCGAAGCCACGGGAGTGCTCTACAGGCTCGAGCTCGATGTCGCCGGAGTCCGGCGCTCGGTCCTCTCCGCGGCGGGAGACATCGACTCACGCTGGGAAGAGCTCGCGGCCGCCGGCCTCGGCGATGCCGATATCGACGAACTCGCGCTCCGGGTCTGCGCTTCGAACGCCTATGCCGAGCAACGGTTACGCCCGAGAATCAGCGTCACCCTTCAGGAAATCGAAACCGCCTATCGCAACCTCGCCGTCGAACTCGAGTCCCAGGGCGAGATTGCACCTCCGCTGACCTCGGTCCAGGACCAGCTCCACCAACTCATCGCCGAGCGGAAGCTCAACGACGAGATTGAACGTTGGGTGGCTCGGGCGCTCGAAGAACGCGAAGTCACTCGCTTTGTTCGCTGACCGGGCTCACGATCGACTCCCCGTACAGCTCTTCATACACCGCCGCCGCGCCCAGGACCGCTTCGGTGTAGCCGCGGGTGACCGAAAAACTCACGTGGGCCAGGAACCGGGCCTCTGAACACGAATTTCCGCACTGATCCAACCACAGGCGAGCCTGCGCCTCACCGGCGTTGTACGCCGCGACCGCGGCGGCACGATTGCCGCTGAAGACCGCGAGCAGGCGCCCAAGCTCGGCAGCACCGAGATCGAGGCTGATGAAGGGTTCGAAGAGGTCGTCGGGAAAGATCTCCGGACGACCGTTGGCGGCGCCGGCGGCCACCGCGGTGGCCGGCATCAGCTGCATCAGACCACGAGCTCCGACCCTCGACACCACATCCGGGTTCCAGCGCGACTCCTCCCGAGCCACGCCCGCGAGCAACGACCACGGTAGATCGTGCATGGATGCTGCGCGCGCCACCGTCGAGGAGAAGGGGAGTGGATACAACGCGTACCTCAGACCCAGCGGCAGTCCCCTCTCTGGGATGTTTGGAGACGCCTGCCACCGAGCCGTATCGGCGACCGAGATCGCCAGCCACGGCCGACCCAGCTCGAGTTCCTGCTCAGCGGTCCACCAGGTCGATCGCGCATCATCGCGCGGCAACCCCGTGGGATCCCACCGCAGGGCGGACGAATGCAGACCGATGGCCCAGAGATCGGCAGCGAGACCTGGCTGAAACTCCGGTTTCTCCGGCTCGCCCTCAAGACCGACCATCGCGGCAGCGGCCCTGCGAAGAGCCGCAACGCGATCCGGATCGGTTTCGAGGGTCAGCAGACGGGCCATGGCGCGCTCACGGGTCCGCTTCGTCGGATCGCCCAACTTCGCGTCTTCCCGGCGACGCCAATCGGCCATTACCTCGGTCGGGATCCGAGCCATGACCGACCGGGCTTTTTCTGCCCAGTAGGAATCGAGCCCCTGTGCCGCGGTCACCAACAGATCGAGGGCCGCTGAAGGATCGTCGGAAACCAGGGCCAGTTCGGCCGCAATCACCGCAGCCGGCGCCTGCCACGGGTCCCGGTTGACCTGCGCGAGCCGGCTGAGCGCAGCGCCATCGTCCCCGGTCCGCATCTCATCGAGACCCAGCATGAGTTGGCCCCGCGCCCGAGCCGACCGGGATCTCAACCGGGCCAATCCAGCCTGGGCGAGCTCGGGCTCATCCCGCCGCAACCGAAGCCGAGCGAGAAAGAGCCTCCGGTCATCGCTTGTCTTGAGGCGGACCGCCCGCTGCGCCGCGGCCACCGCTTCATTCATGTTTCCGGCAAGCTCCCAGGTCCGGCCGAGGTGAACCTCGAGCTCGGCTCGCCGCTCCCCCGAAGCTCGTGAGATCGCCGTCTGGTACCACCTCACGGCCGTCGCCCAGTCCTCCCGACGAAAGGCGCAGCGACCACGAAGATAGGCGACTTCGCGACGCGAAATCCGGTTGTTGCTGACAGTATTGAGGCTCTCGAAGAGGGGCGCGGCGCGGTCGTAGTGACCGTGGCGGTAGAAAGTGTTTGCAACGCGCCAGCGATCGATCTCATCGAGTTCGGATGACAATTCGAGTTCGTCAGCCGCCGCCAGCGCCACCAAATCGGCGGTCGACGAGCCGAGCAGGCGACTCAGCCGAGTCCGGTCGACCGGATCGGAGCTCAGGGCCAGGGCAAGCTCGATCCCCCGCCGCGAACTCCGGTTCATCGATGGCAACAACCGTTCGAGGTCGGCGCGACGATCGGGATCGAGACCGGCCGCCACCGCCTCTTCCGTGGTCTTGATCGCCGCCCGACGAAGCTGACTCGATGGCGCCCGCCTGAGAAAACCGGATACCAGATCAAATGCTCGATCCGGGTCGTCAGCCACCACCAACGCAGCCAGCTCGACGCCGGCCACCGAACCGAGATCGGACGGACCCACAACCAGAGCCAGAAAATGGGTCTGCGCATCCACATCACCCAATAATTCCGCGGCGTATGCGGCGACCAACGCCTCCTCGGGACGCAGCGGCAGCTGATCGGCTCGGCGCGCGGCAACCGTGAGAACCTGTTCCCAATGGCCGGCACGCGCCAGAGCTTCCAGGCCCCCTGTGGCGCCCGTCTCCGCGGCCTGGACCCCACCCAACAGAAGGAGAAATAAAGAGAACATCATTGTCGTTTTCCATCCAACGGGGCGGCTCCGCATCCCTTCGTCATACAAACACCGGTCTTGCTCCGTCGCCCGTTCTATGGATAATGCGTTGTTGCGGCGAGCATTCCCGCCAACGCCGTATTCGGTGATCTCAATCGCCACGGAGGCTCATCCATGGATTCTGAACACGTCAAGGTCCTCATCATCGGTTCCGGCCCCGCCGGTCTCACCGCCGCCCTCTACACCGCCCGAGCCGATCTCGAGCCGCTGGTCATCGAAGGCATGCAACCCGGTGGGCAGCTCACCATCACCACCGAGGTCGAGAATTACCCGGGATTTCCCGAAGGCATCATGGGGCCCGAACTCATGGAGCGTACCAAGGCTCAGGTCGAACGATTCGGCACTCGTTTCATCTTCGACAAGATCAACAAGGTCGATCTCGAAAGCCATCCATACACGGTTCACACCGACTCCTCCGGCGAGATCACGTGTGACGCTCTCATCATCGCGACCGGTGCGTCAGCTCAACTCCTCGGGCTCGAGTCGGAGTCCGAACTCATGGGATTCGGCGTTTCCGCCTGCGCCACCTGCGACGGTTTCTTTTTCCGCGACAAGGAGATCGTCGTGGTCGGCGGCGGCGACACCGCCATGGAGGAGGCCGTTTTTCTCTCCAAGTTTGCCAGCAAGGTCACCGTCATCCACCGCCGAGACGAGCTCCGGGCATCGAAGATCATGCAGCAGCGCGCCATCGACAACCCGAAGGTTGATTTTGCCTGGAACTCGGTGGTCACCGAGATCCTCGGCACGCAGGACGGTGGAGTCACCGGTGTTCTGCTCAAGGACACGCAGACGGGGGATGTCCGCGAGTTCCCGACTCAGGGCGTATTCATGGCCATCGGCCACCGACCCAACACCGAGATCTTTGCCGGTCTGCTTGAAATGGACGACACCGGTTATATCACCACGATTCCCGGGACCACCCGGACCTCTGTCGAAGGGGTGTGGGCGTGCGGAGACGTTCAGGACTCGGTCTATCGGCAAGCGATCACCGCCGCAGGGACCGGTTGTATGGCGGCCATTGAAGCCGAGCGTTGGCTCGCCGAAAAAGGAATCGAATAACTCGAGGACTTGCCACGTTCTCCTCTTGAAGATAGGCTCATGAACCGCGTTGCTTGCGAAGCGGCGCGACTGGAGGAACAGATGATCTCGTTTTCCGAATCCGCGACCAGCAAGGTCAAGGAGTTCGCCGCCCAGACCCCCGAAGCCGAAGGCAAGAACCTGCGGATTTTTATCCAGGGGATCGGCTGTTCGGGTTTTGCATACGGTTTTACCTTCGACGAGCAACGCGACGGCGACACCGTCGTTGAGAACGGCGACCTGACGGTCCTCGTCGATGAGAACTCGGCGCCCAACCTCACCGGCGCCACCGTCGACTTCATCGACGACCAGCGGGGCACCGGATTCATGGTTGACAACCCCAACAAGCCCGATGCCGAAGCCTGCGGTTCCGGTGGCGGCTGCTCGAGCTGCGGCTAGGATCGTGTCCGTCGAACCCCGTCTCCTCGAGGTCATCCGACTCGGCCACCCGGTTCTGCGCTCGGTGGCGGAACCGGTCCCCGAGGAGTGGTTCGCGAGTGGGCGTCTTGATCAACTTGGTCGCGACCTCATCCGCACCATGCTCGAGGAGGAGGGCGTCGGTCTCGCCGCCCCGCAGGTGGCCGAGGAACTCCGACTCTTTGCCTACTGGCTTCCCGCCCATGGCGACGAGGCCGAGATCGAGCCGACGATCGCGGTCAATCCCGAGATCCGAATCGTCGATCCCGTGCCCGAGGAGGGCTGGGAGGGCTGTTTGTCGATTCCGGGCCTCCGGGGCGTCGTTCCGCGAGCCCGTCGGATCAAGCTCAGGGGGCGAACGGTGGACGGCGAGGCCTTGAGCCTCACCGCGGACGGCTTCCATGCTCGAGTCATCCAACATGAGTTCGACCACCTCGATGGGGTCGTTTTTCTCGATCGCATGACCTCGGCACAGTCGCTCACGTTCGAGGAAGAATGGGAGCGGTACGGTGTCACCGACTCCGAACCTGCCGACGACGACTGACGCCGGGTCCATGACGGAGCCGGCGGAGACCACGCGAGCCGCCTCCGTCACCTCTGAGGAGAACCCCCTCTTCCGCCGAAATATCCCTCTCGTCATCGTTGCGGCAGGGCTCGTCTTCGGACTCGTCTGCGGTGCTTTTGAAATCACCAACACCTCCATCGGCTGGCACCTCGCCAGTGGTCGGTGGATGCTCGACCACCGCGAGGTCCTCGACCACGACGTCTTCAGCTTCACTTCGGACGAGGCCGAGTGGATCGATCACGAGTGGCTTTTTCAGGTTGTTTCCGCCACTCTCTTCGACTTCGGCGGCGCCCCCGCCCTGGTGGTCATGCGGATGCTCATCGTCGCAGCGCTCATGCTCCTGCTGCTCCGGATCGGCGCCACCAGCGGCCTTGACCCCCCGGTGGCGCTCCTCCTCGCGGCACTCGTGGTCCTCGCCGCGCGACCGCGGTTTTTTCTCCGGCCCGAGCTCTTCACCCTTCTCCTTCTGCCCTTCGCCATGTGGCTCTTTGCCGATCGTCGCGGGCGGCGTTTCTGGCCGCTGCCACTGGTCGCCGTCATCGCCCTGGGCGCCAATCTCCACGGTGCCATCCTGGTGGCGCCGATTCTGATCTCAATTTGGTTTTCTGGTGAGGTCGGCGATCAACTCATCCGACGCCGACCCGACCGTTCGATGCTGGCGTCAGGAGCCATCGGGGTCGGTGCAGCGTTTCTCGCACCCCTGTTGAACCCACACGGCTGGCTGGTCTGGACCGTTCCCTTTCGCCTCGCAGAGATGGTGAAGCAACCTCACATTCCCAACCCCGAGTGGATCTCTCCCGGTCCCGCGGAGGCCCCCGCCCTCTTTGCCGCCTTTGTCCTCGCCGCGATGACCTTGATCGCCGGCCGTGCGGCGCCGCAATACTGGCTGTCCGCAACCGCCACCGCCGCATTGGCCGTCAGACACATCCGCAACATCGGGCTGTTTTTCGTCCTATTGCCACAGACCATCGCGCCGTCTCTGGCGCGCTGGCCGCTCTTCGCGGCGGACGGAGCCCCGGCTCGATCTCGGCCTCGTCTTCGACTGGCCCTCTGCCTGACCCTTGTCGGTGTTCTGGGAGCTTCCGCCATCGTGCGGCCGTGGCCCCGGGCCGGATTCGGCTTTGCCGAGAATTGGTACCCGGATGAAGCCGTGCGGTTTCTCGCCGCCGAGCATCTCCTCGAGGGAAACCTGTACAACGATGTCCGCTTCGGCGGCTGGCTCATTCTCGACGGTTATCCCGACCGGCAGGTCTTCCTCGATGACCGCAACGAGATTCACGAGCCCCTGCTGCGGGAAATCTGGGAGATCTTCGCTCGCAGCGATGTCGCCGCCTGGGAGAACCTCCTCGAACGCTGGCGGATCGACACCGTTCTTCTTCGCTACCACGAGCCGATCAAGGTTTCGACTCCCGATGGAGACGACCTCGGGCGCCGCGGTTTTTCGACGCTCTGGTTCCGGTCGTCACACTGGGCGACGGTCTATTGGGATGACGTCGCCATCGTACTTGTCCGGCGCTCCTCGGTGGCGGCAGCCTTCCTCGCCGAACACGAGTACGTGGTGACTCATCCGGATGATTTCGAGCATCTCACCGAGGCTCTGCGCGCCGACCCCGAACTCCGTCAGGCGGTGACGGCGGAACTTCGACGGGTGCTGGCCGACGACCCGAACTGCCGGAGAGCACTCGAGCTGGCGGTCTTTCTGGATTCATTGTCGGGGAACTGACCGGACACCCGATCGATCAGTCGAACCGAACTCCCTCGACCGCCTGGGCCGTGCAGGTGTCGGGAGAAATCCGATAGTCCTTACCGAAATAGTCCACCGGAACCTCTCGCAACCAACCGGCCCGGACAACCTCCTGCCAGTTATTGGCGCAGATCCCATGACGGAGCTTCCAGTTCTGCAGAACGGAGTCCAGAGCGGCTTCGTCCCTGGAGGCATGAAGACGATAGATCTGCTTTTCACAGACCGCCACGTCGTAGTCGGTCTCCGCCTCGCCCCGGACCTCCATCCAATATTCCAGGGCGTCTTCGAAGGACCAGCCCTCCTCGTCATTGCTCCACACGGCAAGAAACCGTTTGATCCGGTGGGGTGAACTGGGCACCGCTGCTGCGGATCGAAAATAGCGAAGGGCCTCGGGCTTGTCGCGGTAACGAACATACATATCCCAACCGGCCGCCTCGGCGATCTCGTAGTTGTCGGGCATGTTGCGCAGAGCCTTGTCATAGAGGCAGATGACGGCGGTCTTGTGGGTTTCCACATCGGTGGTCGGCAATTGCATGATCAGGGCACCGATGCGGTAGGCGTCCTGGTAGAGCGGGTCAAGATCGGTGATGAGCTCGTAGACCGTCTCGAGATAGAGGAACTGTTCGTGCGGCTGGTACTTGGAGTAATACTGAATCGACCAGAGATAGAACAGATCGGCGACCAGGCCTTCGTTTCCCAGGCTGACAAGCTCGAGCATCTCCGCGCTCGGGAGATAGAGCAGCTTCCGACCCAGCGGGTCCACCCGTTCGACCTTTTGAAGCGCCCGTTCGGCCACGATCGTTCCCGCCAACAAAACGATGACCACGAGCAGCAGAAGCGAAACGCGCTTCACTGGAGGTCTTTCCCTTCGAAACGGAGACAGGCGAGAACCAGCACGAGTCCGGCGAAGAAACAACCGTAGACCACCGCGAGGCCGATGGCTCCGGCCGGAATCGGGAGCTGGTGGACCACCTCGGTCTTGAAGTTGAAACGCTCGAGATTTGGGACGAGATAGTAGAGGACCGACACAATGGTCCGGCCAAGCGATCCCGGCAGGTGCCGGGTGAGCAGCCAGAGATCCTGCGAGAGGTGGCCGACGACAAAGACCGCGAGGGTGAAGACCGACCCGAGAATGGGTTTGGTCAGCACCGAAAACAGCGTTGCAAAAGCTACCAGGACCGCCATCTCGACGCCGATCATCCCGGTGGCGAGGAAGAGCCTCGGGTCGAACCCACCGCCATACAACCAGACGAAGAAGACCAGGACCACTGTCATCAAAAGGAGGTTGATCAGGACCGTGGCCATCAAACCGGCATACTTTCCGAGCAGGAACTGCCAACGCCGTACGGGTTTGGCGAGAATGAAGTAGACCGTCTTGCTGTCAATCTCGCGGCTGATCAGAATCACACTCATCATCACTGCGATGAGCATCAGAAAAAACTGAATCCCGGCAAGACCCAGATCCTTGATGATCTTGTCCTGTTCACCAACGGTGAGGATCCCGAAGATCTTCGAGCTCGCCATGATGAGCACCGCAAAACCCAGAAAGAGATAGAGGACCTTGTCGCGCAGGGCCTCCCGGAAGGTGTTGGCAGCAATGATGCGAATGGCCCTCATGATGCTGCCCCTTCCTCGAACTGCCGCATCAGAAGATCTTCAAGACTGCTCCGCACCGGCGCCAAACCGACCAGACGTGCGCCGCGGTCAGAAAGTTCGCGGATCAAGCTGTCGCGATGCGCTGCATCGACCCGCACCCACGCCACATCGCTGCCCTGATGCGCCGATGCTACCGGCGTGGTCACGACCTTCGGATCGAGACCGGTGAAGGTGACTTCATAGCTCTCGACCTCACGAGCGATGAGATCCCGGACCGCTCCGATTCCGCGTATCGTGCCGTCGATGACGGTCGCGACACGATCGCAGACAGTTTCCACATCCGGGATGATGTGACTCGAGAAAAACACCGTCACACCGCACTCCTTCTGGGAGAGAATGATGTCCCGAACGTCCCGGCGACCGATGGGATCCAAACCGCTCATGGGCTCATCGAGAA
>RCNE010001325.1_pt1 | contig 13399 bp, 11 predicted proteins | sample 2041361 | NCBI WGS metagenome assembly RCNE01 (sample SAMN09708229, study PRJNA481090) | Marine sediment metagenome, whole genome shotgun sequencing project.
GTTTCGAAGAGCAGCGGAATCTGGTGCTCGTCGAGCCAATCGATGATCAGGCGAAGGTGGTCGTCGCTCAGGTAATGACGCATCTGGAATGCGTGTAATCGGAACATGCTGACGTGTTCCAACGCGTCGGCCCACGGCGCGTCGGGTTCGAACAACTCGAAGTAGTCGGTTGCCCCAAACGGGATGCGGTAGTCGACGCTGTCGGGTTTCGGAGGTACCGCGCCGAAGAAGAGTAATGGGCCCTGGTCGGAGGAGAGCGGGTCGATGTTGGGCTCGGTGGTCGAGGTGGTCGAGGTGCCATCAGTCGTAGTCGTGGACGCGATTGGAGCAACGACGCTGTCCGCTGCTGCTTCGCTGGTCTCGCTACTCGTCGCCGAGGAATCAGGCGAGCCATCGTTGGATGTTGAACCACATGAAGCTGCAAGGAGAACCGCGCTGGCCGCGACTACACACCTGACTTGTCGAAGCTTCGCCTGCATCATCACATCCACGGTAGTCGGGCTACCGAGGTGCCTGGGGTGTAAATCCTCGTTGTGGGTGCAGGAGGACTGCGGGTCGACCGGGCCAGAATGGTGAGATGAGCGACGAGGACGTACTCGATGGGTGGGAACGCAGTTCCTTCACCTCTGCCGACATCACCCACGACACCTACCGCAAGGGGAGCGGCCCGGGCATCGTGGTGATTCACGAGATTCCTGGCATCACGCCGTCGGTTGCAGCGTTCGCCAACGAGGTGGTCGATCGCGGCTTCACCGTCGTCATGCCTGACCTGGTTGGCACACCCGGCAAGGCGGTCAGCCCGGGATATCTGGCGATGTCGGTGGCGAAGATTTGTGTTGCTCGCGAGTTCACCTCCATGGCGCTCGACAAGACATCGCCCGTGATTGCATGGCTTCGCGCGCTCGCCCGAAACCTGCACAACGATGTCGGGGGACCAGGAGTCGGGGCCGTTGGGATGTGTTTCTCCGGTGGCTTCGCGCTCGGGATGATGGTCGACGACATCATGCTCGCCCCGGTCTTGTCGCAGCCGTCGATGCCCTTCTCCGTGGGAAAGCAGCGCTCGGCAAACCTCAGCCTGTCGCCTGATGACGAGGCGGCGGTCATTGAACGTGCGAGCGAGGGCTGCCAGGTTCTCGGGCTTCGGTTCACCGGCGACAAGGTCGTCGGCACCAGATTCGCGACGCTGCGTGAAAAGCTCGGCGACGCGTTCATCGCGATCGAGTTGCCGAGCAATGCCAAGTCCGACCACTCGGTGCTCACTGAGCAGCGAGATGCGCAGAGCGTCGAGCGCGTGCTTGATTTCTTCGTGGAGAAACTGCAAGCGTGAAGCAAAGGCGCGTGCAATCGCGCTCACTACTCAGGTGGCTTCGCCGATGAGCGCGTCCTGAACATCGCGGGGCGTCATCGCTACCTGGTGGGCGTTGGCGCCGATGAGTTCATCGAGTGACCCGAACCCCCACGCAACACCGATCGACGTCATCCCGAGCGCTCGGGCAGCATCGATGTCGTGGTGACGGTCGCCGATCATCACGACACCCGTGGTCTCGCGATCGAGTGTTGTGAGCGCATGTTCGATTACTGCACGTTTCGTGGTTCTCGTGCGAGCCCCGTCAGATCCGGCGATGACGTCGAAGTTCTGGGCCAGGCCCACCCGGTCGAGAATGCGAATGGCGAATGGCTCGAGCTTCATCGTCGCGACGCCGAGGAGCCATCCTGCATTCGCAAGCGCCTCGACGAGCTCGGCAACACCGTCGTACAGCGTGTCCTCGAGCCATCCCGAGATGGCGAATCGTTCGCGATACAGCTGGATGGCTTCTGGGATCAAATCGATGGGGACACCCATCTGTTCGTACAACTCCTCGGCTGGCGGTCCGATCATCGCTGCACTGTCGAGCGACGGGTCGAGTGGATACCCAACCTCCTCGAGAGCCCATCGGTGGCACGACACGATGCCATCTGCGGGGTCGGTCAGCGTCCCATCCAGATCGAACAACGCCAAAGGTCGTGCCTCGGGATCGATGGGCACGTCGTGATCGAGCAGTCGTAGTCCTCGTTCGGCCATCGGCCGAGCCTACGTGGTGGTTAACCTCGTCGGAATGTCGACCGCAACAAGTCACACGTCTCACCCCGGCGCCCTGTCGGGGATCCGGGTCCTCGACCTCTCGCGCGTTCTCGCCGGTCCGACGTGTGCCCAGATGCTCGCAGATCTGGGTGCCGACGTGATCAAGGTCGAACGTCCGGGTGTCGGAGACGAGACCCGGCAATGGGGCCCCCCATGGCTCATCGACGAAGATGGCGAGCCGACAGGCGAATCCTCGTACTACCTCTGCGCCAACAGAGGAAAACGATCGATCACCGTTGACATGGGCACCAGCGAGGGGCTCGACCTCATTCGTCGCCTCGCATCGGAGAGCGACATCGTCGTGGAGAACTTCAAAGTCGGCTCTCTGGCAAAGAAGGGTCTTGGCTACGACGAGCTTCGCGCCATCAACCCCTCGATCATCTACGCCTCGATCACGGGTTTCGGACAAGACGGCCCAATGGCGTCGCAGCCCGGATACGACTACCTCGCACAGGCGATGGGCGGCCTGATGAGCATCACTGGTCGGGCCGATGGCGAACCAGGAGCGGGACCCTTGCGGGCAGGGATCGCTGTTGCTGACCAGTCGGCAGGTCTGTTCTCGGCCATCGGTATTCTCGCGGCGCTGAGACATCGTGATCAGACCGGCGAGGGCCAACAGGTCGATGTGTCGTTGCTCGATTCCCAACTCGCCGTATTGGTCAACCAGGCGCTCAACTACTTCGTCGGAGGGACGCCGCCCACCCGAAGCGGGGAGTGGCATCCAAATCTGGCGCCGTATCAACCGTTCGATGTGGCCGACGGACGGGTGGTGATCGCTGTCGGCAACAACGGACAGTTCGCCGCCCTATGTCGATGGCTCGACCTTCCAGAACTGGTTGATGATCCACGGTTCGTCAACAACCCCGACCGGAATAAACACCGGGTCGAACTGGCAGGCACCCTTCAGGCCAAGTTGCGCACCCGGACCCGAAGCGAAACTCTGACTGAATTACCTACATTGGGCGTACCAGCGGCGACCATCAACGACATCGGGGAAGCGTTCGAGGAGCCACAAGTTCAGCACCGCGGTGGTCGGATCGAATTGCCGCACGCGCTCGCGGGAACAGCGCCCGCGATTGCCAATCCGATTCATTTCTCGGAGAGCCCGGTCACCTATCGCAACGCACCGCCCCTGCTCGGCGAACACACCGACGACATCCTCACCGACGTGCTCGGCCTGAACCCGGACGAAATCGCCCAGCTGCGCGCGAACAACGTGGTCTGAGCTGCAACAACGCTGATGCGGATGTCGGGCGGAAGTCCCGACAACAACAGTGTCTTAGCTAGCCGGCTAGGTCCTGATTGTCGGGGTCGCTGTGTGCGGGCACATTCAGTCGGTCGCCGATCTTCATGCCGGTGGGCAGGCTCCCGCTCTTCCATTTGGCATCAGCGACGCCAGCGGCGAACGCGTCGACGAGGCTCTGGCTGAACTGGATCCGCCAGTCCCCACCCGACTTCGAGTCGTTGAAGTACACGAATCCGATCACATCTGGGTTCGCCTCCAGCCCAGCGAACAATGTGTTGATCCACGTCACACGGTCGGCGTCTACCGTCGTTCCCGCGCCGATCTCGGCCAGCAGGATCGGCTTGTTCGTGATCTCGCGCAACTCGTTCATCGTGTGGCTGAAGATAGCGTCGAATGTCGGAGCCTCTGCGCCCTCATAGCCACGCCAATATCCCGACATGCCGACCCAATCCGTGTAGGCAGCTCCTGGCCAGAAGTCCACGATGTCGGTGCTGAGGTTGTCGCTGCGATTGACACTCCACAGCCAGACCACATTGGTGGCACCGGCGGCATCGAAGCGGTCATGAACGTGACGCCACATCTCGACGAATTCGCCTTCAGTATTGCCGTTCGCTGATTCTGACCACGAGTACCAGTTGCCGTTCATCTCGGCAGCGAGGCGTAGAACAATTGGTTGTCCGTGCGCGGCTGCTGATGATGCCCACTCGTCGATGTACGGATCCCATTCGCCATCGATGATCTCCCGGAGGGTCGGCTGTGAGTCGGCGCCGGGCACGATTGGCTCCCATGCGATTTGTGGCGTCATTCCTCGTCCCCAAGCTGTCTGCACTTGCGCCGCCGGGAACGGCGTCGCCCAGTTGGAGAAGAACAGCAAGTTGTTTGGTGCTTTACCGACGAGACGACTCACATAGTCGAGCTCTCCCATCCACCATGGGGCTTCGCGGGTGTGCATCCCGAAGACACCTTGTTGTTCACGGACGGCGCTGACCGACAGAACTTGCGCGGCGGGCGGAGGTACCGGACCGATCTCGGGTGCACCGGGGAGTTGCTCGCATGCTCGGCCGTCGCCATCACCGTCGAGGTAGTCCAGGCCCTCACGATCCGAGTCGAACATGGCCTGTGCGTCGGGCTGCTGTTCGAATGACGCGCAGGTCACTGCTTGGATGGCGTCGGGGTCTGGAATGTGTTCGCAGGCGTTTCCATCTCCATCGCCGTCGAACCAGGACAGTCCTTCAGGGTCCGCGTCGAACGCTTCTTGAGCGGCGCTACGCGTGTCGTAGTCGGTGCACTCGGGGCGGGCTGGGAGCGTGGTCGCCGGCGCCGCCGGAGCCGGGACGAGGACCTGTTCGGTTCGATAGACAACACGTACGAGTTCTGTCGGGGCAGCGGCTGGTGGCGCGACTTCAGTCTGGGAATTCTCGAACTCCGTTCGTTCCTCGTCGAGTGCAGTTTCACTCTTCTCAAGTCGATCGAGCAGGTCCTCGATTCGCTGCGTCGCGTAATCGGCCCCAACTTCTGTTCGGTCGATCGTTGTCGTTGTTGTCGTCGTCGTCGGTGAAGAGAACGACAGTCCGATTGGAAGTTCACCTGCCGTTGTGGCCAGTTCGATGTCTCGCTCTGGAAGGGCGACCGCGGTAAACGAGATCGCCATGAGCAGCGCAACTAGCGCAAGGTTGAACAATGGTCCGCCGATGGTGAACAGGTTGTGTTGTTTCGGTGGGTCGGGGATTGCGGGGGCCGACGACGAACCTTCGAGGAGTTCGGGCGGGATGGGGGGTGGTTGCAGTGTCATCGAAGTCCAGTGATTGTCTGAAGCGAATGGGTGGTCATGGTTGATACAGCGACATGCCCAGCACCATCGCTGCAGCAAGGCCGTACGGGATGAGGGCAAACGGGTTACGAGTTGACTCGCCGGCAAAGCCGCCAGCGCGAGTTCCCCACCCGCTGTTGTGCGCCATCCGTGTGAAACCGAGCATGCGGATGGGCATCAACATGAGCGTCGAGATAATGAGGAACGTCGGGATTCGCCAGAGGTCGTGAGGGTTCTGGCGAAGGTGGCGGGATTGTCGAAGGGCCGAACTGGCCACCGATGCCATGATCGCGAACAGTGCCACTAAGAGGCCTCCGCCCACGCGGCCGTAATTCGACACGAACGGCGCGAACAGATCGATGTCGGTGATGACGAACTGGCGAACGATCCAGCCGAGGTATGCACCGAGCAAGAGGAATGGCAGCACGATGTCGGCGAGGTAGAAGAACGCGAGCGGACGAGCGTTCCGCAGCATCCAGGGGAACATTCGGAGCGTGTTGTACTGCGATCCTCTCGCCCAGCGCAGCTGCTGTTTGGCCATCTTCTTCCACTCGAGCGGTGCGTCGGTGTACACGAGACTCGTCGACTGATAGACGGCCCGATAGCCCTGCTTCAGGCATTCGTTCGTGAGGGTGCGGTCGTCGCTGACCTCGAGAAAGATCCCGAGAAATCTCCCGGTCAGAAAGTGGTCCATGCTCTCGACGAGAATCTCTCGGCGGAAGGCGATGGTGCGGCCGGGGAGACACCCGACCGTTCCCAGGACCGACATGGCCGGCATGGCGTACTCGTTTCGAAGCGACTCCATCCAATCGGCCCAGCGGCTGAGGATGTGGCGTTCCGGTTGGAGGATCCGCTGCTTGGTGGTTACGCCTCCGACATCTGGTTCGGCGAATGGTCGAACGAGTTCGGACAGGGTGTCCTCGGTCCAGATCGTGTCCGAGTCCACCAGAACACATATCTCGGCTGTCGATTGCTCGACGCCAATCCGGAGGGCATTACGTTTTCCCGGAACCTCGGTCCAGGTGGAATGCACACCTTCGTACTCGGCGCAGATCGCCTCGAGCGTCGGATTCTTCGGACCGTTGATCACCACATGGATCTCGTCGGGTTTCTGTGTCGTGATTCGGTCGAGTACCTCTCGAAAGAGATCCTCAGGCTCGTCGACGACCGGGATTAAGACCGCGGTCGTGGCATCGCAGGACGCGCCGGCTGGGCGGTAACGCCGAGACAGATATGCCTTGGTCCCCCAGACGGACCAGACAAGTCCCATGTAGACGAGAAACAGGTGCAGGCGGTGGTTGACCAAGAGGTCACGGAGCTGCAGCAAAAAGACAAACATGACCCAACTTCGGCGGAAAAGATCAGGGGCGGACGTGTCCACCTGATGAGCCGTCGGGACCATGGCGGTTGGTCCCGACGACTCAGTGGGGTGGGTACGAACACCTACTTCGGGACGAAGTCGAAAAATCTTGATGGCTTTTTGAGCGACTATTGTGAACATCGATGATCGAGCCCCCCCATAACAAGCGCGCCGGCACAGGCCAACAAAAAGCACTTGTGTTGCTCGGCGTACTGGCCGGTGTGTTTCTCCTCGGGATGCTTGGCCTCGAGTTTCGAAACCGTGTGAACAGCACGTCGGCGGTAGGGGCTGCCGTGCTCGGCGCGTCGACTGAGCAGCCGGTCCAGTCGACGACCACAACCACGTCGACAACCACGACGACCGCGACCAGTACGACGACCACGACGCAGCCACCGCCGCCGCCACGACGTACAGCACAGCTTGCGTTCACCGGCGACACGCTCAGCCATCGAGGAGTTGTGCGCCAGGCTGCACAGAACGCGTCTGGGAGCGACGTGGAGTACGACTTCGCTCCGATGTTCGACCGCGTGCGAGACACACTTTCCAGCGCAGACCTCGCGATCTGTCATCTGGAGACACCGCTTTCGATCGACAACACCAGGCTGAGTGGATACCCGACCTTCAACGTTCCTCGTGAGTTGGCAGATGGCCTTTCCGCCGTCGGATATGACGGGTGTACCGTTGCGTCGAATCACAGCCTCGACCGCCGCGCTGAAGGGGTCGAGTCGACCCTTACGGTGCTCGATGAGGCCGGACTGCGTCACAGCGGTGGAGCTCGAAATCAGGCCGAGTACGACGACGTCACGTTGTATGACGCAGGTGGAATATCGGTGGCAAGCCTGAGCTACTCGTACGGGTTTAATGGCTTCACGGAGCCGGCCGACATGCCTTGGCTCGTCAACGAAATCGATATCGAAGAGATCCGGGCGGAGGTCGATCGCGCCCGCAACGCTGGCGCCGAGTACGTGGTGCTCTCGCTGCACTGGGGGACCGAATATCGCCACCAACCAAACGAGTACCAGATCGAACATGCGGCCTTGGTCGCCGCCATCGACGGCCTCGACATCGTCATTGGGCACCACGCACATGTCGTGCAGCCAGTCGACGTCGTCGCCGGTACGCCGATCGTTTTCGGCCTCGGAAACTTCCTGTCGAATCAGTCGGCGAATTGTTGTGCAGCGGGGTCTCCCGATGGCGTCATCATGCAGGTCAACATCCAAGAGCTACCCGAGGACGACGGCCCGGGATTTCGAACATGGCTCACCTACGTGCCCACGAGAGTCGATCGAAGCGACTACACCATCGTGCCGGTCGTCGACGCCCTTGCTTCGGACGACTTGAGTGCTGGGGGTCGTGGAGAACTCGAGGCCTCTCGCACGCGGACCGCAGATGCGCTCAACCTCCTCGGCAATGCCCCGGGGTTGGTCGAGGCTCCCTGAAACGTGCTGATCTCGCACGAACAACGGCGAGCACGCCTTGCCATTCGTCAGGGCCTGGCAGATCCCGTGTCCGATCCGGTTACGGCAGCCAACGGGGTAGTCGTGCTGCATGCGACGGACCCTGCGAGCATCTTCTTGTCTGTCCACGCCAGAACTCGGGGGGTTTCGGTCACGGACATAGAAACCGCCATGTACGAAGACCGGTTGCTGATGCGAACACTTGCGATGCGCCGCACACTCTTCGTTGCCTCGCGCGACGTGCTGCCGTTGATCGAGGTCTCCTCGTCTGGTGAGGTTGCCCGAGTCGAACGAGATTCGCTGATCAAGTATCTGTCGCACTCCGAGATACCGGACCCAAAGGGCTGGCTGGCCGCTGCCTACCAAGAGGTGCTCATTGCCCTGGACGGAGCGGGAGGAAAAACGGCTCGTCAAGTGACCGAATTGGTTCCTCGGTTATCGACTCGAATCGTTATCGGGTCCGGCAAGTACACCCAAGAGACCGGAGCGACCTCACGAGTGCTCGGCTTGATGGCGGTCGAAGGCCGCTTGGCTCGCGGACGGCCTCGCGGGTTGTGGACCGGAAGGCAGTACGTGTGGCACCGACGAGATCAATGGTTACCGATCGACGTGCCTGCTCCCGATGTCGAGGCGGCGTCGGCAGAACTTGTGCGTCGATGGCTCTCCGCCTTCGGTCCGGGCACCATGGTCGACCTGCGCTGGTGGACGGGCTGGACAAAGGCGAAGGTGACCAGGGCTCTAGGGCTGCTTGACGTGGTGGAGGTCGACCTCGTTGGCGACAGGGTCGGATTCGTTCTCGCCAATGACACTGCTGATGTGTCGTTGCCCGACCCATGGGTCGCTTGTCTTCCAGCACTCGACCCAACGGCCATGGGATGGAAGGAGAGAGATTGGTACGTGGGCGATCACGTTGCGGAGTTGTTCGACCGCAACGGCAACATCGGACCGACGATTTGGGCGGATGGCAGAATCGTCGGAGCTTGGTCGTCCTGTCCCGACTTGAGCATCGCCACCGAATTGTTCGAGTCGCTATCGAGCGTTCACCGAGGACTACTCGACGAACGGCTTCACGAGCTCGCTCACTTCGTTGACGGCGTCGTCGTGAAGCCGAGCTTCCCGACACCACTGCAGAAACGGCTCGCATCGAGCAGCTAATGCCACACGCAGGTCACCAGTGTTTGGAAAGAAAGCCGGCCACTCGGTGAACAGCATCTTGACTCGAGTCGATGATGCCGATCTTCGTGAAGAACGTGTGCACGAGGCCGTCGAAACGTTCGTACTCGACGTCGACTCCCGCAGCAAGCAGGGCCTCTGCGTAGTCGATTCCGTCATCGATCAGTGGGTCGTACTCGGCCGTGAGGACGAGGGCTGGGGGTTGCCCGGCGAGGTCTCCAAGGATCGGTGAACACCGAGGGTCGAGCCGATCCTCGGTGTTGGGTGCGTAATGATCGACGAACCAATCCATCCCGACTTTCTCGAGCAGGTAGCCGACCCCATTTCGGGTAAATGACTCTCGAACATCCGTGTTCATGTCGACCGATGGATACACCAGGGCTTGGGCTGATATTTGTGGGCCATCGGTACAGGACAGTGCAACAGCTGCGGCGAGATTGCCTCCGGCGCTGTCGCCGCACACAGCCAGCCGAGAACCATCCACGCCGAGTTCATCTCCGTGGTCGGCGACCCACCTGGTTGCCGCTTCGCAGTCATCGATCCCCGCAGGGAAAGGATGTTCCGGTGCCAGGCGATAGCCGACCGACACGACGGTTGCTCCCGTCGCCTCGGTGAGAGCTCGACAGACGACATCGTGGGTGTCGATCGTGCCGATGACCCACCCGCCACCATGAAAGAACATCAGGCATGGCGTGGCCGTTGTGGCGTCGACCGGTCGGTACACGCGTAGTGGAATCTGGCCATCGTCGCCCGGCACTGTGCGGTCGTACACCTCGCCGACGTCGGGGTCGGCTGTCACGGCGTCGTTGCGACTGTCGAAGTGCGTTCGAGCTTCGTCGGGCGTGAGTGTCTGAATGGGTGGGGCACCGGCCTCTCGGCCTTGGTCGATGAGCAGCAGGGAGTCGGGATGAAGCGGCATTTCGGCATCGTAGAGGCGCTCTAGAGCTGAATGTCCGAAAGCCGCTCGTCAAATGCTTCGGACACAGAGAGACTGTGCCCGTGGCAACCTCACGAACACCAATGATGTCCTCGACGACCGCCGAAAACGACGGCGAATTCACTTCGGCTGACTGGGCGCTGTTCTTTGGTGTCTCGTTGATCTGGGGATCATCGTTTCTGCTGATCGCCGAAGCTCTCGAAGGTCTGACCCCGGGAACGGTCACGCTCGGACGCGTAGGACTCGGTGCGATCACGTTGTGGGTAATCAGGGCCACCCGGCCGAGCCAGCCCCGGATCGAACCAGCGGACCGAGGGCGGCTCGTCCTGCTCTCGGTGTTGTGGGTCGGGGTTCCCTTCACGCTGTTCCCGCTCGCACAGGAACACATCAACTCTGCGATCGCGGGGCTCCTCAACGGAGCGACCCCAGTTTTTGCTGGTCTCGTGTCTGCGCTGTTGCTGAAAGTTGTACCGAAAGGGACGCAGCTGCTCGGCATCGTCGTCGGTTTCATCGGCATCGTCTTGATCAGCTTCGGTTCGGCGAGTGGTGGCTCGTCGGAGTTGAAAGGAGTGCTGATGGTGCTCGCTGCGACGACCTGTTATGGCTTTGCGATCAACCTCGCTGCTCCCTTGCAGAAGAAGTACGGAGCAATGGTGACGATGAGCACTGTTCTTGGCCTCGCCACGATTTGGGTTCTTCCCCTCGGTCTGTGGACGATTGGCGACAACGATTGGCGACTTGGTCCTGTCTTGGCCGTCGTCTTTCTTGGTGCGGTGGGAACAGGCATTGCGTACTGGACCATGGCGGCGCTGGTGGGCAGGGTTGGTCCAATCCGTGCGTCGTTCATCACGTACCTGATTCCGGTCGTATCGCTCGTACTCGGCGTCACGATTCGCAATGACGAGGTTCGGTCGCTCGCCATCATTGGTGCGGCCCTGACGATCGGTGGAGCCCTGCTGGCGTCTCGGCGCAAGAGTTGAGCACCGCTCGGGCCGCGGCGCGCGACACTGGTCACATGTCAGCTACGAACACTCCACAGAGTACGAGAAAGATCCTTCTCACCGGCCCAAGCCGAGGAATCGGTAAGGCCACCGCCCTCGCTCTTGCGTCGCGTGGTCACCAACTCGCGCTTTTGGGACGGCCGAGCGCTGAGTTGAACGAGGTCGCCGACATCATCCGCACGGGTGGCGGCGAACCTGTGGTCGTGACCGCAGATGTCCGTGATGAGGCTGCGGTCGAATCCGCCATCGATGAAGCGTGCGCACGGCTCGGCCACGTCGACATCTTGATCAACAATGCGGGGATGGGCCGCTACGCTCCATTCGAGGAACTGTCTGGTGCCGACTGGGACCACGTCATGGCCGTCAACGTCACGGGTGTCGCGACGGTCATTCGCAGCATGCTCCCGCATATGCGACAGGCCGGCGACGGCCACATCATCAATGTGGGTTCGATTCGCAGCACCGAAGTCGGAGCGAATACGGCGGCATACGCCGCGAGCAAGTTCGCGCTCGATGCGCTTACCAAGACACTTCGACTGGAGCTCGACGGCACCGGCATCCTCGTCTCCCAGATCTGCCCTGGTGGTGTGCTCACGGAGTTTGGTGACATCGATCCCGAGACCAAGGATCAGTCATGGCTTCGGCCAGAGGCCATTGCCGAGGCCGTCGCCATGATCATCGAATTTCGTGGTCTTGGCTGGGTGCGCGATCTCACTATCGTGCCGGAACCGGTTCGTCGTTGAGCACCGAGGGTCACAGCCCTTCCCCCTCCGGGGAGATGGCCACGGGTGCAACTCGTGAAATCGTCCGATTCGTCAACACGACGAGCTACGAGGACCTGCCGCCGCACGCCGTCGAGGCCACTAAATCGGCAATCCTGAACATCCTTGGGGCGACGGTCGCGGGTGCGAGCACTCGGATTGGAGCGATGCACATCGATCTCGCCAAAGACATGGGAGGTGGCAACGGTCAAGCGACGATCCTCGGTGACGGCGGGCGGGTGTCGGTGCCAGCCGCAGCGTATGCAAATGGCAATCTCGCGTTCGCTCTCGACTGGGAGGACACGCTGTACTACATCACCCATCCAGGTTTCATCACCGTTTCCTCCGGACTGGCCATCGGTGAGAAATTGGGTTCGAGCGGAAGAGACTTCCTTCTGGCCGTGACTCTCGGCTATGAGGTCTTGGGCCGCATGGGTCCCGCGATGCAACCGACGCCCGAGCGAGGAAGCCAGGTATTTGGCGAGCAATACCACCCCTTCGCCGGCGCCGTCACCGCAGGGAAACTCCTTGGTCTCGATGATGAACAGATGGATGCAGCCTTCGGGATCGCTGGCACCTACGCACCCGTGCCTTCAGCGCACAAGTATTTCGGAGTCGTGGCCGAGACACGTCCTATGCGAGAGGCAAAACTCGGATGGGGTTGGATGTGTATGGCGGGAACCCTTGCTGCGCTCTCGGCGTCACGTGGGTTCGGCGGCGGGCATGGCATTCTTGACGGAGACCGCGGTTTCCACGTGATGGCCGGGTCGGATCGCTGCGACGTTGACCGCATGACAGCCGATCTCGGAACCCGGTGGTTGGTCGCCGACATCGAACCCAAGGTGTACCCCGCGATCGCCCGGAACACGCCTCCACACCTCGCGACGAGTGGTTTGGTTGCCGAACATGGAATTCGACCCAACGAGATCGAACGGGTCACCGTCCGTGGGATGCAGATGAGCGCGGTCGCCGATTTCGCCCCGGCGACGGCGGTCGATGCCCAGTTCTCGCTCCCGCATGCCATCGTCACGGCCTTGCTCCAGGAATCTCCCAGCCCCAAAATGTTCTCTCACGAGCGGTTGATCGACCCTGAAGTCAGACGCCTTCTCGGGCGAATTCACCTCGAACACGACACGGCCGCAGATGCCCTCTATTTCAACGAGCAGCGACTGCTCTATTCGGTCGAGATCGAATTGACAGACGGCCGCCGGGTTTCCCGAGATATCGAGTTTCCACGCGATCGGCCAGAAATGGGCTGGCCCGAAGTTTGTGCCAAATTCGAGACCTTGTGCGACGGCGCCCTCACCCCCACACAAATCACGCGTGCGATCGAACTGGTCGACGGACTCGACCAACTCGATGACCTCCACGCACTCATCAGAAGCCTCAGCCCTTCAGGTGGCCACGCACCAAGTCGTAACGTTTCGTAGGGTTCACCGCTGGAACTCGGATCGGTTCATAACCGAGTTCTCGGTACACATCGAACATGTGCTCGTGCACGGCTGCTTGGTATGCCTCACCCTCGACGCGCT
>RCNE010001326.1_pt1 | contig 13397 bp, 9 predicted proteins | sample 2041361 | NCBI WGS metagenome assembly RCNE01 (sample SAMN09708229, study PRJNA481090) | Marine sediment metagenome, whole genome shotgun sequencing project.
TCATTATAGTGGAATGTTTGAGTGTTTTTTTGGTGGGTTTACTTCTTTTTTATTTTGAAGCAATTGTAAAGCTCTAATAATTCTGAAACGTGTATTTCTTGGTTCAATAACATCATCAATAAATCCATATTTTGCAGCTTCGTATGGGTTTGCAAATTTCTTAGTATACTCGTCTTCTTTTTTATGGATGTATTCTTGTTTTTCGGTAGCATCTTCAATTTTTCTAATATTAGATCCTTCTAAAACTTCAACAGCTCCTTTAGCTCCCATTACCGCAATTTCTGCAGTTGGCCATGCATAATTTAAATCTCCTCTTAATTGTTTACAACTCATTACATCGTGTGCTCCACCGTAAGATTTACGTAAAGTAATAGTTACTTTAGGCACCGTAGCTTCACCATAAGCAAATAATAATTTAGCTCCATGTAAAATAATTCCGCCATATTCTTGACCAGTTCCTGGCAAGAAACCTGGCACATCTACTAGTGTTACAATCGGAATGTTGAATGCATCACAAAAACGAACAAATCTTGCTGCTTTTCTTGAAGCGTCAATATCTAATACACCTGCATAATATTTTGGTTGATTGGCAACAATACCAACTGGATGTCCATTAAATCTAGCAAAACCTACACAAATATTTCGTGCATAGTTTCTGTGAACTTCAGTAAATTCTCCTTTATCAGCAATTATTGAAATTACATCAACAATATCATATGGTTGATTTGGATTTTCAGGAATAATTTCATTTAAAGCATCCTCTAATCTATCAATAGGATCATTACATGTAATTATTGGTGCTTCTTCTAAATTATTTGAAGGCATGTAACTTAATAACTTACGAATCAATAATAAGTTATTCTCGTCATTTTTTGCTAAGAAATGAGAAACACCTGATCTGGTTGAATGAATTTTAGCACCTCCTAGTTGCTCTGCAGTTACAACTTCGCCAGTTACAGATTGCACTACTTTTGGCCCAGTAACAAACATATAGCTTGTATCTTCAGTCATAATAGTAAAATCTGTTAATGCTGGAGAATAAACCGCTCCACCAGCACAAGGTCCTAATATTGAGGAAATTTGAGGAATGACACCCGAAGCCATGATATTTCGTTGAAAAATCTCAGCATAACCAGCTAATGATCTTACACCTTCTTGAATACGAGCTCCACCAGAATCATTTAATCCAATTACTGGAACTCCAATCTTCATTGCCATATCCATTACCTTGCAAATTTTTAATGCATAAGTTTCAGATAACGACCCTCCAAAAACAGTAAAATCTTGAGCAAAAATATAAACTACTCTTCCGTCAATTGTTCCGTGGCCTGTTACAACACCATCAGAAAGATAAACTTGTTTATCTAAGCCAAAAGATGTTGTTCTGTGCGTAACAAACATGTCAAATTCTTCAAAACTATCTTCGTCTAAAAGAATATCTATACGTTCGCGAGCTGTTAATTTACCTTTAGCATGTTGGGAATCAATACGTTTTTCTCCTCCTCCCAACTTTGCTTTGGCTCTTTTTTCAATCAGCTCATTAATTTTATCTTGATTTGCCATAATTTTTTCTTTGCTTATCTATTTTCTATTAATTCAATTTATTCTTGTTTTGAACAAAGTTCTGTAAGAACACCTAATGTTGATTTTGGGTGTAAAAACCCTATGTTTAATCCTTCTGCTCCTTTTCTGGATTTTTTATCAATTAAGGTAACACCTCTTTCTTCTGCTAATTTTAAGGCTTCTGTTGTATTATCTACAGCAAATGCTATGTGATGAATGCCTTGTCCTTTTTTAGCAATAAATTTACCAATAGGTCCATCTGGCGATGTGCTTTCTAACAATTCAATTTTTGTGTTACCTACCAAAAAAAAGGCTGTTTTCACTTTTTGATCAACAACCTCTTCTATAGAATAACATTTCAGTCTTAAAACGTTCTCATAATACTTTATTGATTCTTCTAGATTATCTACTGCAATTCCTAAATGCTCTATATGCGAAATATTCATAATTAAGATGTTTAAATTTTTGGCAAAAATAGTTTAGGTCTGTTTTTTATTATATGATAGATATCATAAAATGAAATAACAACAGTTCTTTTTATTAACTATTTGTCAATTTATTAGGATCAAGTCTTTCAGTTTGATTTAGTTTTTTCCAATTTCTCCGTGTTGGAAATAAAAATTACAAAAGTAATAAAATTTGTACCTAATTGAGTTATAGAAATTTTATTAATACTCTGGACAAACTCCACGCGGACCATTATAATTCGAAATTACTTGTATCCGCAATTTTCTTGATTTTTTATTGTTTTAGAGGAGCTTCTGAATCAAAGATATTTGCCTTCGGCGAATCTTTGATTTCATTAACATCGCAGAAGAAACTTTTGAGTGAAACTTTGCAGAAAAATTGATGTGCTAGGGTACAAACGAATTAGAAAAGCGTTAGTAGCGCTTTTGTGCTATGACTGTACTATTTTTTGCGCAATTCATCCACATGCAGCATATAGGTAGAAATAGCATTTAATTCTTCATCGGTTATCTCCTTTAAAAAACTATCTATATTAGCTTGCATGATCGCTACTTGGCTGGTGGTAGTGTCTACGATAGGTTTTGAGTTTCCTTTTAAAAATGCTACGATATCAGCATTATTTTCTTTATAAGCATGCATGATATCAACAACCGATGGCCCTATTTTTTTATGGTCTACGGCATGGCAAGTAATACACGTTTTTTCTGAAAACAACCTATTACCAAGAAATATTTTTGAATCTTGACTTAATTCAGCACGTTCGGGAACCCCATTTTCGTTCCCTTTTTTTATTTTTTTATCTGTATTACAGCTATACAACACTAGGATTATAATAAGAGATATAAATAAACGCATACTATAGTATTTTTTAGATTTCTTCTTAGAAAGAAGCATAGAGCACATATATAATTAGAATTTAATGCTGCTTGTAAAGCTATTAAAATAAATAAGAAGAGCTTAACTTCTTGTCTAAAAAATGATTGAAAACCTTTATACAAACTCTCATTCCAAACACATTATGCTTCCCTCCCATGCTATTTTGCGCAATAAGTATTCCATTACATTTGCATAAATAGCTTTTGAAGAGAAACTTTAAATGAAAGTAGCACTGCTAGGCGCCAGCTGGCTCCTTCCCTAAAAAGATGCACGGCATCTTTTTTAAACGCTCGGCCCTGCTTTTACCAAATCGTAGCATCAAAAATTGATGCAAGATTCATGAGCACAAAAATATTAAATATAAATGAGGCGAATAAAGCAAAATAACATAATGCGGTACATTATAACTCAAAAAGAAGTCATAATAAGTGTTATGTAAAATTGCCGTAAGTTATCCAATATTGTTGAAACCGGTAGCAAAGAATTTCAAACTCATCAAATAGTGTATAGCTCTATCTTTAAACATAAGTATATTAATCTTATTTAGTAATCCATTTTCAAATTCAAGTTTAGAATAAAATGGCACAATGGTCTCAGATCGTATGCCGTAATAGACTAATTTTTTCCTATATTAGTATCTAATTTTAGTATCTAATGTTAGAAAAATTGGACAAAGTAGTTCTCTGCTTCTATTTGTGTGGCATATGTTTTCATATTTCTGCACAACAGTATGGTTATGTTCAATACAATTCTAGCTCTGGTGCCCCTTTTGACCAGGTGTCCACTGTACTTCAGGATCAGGCGGGCTTTATATGGATTGGTAGTAAAAACGGTTTGTATCGATTTGATGGAATCCATTTTGACATTTATAGCATGCATACCAAGAGTCAATTCATTCATCAGCTTCATGAACGTGGAGATAACCTGCTGTTTGTAAATGATATGGGAATTTATCAAATTGACAATTTGCTTTCCAAGCCTAAGGTAATTCCGCTACTAGAAGGCACAATCAATGAAACAGCTGGGCTTCCTTTTTATCCCAACGATTTTGCACTTGGTAAAGATCAAGATATCTGGCTTACACAATCCAATCACAGCATTGGCAGGTTGGAACAAGGAGATTTCAAAACTTATCGATTTTCCAAAACGAATAAAGCACAAAAGCTTGCGATACATGAAGACTCAAAAGGAGGGATTTGGGTGCTGAGTCCATTGGATGGATTATTCTACTTTGATAAAGCCACAAATACTTTTGAAAAAAAGCTGAACATTATAAATGGGAATACTCTATTAATTCACAAAGAATACCTTTTAATAGGAAGCGATGCACTTCGTGTCTATACCATTCAAGAAAATAAACTCCAATTAATTAAGACGATTGAGCTGGATGATGACCTCATTACTGCAATGTATGTTGATCAAAATGATCATTACATCATTGGGACCAGGAAAGGTAAGTTATTCAAAGTTTCAAATTTAAACAGTCCTCCTCAAACCATATATGGAGCCAATGAGGCTCACCGGGTAGAAGAATTGGATTTTGGACATATCTACGAAATTTATGTAACTACAGATAGCAAAAGTAATAATTATAAGCTTTGGGTTTGTTCTGAAACCGGACTATGGCTGCTCCAACAACGCTTTTTCAAAACCGTTAAAAATTTACCCTTGAATAATCCTATAGGTATTGCCATGGGCACTCAAGGGAAAGCCTGGGTACCCATAAATTATTTATACGAAATCTCTCCCCAGGAAGATGAATTCACGGCTAAGCCAATCTACAATAATTTACAACCAAATGCGATTGCACAAGATGAAGCCGGATTCACCTGGGTGACTACGAGTACCCCAAAAGTTGAATTATTAAAATATGCCAATAACAACATCATCAAACGATATGACGATTTCCATGACCGTGGAGAGGCTATTTTCTATCTTTATCCAGACAGTAATGGTAACCTTTGGTTTTGCCAAGCGCCATCAAATAAACCTATTATTGGAATTGCAAAGATCAATGCAAAAGGGGAAATCAAGTATTACGATGATACAAAAGGTTTTTCCAGTAGGGTCCTTGCGATCAAGGAAAGTTCTCGTGGTGAAATCTATGCAGTTGGTATTGGTGAAAAAAGTTATTTGTACCGCTTTGATCCGGAGCAAGATCGATTTGTGAACCTTAGCCCTACCCTTCCTTTCACGGCAATGCTCAATTTTGAAACTCATGATTTGACAATTGACGATCGTGGTATCGTATGGCTAGCTACTACAGATGGCTTGCTTCGCTACGATGGTGAAAAAATTACACGGATTCAAAATGACATTTTAGGTCAAGAAGAGGTGAGAGGAGTAACACATTATTCTAATAATAATATTTGGATCTCTACTGCGACTAAAGGGTTGGTTTTTCACGAACAAAATACTTCTACAATTTTGGGTGAATTAGAGGGTTTACCTGCTGTTATCAGTGCTTATCGATGTATCACTACAGATGCTCAGGGACGCCTTTGGGCCGGAACAGCTGAGGGCCTTGTATACTCACGCATGTCTGCAGCTACTCTGCCCTATTCCAATCCACCAAGGGTTAGAAATATCATGATCAATCGAAGGGAATATACAGAGGACTTTAATCGGTTGATAGAAATTAAAAAAAACCAACAACTCGATTTACAATTTACGAATTTATCCTTTCCTGCTAGAAATGTTCAGTACCAATATAAACTGCTTCCTAAAGAAGATAGACAGATCATGTTGGAAGAACAACTTTGGCAATCAACAAAAAATAGCAATAGGCTAACTTTAAGCCAAATTGATCTTGGAGTTCACTTTCTGGAACTACGAGCTAGACAACCCGGAGGCTACCAATGGAGTAAGCCTTTAGTAATTCAATTAAACGTATATCAGCCTTGGTATTTATATAATTGGTTTATTTATGGTTCAATTGGCCTTCTAGTAATATTTATATCTTATTACTTTCGTTTTTTTGTAAAACGGCGTTTCAAAAGGTTGCAACAAGTCTTAAAATACTCCAATGAAAAGTTGGCAAAAAAGGAAGCTCAACTCCATCAAAAGATTCAAGAATTTGAAGTGCAACAAGAAGAGTTAGCTAGTGCGAATTCCAATATCCATACGCTAGAACTATTTATTAAAGAAATTCCCAAAAAGGCATCCTGGAATGACATCATTGCTGCCATGGGTAAAGCCGTAAACCTATCCAAAGATATTAATGCTTTTGAGATTGCTTTTAAAGAAAAGAATGAAATTGTCCACAAGGGTTTTTCCAACCAAGAACGAAGTGGATATACTTTTAGGAGTAAACCTTTTAACCCTAAAACCAGTTTAACCTGCTGGGCTATAGCCAACAGACAGGAAGTCTTAATGAATGACTTCAATAAGGAGCATACTATGTACATTGAAGAAAAGGCAGCCTACCGTTTTAGTTCATTATTGTTTATTCCTTTTACTTTAGAAAACGATCAGCCCGTCGTGTTATGTGCTTACAGTATCCGAAAAAATCATTTTGACCCTAATGATTTAGTCATGTTTAGAATTTTAACCCAATTTATCTACTTTTCCATTCACGAAGAAATAACGAAAGAGTTATGAAGAATCTATGGTTTCACATATTAATCTTGCTATTTCTTAGTGGAAATATGCAACAGGCCTTTGCCGAAAGAGATACTCTTACCGTAGGAATTTACCATAATCCACCCTTTGTAATAAAAACGGAAGACAATAATTTTGAGGGCTTGAGTATAGAGTTATGGGAAAACATAGCACAGTCTGCTAATCTGACTTTCCGTTATGAACTATATTCAGATTTCATCGGTATTTTAAAAAGTCTTGAGTACCAAGATATCGATCTAACCATTAATCCAATGGATGTGAATGATTTGCGAGTTAATAAATTTGAAATGACGCAGCCCTATTTCATTTCCAGTATTGGAGTCGCTATTCCTTACTTAAATCGTTCCCCCTTAGCCGTTTTCATCAGTAATATTTTCTCACTGGCTTTTTTAGAAATTATATTGTTACTCATTCTCATTATTTTTGGTTTTGGTTTTTTTCTATGGCTAGTTGAACGAAGGCACAATAAATTTCAATTCCGTCCTGGTCTGTTAGGCCTTTTTGACGGGTTATGGTGGTCAGCAGTAACGATGACTACGGTGGGTTATGGCGATAAAGCTCCTAAGTCTAACATAGGCAAAGGGATTGCTATAATTTGGATGTTTACCGCGGTGATCATTATTTCGAGTTTTACTGCTGGCATCGCTTCCACCCTAACTATTACAGGCTTACAAACCGACATAAAAAATGCCGAAGATATTCGATTGGTGGAAAATATCTCCGTAGTGGGTGCTACCAACGGAGAGTCCTATTTAGTACAAGAAAATATCCCGATCAATAAGACTTATGCCTCACCAATTCTTGCCCTAAGAGCACTTGCCAAAAAGGAAAATGATGTACTGCTTTACGATCGGAACATTTTACAGTATTACATCAATCGGCTTTCTATTGATGAAAAAGTGAAACTGCTGCCCATCACTTTGAAAGAGAACTATCAAAGTTTTATGTTACCGAAGAACCACCCTGATTTTGACCTGATCAATGTTGGTTTGATGAAGGAAATCCAGAAGGAACGTTGGGGAGATTTGCAAAGGAAGTATGATGTTAAGGGGAGATAAAAAATGAAATGATAGTTTTTTAGCCATTCCACACACATTAGCTTCCCTCCTATGTCGGTTTGCTTAATAAGTGTTTACTCGCCCTTCTCCTATTTTTTATAATAGGAGCTCGTGAACCGCAAGCGGTTTCATTACTTTAGTAGAACGAGCTTTTAAGAAAAAACTTTGAATAAAAGTGTAGATAGTTTTGCTTTTCCAAAGCAAAATAACATAACGCGGTACATTATAGAACAAAACAAACTGCATTATGTATAAGTAATGGCTACAAAAGCGCAAACTCTAAAGTTTGTGCTTTTTTTTATCTTTATGAAAACTTGAAGTCGGTAAATTTTCAATCGCCACTACCCATACATTAACCGTCGGCACGAATATTGAATTTTTTCAGGAAGAATAATTCATTTTTTGCATTACATTGCACTAACAAAACAAATACTATCATGAAAAAACTGCATTTAGTATTCCTTTTAGCTATTGGAATCTCGTCTATCAACGCACAAAATTATGAATTTCAAGACGTTATTTACATAGAAAGTTTACCTGTTATTTCTCAAGACAAAACGGGAACCTGTTGGAGTTTTTCCACTTCTTCATTCCTAGAATCTGAAATCATTCGCTTGACCGGAAAAAAAGTTGATTTATCAGAAATGTATCAAGTTAGAACAACTTATCCTAAAAAAGCAGAAAATTTTGTAATGCGTCAAGGGAAAACTCAATTTAGCGATGGTGGGTTAAGTCATGATGTTATTAATAGTGTTGCAGCTTACGGATTAGTTCCTGTTTCTACTTATAGTGGTTTATCTGAAGATGAAAAAAAACATAATCATGCTGAATTAGAAGCTGTTTTAGAAGCTATGGTAAAAACCTACGTAAAAAATCCTGGTAGACAATTGTCTCCAAAATGGAAAATAGCAGTTAATAAAGTTTTAGATACTTATTTAGGTGAAATACCAACTGAATTTACTTTTGAAGGAAAACAATATAGTCCTAAAAGTTTCATGGAAATGACCAAAATAAAAGCAGAAGATTATGTTACTATAACTTCTTTTACTCACCAACCTTTCTACAAATCTTTCATTTTAAATATTCCAGATAACTTTTCTAACGGTAGTATGTATAACTTACCTTTAGAAAAATTCATTGCTTCTATTGATTATTCATTAGAGAAAGGCTACACCTTAGCTTTAGATTGTGATGTTTCCGAAGCTACTTTCTCAGCAAAATATGGAGTTGCTTTTATTCCAGAAAATAAAGAAGATGAAAAAACAGGCTTAGCAGAAATTATCACCGAAAAAAATATTACTCCTGCTTATCGTCAACAAGAATTTGAGAATTATAATACTACAGATGATCACTTGATGCATATAGTTGGAAAAGTAAAAGATCAGAAAGGAAATAGTTACTATATAATTAAAAACTCTTGGGGTACAGATGAAAGTAGAGTAAAATATGGTGGTTTTGTATATATGAGTGTTCCTTATATGAAATTAAAGGCCATATCAGTTCTTCTTCACGAAGACGGAATTGACGAAAAGACTAAAAAGAATTTAGGGTTGTAAGATGATCTTATTTCCTTTACACACACATTTTGCTTCCCTCCTATGTCGGTTAGCTTAATAAGTGTTTACTCGCCCTTCTCCTATTTTTTATAATAGGAGCTCGTGAACCGCAAGCGGTTTCATTGCTTTTGCATAAATAGCTTTTGAAGAGAAACTTTAAATGAAAGTAGCAGTGCTAGGCGCCAGCTGGCTCCTTCCCTAAAAAGATGCACGGCATCTTTTTAAACGCTCTGCCCTGATTTTACCAAATCGTAGCATCAAAAATTGATGTAAGATTCATGAGCACAAAAATATTAAATATAAATGAGGCGAATAAAGCAAAATAACATAACGCGGTACATTATAACTCAAAACTGATTCATAATCAGTCATTATGCTAAATTGTTTAATTTATCACATATTTATTAGAGTAATCTCATTAGAAAAGTTTCAAGGGCATTCTGCAATAGTGTAAATTTAGTGTACTAATTTATACACTTGCTTATATTATCTTCCAATTAGACTTAGTATAATTTTTCTTGGACATGAGGAATATCATTTACAAAACTTTCAGAAAAATATAATTTTAAGGCTACTTTTTATGTTTCAAAATTAATATTGATAGAAGAAGTTAAAAATTTAGTAAAATATAAAATAATTAGCTATGGAAATGAAAACAAAACTTCCTCTTATCCGGAAAGAAATAAGGATAATGTGTATACTAGTTCCACATATAACGAGTTAGCAACAAGGCAAGAAAAAACTATAAACAATTAATTATATAATTATGAAAAACATTGGACTATTATTTATTGCAGGATTAATGATTATATCCTGTAATCAAGCTCCAAAACAAGATGCTGATTCTAAACAGGAAAAATCAAGTGTTATTGATTCAGGTTTAGTTAGAGACGGAGTATTTATCCATATAACTGAAAGCTATAATGATCCGCATAGAGTATTGATGCCATTAAAAATGGCGACAACGATGGCAACAGACAAAGACGTTATAGTTTATATGGACATTCATGCTGTGGAATTATTGGTAAAAGGAGCAAAGGATTTAAGTTTTGCTGATTTTGAATCCGCTCAAACTTATATAAAACAGCTTGCAGATAAAAAAATAGGAGTTTATGCTTGTCCAACTTGTTTGAAAGTTGCTGGATTTAAACAAGAGGATTTATTGGATGGAGTCCAAGTTGCCCAAAAGGATAAGTTTTTCAACTTCACAAAAGGACGAATAATAACTTTGGACTATTAATAATGCCCAGTTGCTAACAATGGTTATAATTCATTGTGGTTATATGCCACACCAAAATAAAAGTATTAATCAAACGGCATATATGTCTGTAGGAAAATCTTAAACCTAATTAAATGAAAATCATAGTAAACAGTGCACCACTTGAACTGCACAACGGAGCCAAAGTAAAAGATGCAATTCTGAAATATTATTCGCAACAAGGTAAAAATAGCCCCAAAAACTTCCCTTATGTCGAAGATCGTTATGGAAACCAAGTTGCCTTCGACGGAGAACTGACCGACGGCAACACTCTTTTTATTAAGACAAAACACAAAAAGACATGTTTATTTTCAAAACTGGTTCTTGCCGTACTAGCAATCATACTTCTTTTCGCCTGCAGCACCAAAAAGAAAGTAATTACAAGCAAACAAGGTGAAAAACAAGCCATCATTTTTGCGGTAAACGACCTACATGCTGCAATCGATAATTTTCCAAAGCTGGCTTTTATTGTTGATAGTTTGCGAACCATTTACCCAGACATGCTTCTTGTTAGTGCGGGAGACAATCAAACAGGAAATCCGGTAAACGATCAGTATCCCGAAAAAGGATTACCCATCATTGAACTAATGAATTCTGTAGGTTTTGACCTGAGCACAGTAGGAAACCACGAATTCGATTCCCGCCCTGAAGGATTCAGCAATCTGACTCACAAAGCAAATTTCGATTTTATATGTGCCAACGTATCAATGAACGATTCCTATGATATATCAGTGAAACCCTATAAAATTATCGCGTTACCCAACGGACTAAAACTAACGTTTCTCGGACTTTTGCAAATCAATCAAAACGGCATTCCAGATACGCACCCCGACAATGTAAAAGAATTTATCTTCCACTCTCCGTTTGAAACAGCTCCCGAATATCTCTATCTGAAAGATAAAAGTGATATTTTCATTGCACTGACTCACCTTGGTTTTGAAAACGACGTACAACTGGCCGAAACCACATCAGCTGGCATCGATTTGATTATCGGCGGTCATTCACACACTAAGGTTGAAAAAGAACAAATCCACAACGGCATTATGATTACACAAGCCGAAAGCAAATTGAAATATGGCACGCTAATCAAATTAACCATTTTAAGCAATGGAACGTTGCAAAGAAACATGGAACTCATAGACATTAAAAACTCAAAGAACGAAAAACCTTCGATTCGTGCCATGGTTGATAAATACAACGACAATCCAACACTGAAAAAAGTGATTTCAACAGCTACTGACGATTTTTCTTCACATGAAGAACTGGGTTACCTCATGGCCGATGCACAACGCAATGCTGCCAAAGCCGATATTGCATTAGTAAATCCAGGTGGTGTTCGCATCGATCATCTAGCAAAAGGCCCCATCACAATTATGAATGTTTATCAACTCGATCCTTTTGGAAATGAATTGGTAGTAACAAAACTTACTGGAAATGAAATTCATTCATTGATGCTTGAAGCCTACCCAATTGATAATAAAACTCCCCTCTATCCATCGGGAATCAAAACAATTCTGAAACAGGATGCTAACGGCAATCTTTTAGATATCGCTATTCTGACCGAAGGCGACACCCCGCTAGACATGAACCATACCTACACGGTTGCCATGAATAATTATATGACACAGGTTTACAAATACAAACACAGCGATCCAGGTCAATCACTCTTTATTACAACTGCTGATGCAACAATTACCTACCTTAAAAATATTAAAAATGTAAAAAGTTACCGCGGAGAAAAAAGGGTTAAAATCAACTAGTACATAACAGCTTTATACTGTATAACCATATTATCTGACTATTCATATGAATCAAATAAAATTGATAAGAAGTATAATAAGAGAAGGAATGGGGATAAATGGATGAAATTGAGAAAAGGAGATTTGCAAAAAAAAAATAAACTACTATGCCCATCAAGCGGTATAGCCAATTATCATTAGAAAAGTTTTAGTAGCTCCTTATTATATTCCCTCAAGAGTATAAAATTTATCCACTGGATTAATTTTTAATACTCTCGTCAAATACCTTATAAATTAGATATAAAAACTAAATAAAGATAATTATCCAACTCTGATATTAATCATTTTAAAAGAATCTATCTTTTGTTAATTTTACCTTTTATCGAAGCAATGGATACATTTTATTGGATAATAGGAAGCGGAATACTTATGAGTGCTATTGCCTTATCTGGAAGCATTACATTAGTACTTAAGAAAAAGACACTTGAAAAAATACTCCTTCCACTTGTTGCCTTAGCAGCAGGTTCACTCATTGGAGGTGCATTGTTTCACATGCTGCCTATATCCATTGATAAAATCAAGAACAATCATCTCGTTTTTCTATTTGTTGCTTTAGGATTTCTTACATTCCTTGCATTAGAACAATTTATGCATTGGCATCATTGCCAAAGAAGGATTACTGATAATAAAGAACCTGTTACCTATCTTATACTAATTGCAGATGGTTTGCACAACTTTATTGGAGGGTTGGCTGTTGCGGGAGTATTTTTAGTTGATGTACAACTGGGGATTACAACTTGGCTTGCCGCTGCTGCACATGAAGTACCACAAGAACTTGGTGATTTTGGAGTACTTTTAAAAGGTGGCTGGAAGAAACGTGAAGCACTTCTATTTAACCTTATCTCAGGCCTAACCTTTCTCGTCGGTGGAATGGTCGCATATTTTTCCTCAACCCAGTTAAATATTAATACGGACTATCTTATTCCCTTTGGTGCTGGAAACTTCATTTATATAGCAGCATCAGACCTTATACCTCAAGTAAATAAAGAAGATAGCGTCAAAGGTAATATTATACATTACCTCTCATTCGTTTTTGGGCTTATACTACTTTATTCATTATCGCTTCTCTAAAAAATAATGCCCTTATAAACCATATATAAAATTGGGGTAGATAATAGGTATTATAAAAAATACAAATAGTAAGAATAAAATAACCCAAAGAAGCCCCATAAGCATTGGGTAAGCCAATGTAGATTCT
>RCNE010001782.1_pt1 | contig 13393 bp, 11 predicted proteins | sample 2041361 | NCBI WGS metagenome assembly RCNE01 (sample SAMN09708229, study PRJNA481090) | Marine sediment metagenome, whole genome shotgun sequencing project.
ACGATTACTAATTTTCGACTCAATTAAATGATCAAATGGGCTTTTAATTTTTGCAAGAGAATGGATAAATAATATTCCATATAAACCTTTAGCTTGTCTCTAACATCTTAAAGATACTAAATTCTATAATCACTAGTTGAGACCAACAATAATATCACTTCCTAATAGACAGCTGGTTGTGAAACATAACCAGCCACATATCTATGACTGGTTTTGTATTATCCCTCCCTTAACCTCCTCATCAAGTAAGCCTACTCGAATTGATTATATGGAGTATTCTCGGTATTGCTATGTGGCACTTTTTGCATTGTAATTACGAAAAGATACTATGTGTTCACTTGAGATTTATCGTTGCTAATAGTGCGATATGCAGAAGCGGATGAAGCGGCAGGAAGCGGCTATTTTACATAATGACGTTATCGCTCAGAAAGTGAACGAATGCGGCTATAACTACGCATTATGTTGAATAGCTTTGGATTTTAACTCAGTTCTTCTTAAGTTTACAATCTATTACATTTAGATAATAAACAGAAAAGACAAAAGAGAGGATTAAGGTTATTATACACGCAGAGTATTATCAATTCAATTTACGTACATTATTCTAGGTTGCGAGATTTTAATTCTTTCTCTAACACTTTGATTTTTTTTCCATTTTTAATAAAAGGGTAGGTCAAGAGTAATGGAAAAAACGTAAAAAATCCAAATCCATTTTTAACTGCACTAAATATTGCGATACCTATACACAAGCCAATAAGAGTTGCATTTGCTATTTTGTTGTAGTGTATTTTCTTTTTTTCTTAATTCCGAGTTTTATTAAATTTTAAATTCCTATCTGACGCAACCTGTACTGAAATTTTGTTTTCTCTAGTTTCAAATATTAGAATAGCAAGTTGTCCAAAATCAGATCGGACAGTGAAACCATTCCTATATATTATATTCACCATTTTCTTGAACCGGGGCCATCATGAGACCAACCTTCATTAATAAATTTGCAACGTAGCGCACGTCCATATTAGCCGGTACGCTTATCACGGGCTTGGTCACAATCTCAAAGATATTTACCTCTTCTGAAGTTTTATCAGGAATAATCACACCTTTTATGAAATCATGTACTATAACAATCCCATAGGCATCTTGCGGATGTCGCTTATTAACAATCAGAGCTTCAACCTTTTCTTTGCGCATAATTTCAACCGCCTCTTTTGCAGTAGCCATTCCATCTATGAAAACTACTTTTTTCGTCATGACATCCCTGGCACTTTGAAAACTTCTTTTTTTATCCATGTTTTTGTTTTATGTTATTGCCTAAAGTGAATTTATTAAAAATATACATGCGTTAACATACTTTTATCATTTTCTGCAAATTTAGTGGAATCCCCTATCGATTTGCTCTAAAAATATTTGTCACGAGCCTGATCCTTGAATTTTTTCATTTGAGTTTCCAGTCCGGCTACATGTTCTATAGGCAAAACAAAACCTATACCAGTGCCCGGTTTATCAAATTTTCCCGCTACTTGCATTACCTTCATGAGTTTTTCGACAACATGTTCTTCCACTAGGAAAACAATGATATCAGTTTGTTCCTCAATACTAAGTCCAAAAAAGGACTTTGCTTCATGCATACCTGTGCCTCGGGCAGGTATAATAGTAGCTCCAGTAGCTCCCGCTTCTTTCATTTTGTCAACTACAGCATCAGTGATGCTTGGTTTGACAAAGGCCATAATTAATTTAAACTGCATCTTTTTTTATTTTTAATTTAAACAATTGTATTTTCAATTTCATGAATTGTGCATATCCCAATACTGAGATAATAGGGAATAAACTGGCAAATGCGATAAGCCCAAAACCGTCAATGGCCGGGTTTCTTCCTGGTACTGTACTTGATAATCCCAACCCAAGTGCAGCCACTAGAGGAACAGTCACAGTTGAAGTGGTAACACCTCCCGAATCATATGCTAAGGCAATTAGTTCTTTTGGCGCAAAAAATGTTTGAACGATGACAATAAGATATCCTACCATGATATATACAAATAATGGTGTTCCAGTAACAATCCTGAATGTTCCAAGCGCCAAAGCAAAAGCAACTCCTATTGCCACAGTAACCCTTAGTCCCTTCTGGCTTATTGTTCCTGCAGAAACCTCCTCAGCTTTTATTGCAACAGCAATAAGTGAGGGTTCAGCAATTGTAGTAGAAAAGCCTATTAATGCCGCAAAAATATAAATCCAGTAATACGACGACCAGTGTGACAGTCCACTTGCTGAGATTCCAATAAATTCTGGATCTGATAATTGAGTTGCCATGATTTTCCCTAAAGGGAAAAGTGCTTTTTCTAATCCCATTAAAAATAATGTTAGTCCAAATACGACATAAACGCATCCAAGTATCACTTTTTTAAGATGGGGTATAGGTTGTTTCAAAACTATCATCTGAAAGAATATGATAACCAGTAGGATTGGCAATACATCTATCAGAGTAGAGAATAAGATTATAACAAAATCCACTAAAAAATCATCCATACTTCAGTATATATTTTAAAACCAAAATAAGCCATATGCCATCACAAATATCATAGGTAAAAGTGACGCAAAGGCAATCAGTCCAAAACCATCTAATAAGGGGCTTCTCCCTTTTATAACAGTAGCAAGTCCAACCCCTAAAGCGGTTACTAATGGAACAGTAATCGTTGAAGTAGTAACCCCGCCTGCATCATATGCCAAACCAATAATCTCCTCAGGGGCTATTAAGGTCATCAACATGACTAACACATATCCCCCTATAATTAAATAATATAATGGCCAACCCTTAAGAATGCGTAATACTCCAATAACAATTGCCAAGCCAACGGAAAAAGCAACAGTCAATCGCAATCCCATAGCATAATAATCCATATTTTTTTGAGAGCTTTCAATTAAACCAGCACCAGAAGAAATTATCGAGGCTTCTTTTGCTACTGCAATTAAGGCAGGTTCGGCAACGGTTGTAGAAAAACCAAGGGCGAAGGAAAAAATCAATAGCCATGTAAGACTACCCTTCTTTGCAAGAGCGTAAGCCATCGCCTCACCAATTGGAAACAGCCCAATCTTCAGACCTTCCACGAACAACATCAACCCTACTATTACAAACAAGAAACCGAAAATAATTTCCCCAATTTGAGGAAACGGCTTCTGGATAACAACACTCTGAAAAAAAACAACCACCACTATTATCGGAACCAGGTCCATAAGTGCAACTTTCAATCTTCCGAATATAGTTAGGATGTTATGTTTATATCTCAAGATCATTTATCCCTTTATGCGCTGCAGATGAACCCATAGGGTAAATTACTACAATAATAAGCAGTGAAATGTTAACTAATTCTTTCATTTTATTCAAATATTCTTACTCCTCTTGTCGTGAATGCTAATCCTTCTTGCTCATATGGTGAAATCATTACTGCCTCAAACAAAGGAGGGTTTTTATCATTTTCCATTGCCCAGTCAAATATAAAATTAGCACCAGAACCACCTTCCATATCGCGATCTTCGATAATTATTTCCACAGTTTCTAACGGCATTAAAAAAACGGGGGCTTTTAAATATTGCCTAACATTGGTTCCAACGGTATTGTAATAATCAGCTTTTAAAATATAAACTGAATCAGTCATTGACACATTACGAATGCTAATTGTAATGGTAAGGTCAAAAGTTTTATGTTCGTGGATATGATAAATATGCGAATAAACTGGAAGATACGTTTTACCTTGAATGTAATCATTGAAATCGACAATTTCTGATTTTCTACTCTCCCAATCTACTTGCTGATCAAGGTTTTTGTCTGTTTCACTTTGACAAGAAAGAAAAACTAAGGACAAAAATATTATTCTAATAATCTTTCTCATTTTATAATTTTTACATTATACTCAAAGATACAAATCATAATCCAATAGATAATTGAATTTCCAGGCTTGTTTTCACAGCACACAAAGGTCTTTAGTATTATACGTAGCGTGTAAAAATGTGATTAGTGTAGCGGCTATTTTACATAGTGGCGTTATAGTTCAGAAAGTGAATGAATGCAGCTATAACTACGCATTATGTTAATATAGCTTTGGATTTTACCACAGTACTTTGTTGTAGTGGCGTTCATTTATAAATTCATATTCAATTTTCCTACCTTTTCAAAGAATTCCTTTTTTTCTTAAATATCCTTTTGGATTTATAATGTACCTCACCCGATTATTATAATGGTCAAAGAAATAGACATCATCACCAATAAGAGCAATACCTCTTGGGGAATCGCAAATTGAATTTTCCCCATCCTTATAACCTTTTTCTCCATTACCGGCTATTGTATATAAAAACCCATCGGGTGTAAGCATTCTAACACAGTTATTATATGTATCTCCAATAAAAATAAACCCTTCATCATCAATAGCAAGTTCAGTTGGTACCCAAAGCATGGCGGAATCAATGTGCCCATCTATTAAACCGCCTGATTTCCCTTCACCATCAATGCTACCAGCAATTGTAGTTACAGTGCCATCTGGACTAATTTTTCTAATTTTAGAGTTGTTCGCATCTGCAGTATAAACGTTACCATATTTATCAACACTAACACCGCATGGAGCGTTAAATCGAGCTTCTGGCCCTTTTCCATCTTTCCAGCTTCCTTCGTTAAAATACACGTAGGGTTGTCCTCCACCAGCCAAAGTACTTACATCGCCTTCTGGCGTAATCTTTCTTATGCAATGATTCCAACAATCACCAACATATATATTGCCTTTATGGTCCACGCAGGAACTTCTTGGAGCACAGAACAAGGCTGTTTCTGCCCTTCCGTTTACATATCCCATGCTGTCTAAACCGACAATTGTGCTCACTTGTCTATTGGTGTCAATTTTCCTTATTTTATTGCCACCCCAATCAGCAATGAAAACATTTCCCTCCTTATCCACATACGCACCTGCAGGTTCAGTAAATGTTGCAATCCTTGAATCTCCATCTTTATTTCCGGCCTCACCGGTACCAGCATAGGTGCTTACGTTTCCTTCAGGGTCAATTAGTCTTATACAATTATTGTCGGTATCTGGAATATAAAGATTCCCATTTCTATCACTCCCAATACCAAAACATTTACCAAAAGAGGCATTAGTACCTTTTCCATTTACAAGACTATCTATACCATTTCCTGCAAAAGTTGCAACTATCTGTGCTTTAACATTATGGAAACTACAGCACATTGCTACACATAAAACAATACGTATATTTAAACTAATCATAAAAATACTATTTAATTACGGTCATTTATTAATGCACGACAACTAGTTAATAAAGGCAATATTTTCTATATACCTCCCAATAGGAGTGCTATACACAATAAATGTAGTGAAAATATATCTGCCTTTGAAAATTATTAAAAAGGAGAACCTCTCAGCCCTCCCTTAACCTCTTCTTCAAGCAATCCTACTCTGTATTGATCACAGGAGCATTCTCAGGGTTGCGATATGGTGCTTTTTGCATTATAATGATGAAAAGGTGTTATGTGTCCACTTGAAGATTATCGTGGCTGAAAGTTCGATAGGGAGAAGGGATATTATTTAACTTTGAAGTAGCACTGGCTAGTGCTTTTCATAGGATACGTTGTTAGCCTTTCGTTACTATTTATCTTTTTTAGAGGATTGTGCAACGATTACCGGTGTTGTAAACAGTTTTTATTCCAGAAGTTGAATTAGACGTTCTCTTAATTTTTCCGAACCCAAGTTCTTATCTATAATTTCCAAATCAGAGTTTAATAAAAAAGTGGTTGGATAATATGAAACACCCAACTTATCATTAATTACATTATCACTATCAATCAAAGATAACCATTGTATATTGTCCTCTTTGAGTGCTTTTATCCACTTATTTTTATCTTTATCTACAGAAACACCAACTATTTGAAAATCCTCTTTGCTAAAATCTGAATAAAATTGACTTATGGCTTTACTTTCCTTTCTACACGGCAGGCACCATGAAGCCCAAAAGTCGATTAAAATATACTTTGATTTAATGTCCTTTAGTGAAATCTGCGTTCCCTCTTGATTTGGTAGTGTGAAGTTTTCAATGGTGTCCGACACGACTTTGGTATTCAAAAACCGCTCTAATTTCATTCTTCCAGGCTCTGCAAGTTTACTATTCCTTATTTCAAGGGCAATGGTTTTAAATATACTTAAATCTGTTTCTTCAAGAAAAGGTTTGATGTTAAAAGCGAAAACACTTGAATAAGATTGTTTGTGATTGGATATATGTTTATCGATAATTTTAGATTTTTCAAGATCAATTTTTTGTCTTGCTTCATTAAGACTATCAAATATCTTTTTGTCTGTAATAGACCTAAAATCATTTTTATTAAACATATTAATCTTAAACATTGCTGGGGCAAGATTTTTGCTCAATGTTTGTAATTCATCATTTAAAATGGAATTACTTATTTTGCTGTTGTAAATTGAATCGGTAATTTGAATATTTATGTTGCCTTCTTCCAACAGTAGAAATTTCAGGTCTTTTGGATGACCAAATTGCAATGGTACTGATGGTGTTCCGAATTGAAAAAAAATCAAACTTCCTAGTTGATTTTTCTCGATTACCTTTGGTGCGTAATTGCTTAAATCGTCAGTCAGGAATGCTTTAGCTGGATACTGTATATCTGTAATTGTAAATTCAAATTCCATATTTGGCGAAACAGTATCTATCTTGGTATAGACAGAATCCTCTTGAATATATTTAAGATGTAAAACTTTGCCTATATAATCAGTCGTAGCTTTTCCTTTGACACTTGTTGTGTTAGGGTTCGTTTTTTCCAAACTTTTTTCTTTACAGCTAAAGCTCAAAAAAAGGATTGTAAATGTTAGGACTATGTTTCTCATAAATTGTTTTCAACTAGTTAATATTGTCTGTATTGTCTATATACCTCCGAGAAGGAGAGCTAAACACAATAAATGTAGTAAAAATATATCTGCCTTTGAAAATTATTAAAAAGGAGAACCTCTCAGCCCTCCCTTATCCTTTTCATTTCATCTCCCACCCTCTTCTGAACAATCTTCCCATAACTTTGCTGGGTAGTGGCAAGCTTAGTATGACCAAGCAATTCAGAAACTATCTCCATCGGAACACTATTATACAGTAGTACCGTCGTTGCAAATGTCCTCCTAGCCATATGATGGGTAAGCCTCTTTTCTATCCCAACCACATCTGCAATCTCTTTGAGGTAGCCGTTGAACCTGGCGTTACTGGTTACTGGAAGTAAGTACAGATCATCAGAAGCATATTTCTAAAAGAAGCATACATAGGTCCCACCCTATAGAATAAGGCTTCTGAAGGTAACGTAAGTAATTGGGAAAATTAGGTGTAGGAAATGCTATAACACAAAAAAACCTCAGTAAGACTGAAGTTTTTCATTAGCTAACTATATAAACCCTAAGGCTTACTGTTAACAACACAACTATTTTTACTTTAAAAAGTTGCGGTCTGGACGGGACTCTAAATAAGAATTATTTTATCCAGATAAGTTATATCAAATACTTCCATCTGTGATGAAATAAATCTTATTTTATTGCTAATATATGCCTACAATTTTAATATACCCACATCAGGGTATAAGCTCCAATACATGACCTGAAGCTCTTCGTCTTCGATAAAAAAAATGCCAGTCTCGGACAATATTTGATATCGTTCGTCCCAAATTCAATTAAAATCTAGCAGATAAATAATAACTTGATTTAAAATCGAAACCAAATCCAACTTATTATGAAAAAACTATATCTATTTGCAGGTGCATTACTCATGCTATTTAACTATTCATGTAGCTCTGATGATGATGATGATTCAGGAGACAAGCCCTCCGATCCAGTTCTTGAAATAATCGCAACAGGGGCTGCCATTCACGGTGCCAATGGAATTAACTTTGGACCAGATGACAACCTTTATATTGCAAGCTTTTATGCTCCAGAAGTTGCAGTTATGAACAAAGAAACAGGCGAGATCATTAACAGCTTTGGATTAGCCGAAGGGGTATTAGGTCCAGATGATCTTGTTTTTCATCCAGATGGAGAATCCTTCTATTATACAGACATCATGACCGGTTTTGTGGGCAGAATGGACCTGAACGGAAATCAGTTGGGCTACCAAATGGTTGCTCCCGGTGTAAATCCTATCACCTTCTCAGATGAAGGACGCCTATTTGTGGCTCTCGATTTTCAGGGTGATGGGCTCTTCGAACTTGATCCCAACCTGGTTGATCCCCCACGAGAAATTGTACCCTATGTGCCAGATACATATCCTTTGGGATTTTTAAATGCCTTTGATTTTGGTCCAGATGGGCGCCTTTACGGTCCCTCTTTCCTTTTTGGTTTTGTAATCAGTGTAGATGTAGGCGATCCAGGTGATCCTCCTACATCAGATCCTTATGGAGATGGAACCGCAAAGATTGTGGCAGACGGATTTACTTATCCGGTTGCTGTTAAATTTGGTCCAGATGGACTACTTACCGTACTAGATCAAACTGGTGAAGTTTTTAAGGTCAATCATGAAACAGGAGAAAAGACGCTCTTTACTACCTTGGAACCAGGTCTAGATAACCTGGCCTTTGACGCTGATGGTGTACTTTATATTTCTAATGCCGATTTTGGCTGGATTGCAGAGGTTTCGTCAAGTGGAGAAGCCAGCACAATCAGTGAAGGAGGCATGATAGGACCACAAGGTCTTGCCGTTTTAGAAGGTTCAAATAATAAAGATGAAGTTTATGTGGGCGACGTGTTTCGAATGCGAAATTTTAATGGCGGTACCGGTGAAGAAGAAGACGTTTATAAAGGATATTTAGTGCCTGAACCTGACAAATTAACAATGCCTTTTTCTGTTCAGGCAGATGGATCAAACCTGATCGTTACTTCATGGTTCAGTGAATTGGTTCAAGTTTGGAACCCACAAAATGACCAAGCTATTGAACAATATACAATGGCTGTTCCTATTGATGCCGTAAGGGTCAATGATAATATTGTAGTCTCAGATTTAGGACTTGGTGGAGTGGTCATGGCTAGTGATAATTCACCCATAGCAACGCTCTCAGTAGCTAGTGGTCTAGCTACCGATGGTTCAACGCTATGGGCAGCTGATTGGGCTACAGGTCAGGTCTGGCAAATTGATTTTGACGGGGATACTCCACAAACACCCGTTGAAGTTGCCTCAGGTTTGCAAAATCCTGAAGGGCTGGCCTATGAAAAAGAAGGAAGCTTAGTTGTGGTTGAAACGACCGCTTCCCGATTATCTCGTATTGATTTGACCACAGGAGAAATAAGCACAGTTGTGGATGATCTTGAACTCAGTGGAGCAAGTCTTGAAGGGGGTGTTCCAACCTGGTGGTTCGACGGCGTAGCAGTTGGTCCCTCTGGTGATATCTATATATCAGGATGGGGAGCAAATGTGCTGTATCGTGTGTCGCAAGACTAAATTAATAAAGATTATTAAAGTAGAAATTTTCTGGCATTGACAAAGGAGATTCTCAACTTAAAAAAAAATATTCCAAAGTTTTACACTCTGGAATATTTTTTTGAGCTTTGCGGTCTGGACGGGACTCATGAAACCCACGTAATAAACTGTTTATCAGTAAAATATTCGTGCTTAAAGACGTCTATTTCTCTTTCCTGACCTTAAGGTAACGTCATTTTCCCTATATTTAAGCATCAACAACCAATCCACATGATCTCCTTCTTCAGAAAAATCCGTAAAAAAATTGTTGCTGGCAATCCCGCTGAAAGCGGGGCAAATAATCCAATAAAGCCTGCCTGGCCGGTAGGCAGGTATATGAGATATGCTATTGGAGAAATTGTGTTGGTGGTGATAGGGATATTGATTGCGCTGCAGATTAACACTTGGAATGAGCAAAGTAAAATCGTTAAGTCTATAAATAGTAACCTTGTAATTCTAAAACAAAATTTACTTGAAGACCAAAAACAATTGGAAAACTTAAAACAAAATATGATTACAAATATTCATTCTGCAGATTCATCAATGTTGCAAATGAAAACTCTTATTCCAGTAGATAATAGCATAAAAACATTTTTTATAACATTGATTTCAGAATATCGATTTAGCCCGAATACTAATGCTATTGAAACACTCATTCAATCTAATGAAGTTCCAGTTTTAAGTACTGAATTACGTACAGCTATACTTAATTATTACGCATTAATTGAAAGAACTAACGAAAGAGAGCATATTTCCAATTCTAACATACAAAATGATTTTCAACCTTATATTTTTAATGAATATCCGGATATTGTTCAAAAGGATAATAGAGACCCGTTCATAGAGTTATACTACAAAAATGATCCGAGACCTATATCGACAATAGACGAAAATAAGCTTTTAAAGGACAAAAAAGTTGAGGCACTTTTACTTGTGCGTTATTACCAGATTGTCAAACTAAAAGATTTTTATGAAGAACTAATAGAATCAGCTAATATCATTTTGAATTTGTTAGAAAAGAAACATAAAAAATAACGAAAGCACAACAAAGACGTGTATGAGAAATAGCTCTGTAAAATAAACACTTCTCACTTCGTAGCAATGCACCCAAGCATGGCCTAGTAATAATAACTTCTGCATATTGCACTTTTAGCAACCATAATTTTCAATTGGGAGCATAGTACCTTTTCGTGATTTTAATACAAAAAGTGCCAGATAGCAGCACTGAGAATGATCTATGCGATCAATACAAATTAGACTTACTTGAAGATCTGGATGCGAATCGTAAAAGTCAACTAATTGTTGTAGCGTCAAATCCAAAGCTAGGAATACTCTTTTTTATTTAGGTAATGAAGAACCATACTGTTGATAATGATCAGTATAGAAATTATGATGTGTATTGGATCATGGAACTATACCACCGGCTCCGGCAACGGTATCTAAACTTTTTGAATTTTCTTCGCAATTTGGTACAAACCTAATCAACAACAATTCGCATCACTGACTAACTTTGCAGTGATGAATTACACCAAATACTTCTCTGGATTTACTAAAGAAAACGGACAACCTAACGTAAGTTCTGATCAGTTCAGCCGCCTGATGAATATAGTATTCGTTGAAGGTATGCTTCAAGGTATGAACCAGATCAAGACAAAGGAGAAGAGAGCTTTTAAGTATGATATCCTGCTATTTAATCAAGATACTATATAACTGATCTAACTGGGAATTTGAAACCTCAGGAGCTTGTTAGGGAGATGTATATGCTTAGTGGGAAGTAGAACTGTAGCAAGGCATATTTCTAAAATAGTTATCTTGTAAGACCAGCTACTACTTTGGTGTTTCACAATTATAAATTGGTTTGAAAATAAAACATTATCCTAAGGGCAATAATAGCATGAAAAAAATTCTCATTTTACAAATGCGGCCAGAAAACGAAACTGCAGATAGTGAGTTTGAAGCAATTTTAAGAGTAGGTAAAATAGATAGAGAACAAGTTCATCGAATTCGAGTTGAACAACTTGAAAAGTTTGAAATTGATATAAATAACTATTGCGCTATAATTGCAGGAGGTAGTCCTTTTGATGTTAGCTGTCCTGATAATAAAAAGAGTGCTATGCAAAAACAAATTGAATCTTTTTTTAATAGTTTATTTGATCAAGTTATTGCCATTGATTTTCCATTTCTTGGTTCATGTTCGGGAAATGGGCTACTAGGAAACTACTGTGGCACTACGATTTCTAGCAAATATTCTTCACCTTTAGGAAGTATAACTGTTACTATAACCGAAGAAGGAGAAAAAGATGCTTTACTAATTGGATTACCAAAACAATTTCTTGCATTTATAGGACATAAGGAAGCATGCGATAATGTACCTCCAAGTGCTGTACTTTTAGTGTCTTCTAAGCCTTGTCCTGTTCAAATGTTTCGTATTAAAAAAAACATCTATGCAACACAATTTCATCCAGAAGCTGATGTTGACGAATTTATTCTAAGAATAAATACCTACAAAAATCACGGCTATTTTCCGCCTGAACAAGCAGGTGAGTTAATTTCAGCAATTAAAGATGTTGAAACTCCAGTTTCTAAGGAAATTTTAAGACGATTTGTTGGAATTTATGCAAAAGAACTAAAGGAATAACCAAGGCAAAAATGGTCTACTAATTAAGTAATAAAATAACTAAAGGCTAACAACGTTGATGAGCAATCTTATAACTCGGGTTTTTCTTCCCCCCACCACTCCCAATTAGCACGTATTTGTTCTTGGAGTTCTCTTCTCGATAAGTATTTAAACACTTCCGTAAAGGATTTAATACCATTCGTCCTTAACAATACATTCAACTAAGGGTTTAATGCTATATTTAGGAATCAAACCTATAAGATGATCCCCTACTTCAGAAAAATACGTAAAAAAATGGCAGATGATAATAAGCCTTTAAAGTATATGAGATATGCTATTGGTGAAATTGTACTTGTGGTTGTTGGGATTCTGATAGCGTTGCAGATTAATACTTGGAATGAGTAAGAATAAGGAGATCAAAAATAACTATTTACAGCGATTACAAACGGATATAAACATTGATAGAACAACCCTTAAAGAACTTCAAGCTTCCTATAAATTTAGAAAGATGCATGCTGATACAGTACTCAATCACATGACGCGTCACATGAAAATTGAGGACGTAAGACCTATTCAAAGATCTATGATACATATGTTTTTAAATACGCCATTTGTAGCCAATGACAATACTTTTAAGGATCTTATTAATTCAGGTAGAATGGATATTTTCTCCGATGGTGAACTTAAATTTGAGTTACTTGAATTGTATACGTTTTATAAAAAAATTAAAGCTCAAGAAGCCCATATAGAACTTGATAATCGTGAATATATTTTTAATCCTTCCGCTGCATCAGTAGATTACGTAACTTATTATGACCTACCTGTGGAGGAAAGGTATCAAATACTTCAAGAGCAATTTAATGACCATCGCATTCCAAATGGTTTAATGATCTACCGAAATAATCATCCAGAATTTGATAAGCGTTTTACTGAAGCTCTGGGTAAAATTATTTCTATTGATTCCATTATTACTTTGCAATTGAAAGAATAATATTTTGGGCTTTTGTGGTCTTGTTGTAAGTGAGTCTGCATCTTATGGGAGCAAGACCTGATCTGGTCAATCGTCTGGTAATTAATAGGAATCGTATGTTTAGTTTTATAGTGTTCATCGCTGTAAATTTTAGTTAGTTAATAAATGTGCACCTGAGAAAAAATGTACACCGTATTGTGCACCTTCAAGCCGTAGAATTGATATATAATGGAATGGCTTCTGAAAGAAGCATACATAGCTTACACTATATAAAACAAGGCTTTTGTAAGTATTTGAGGAGATTGGGTTCAGAAACCATTATAAAA
>RCNE010002135.1_pt1 | contig 13393 bp, 16 predicted proteins | sample 2041361 | NCBI WGS metagenome assembly RCNE01 (sample SAMN09708229, study PRJNA481090) | Marine sediment metagenome, whole genome shotgun sequencing project.
CTACGCGAGCAACATGGCTCAATGACGCAAGCAGAATTGGGTGACGCTATTGGCGTAACTCGACAAACCATCATTGCAATCGAACAAGGACGTTATTCGCCGTCGCTGGAAAGCGCATTCAGGATTGCACAGGCTTTTGGTGTTAGTCTCGAAGACGTGTTCAGTTGGGACGAATAACACCCATTGAAACTGCTCGAATACTTCCAAATGAGAAATCGTGATGCACAGGACAAATCTTATCAAGGCAGCCTGCCTTATGCTCATTCTTGCACCCTCGGTGAGCATGACTGGTGAAGCAAACAATTTGAAGGAAATCATGCAGGGTCTGCGCAATGACCTGGTCGCCATAACCGACGGGTTGCTAGTGGATGATTTCGAGAAGATTGCACAGGGTGCCGACGCGATTGCAGGTCACCCACAAATTCCGCCCGGGCAAGTAAAGCTTGTGGCTGCTGAGCTGGGGTCTGAAATGGCTACATTTAAGCAACTCGATACCCTCGTTCATGACTTGTCGCTGGAAATTAGCGCTGCCGCTGGCACTCACGATCGTGATGGGGCGGTTTCCGCTTATCAGCGAATGCTCGAGGGGTGCTTGGCATGTCACAGCACTTATAAAGATAGAGTCGCGGCTGTCTTGGCTCGCCCATAGACGCATAGCAGACGTTCACCAACGACACATAAAATGCTATGCGTTTATTGCCATTTGTCTAAGGACAGGCGCCGTGTCCGGCATTACGCCGCGCCAGATATTAAATGACTCAGCGGCTTGTTCGACCAGCATGCCCCACCCCATAACCGATTTCTCAGCGCCGTGCTCCCGTGCCCATACACTGAACGGCGTCGGATTTATGCCGTAGGAAAGGTCGTAACAAAAAGTGTTTTCGTTTACCGCGGCGACAGGGTATGGAGGTGTTTCGCCTTTGACGCCAGCGGACGTTGCATTGATTATCAGCGCATACGGCTCGGTGACCGGGACAGCATTGAAGCGGCAGACGGATACTGGCCCCATGTGGCCGAACTCGTTTGCGATAGCTTGTGCCCGGCCCAGGGTTCGATTCGCAATTCGAACTGAGGATGGCTCCATTTCGAGCAGCGGACCAATGATGCCGCGCGTCGCTCCGCCGGCACCAAGAATGAGGATATTCGCACCGTCGAGATTGATGCCGAGATTTACCACCAGGTCGCGTAGCAGGCCGATACCGTCGGTATTGTCGCCGTGTATTTTTTCATCAACAAAAGACAGCGTGTTTACCGCTCCGGCGACACGAGCACGTTCGGAAACGTTGTCGCAAAGTTTGGCGACCGTTTGTTTGTGCGGCACCGTAATGTTCAGACCCTTACCGCCAGTGCGTTGAAACTGTCGCACCGCTTTTTCCAGGTTCTCGGGCGAAACTCGCAGTAGTTCGTATTGCATTTGTTGCTGAGTCTGCAATGCGAACAGGCGATGAATTACCGGCGAGCGGCTTTGCGACACGGGGTAACCCATGACGCCGTAGCGATCGATTTTGACGGGCTCAGCTTCCACGCCGCCAGTATAACCCTAGTCTGCGAGCCAACGAGCGGCGTCGACGGCGTAGTAGGTAAGGATGGCGCGAGCGCCGGCACGCTTGATACATAGCAGTGCTTCGAGTACGGAACTGCGTTCGTCGAGCCAGCCATTTGTGCTAGCCGCTTTCAACATCGCGTATTCGCCACTGACCTGATAGGCAAACGTCGGTACCGAATAGGTTTCCGACACCCGACGTACAATGTCGAGGTACGGCATAGCAGGTTTGACCATTACGATGTCAGCGCCCTCAGCGATATCGAGTCCCACTTCACGCAATGCTTCGTCGCTATTTGCAGGTGCCATTTGGTACGTGGATTTGTCGCCACCAGCGAGGTTGGTTGCGGAACCTACCGCGTCGCGAAACGGACCGTAAAAACAAGAGGCGTATTTGGCGGCATACGCGAGGATCATCGTGTTGTGATGACCTGCCGATTCGAGTTGGCTGCGTATCGCCCCGATTCGTCCGTCCATCATGTCGGACGGCGCAACAATATCTGCGCCCGCATCAGCATGTGATTCGGACTGTCTCACCAGCATTTCCACAGTCGCATCATTCATGACATAGCCGGAATCATCGATGATGCCGTCCTGGCCATGCGTTGTGTATGGATCGAGAGCGACGTCGGTGATTACGGCCAAATCCGGATAGTTTGACTTGATTTCGCGCACGGCGCGCTGCACCAGACCGTCTGGATTGGCGCATTCGGCGCCATCGAGAGACTTTCTGGCGTCGTCAATGACCGGAAACAGGGCAATCGCCGGGATTCCCAATGCGACTACGTCGGCCAGCTCGAGTAGCAACATGTCGACGCTCTTGCGCTGTACGCCAGGCATCGAAACCACTGCTTCTGTGCGGTTTTCGCCTTCCAGAATGAATACCGGGTAGATCAGATCGCCCGGGCCCAGCGCGGATTCTGCGACTAAATTGCGTAGTGCCGCGGTGCGTCGCGTGCGTCGCATCCGGGTTTGAGGAAACTGTAGGGTTTTATTGCCGCTCATATTTAGTCTAAATTACCTGAATAGCTTCGATTTTCCCTGTATTTGGAGTGGTTTTCCACGCCTGAATCACAGTTTTCGGTGCATTCCGTAATAATTACAAGAACAGACGGGTCTTCTCGTATGCAAAGCAGCAATGCTGACGTTAGTCGGCGCAAGAGATTTGATCAGATAGTGGGTGTGTTCCATCAGGATATGTATCGCTATGCCGCCTGGTTATGCAGGGACAAAGCGATCGCTGAGGACGTAGTCCAGGAATCGATGTTGAGGGCGTGGAAGTCACTGGAAGCACTGCGTGATGATACGGCCGCCAAGCCATGGTTGTTGACCATCGTACGACGGGAAAATGCCAGGTACTTCGAGCGAAAAAGGCTCGAGACAGTCGACATCGACAATCTGACCGGATCACAGGCCGCTTTGCTGGCGGAGCAGCCGGATGACGACCTCCGGGATATGCGCGCAGCGATATATGAATTGGAAGACGATTATCGCGAACCGTTAGTGCTACAGGTAATGATGGGTTACAGCACTAATGAGATCGCAGAACAGATGGAATTGAAGCAAGGCGCCGTACTAACGCGGCTACACAGAGCAAGAGCAAAGCTCAGGGAAGTAATGCAACAGCAGGCAAAATTATGAACTGCGACGACTACAAACAGGCAATAGGCGCAGACCCCAGTTTCGATGGAGGGGCCGGGCATCTTAGTGAGTGTCAGTCTTGTCAGGATTATCGTCGCGACATGCAGGCGCTGGATTTAACAATCGGCCGCGCGCTTTCTCTCGATGTGCCGGAACTTGTTATGCCGTCGCTGGATGATGCTGTCGATACCGGCAATGTTATTAACTTGGAGCCACGCCGTCGCGTCGCCATGAAAACCTGGTATTCCGTTGCAGCGACAGTCGCGCTCGTTGCATTTATCGGATTTCGTTATGTCCCTGATAGTAGTCCCGTATACCTGTCGTTGGCCGACGAAGTGTTGGCCCATGTGACGCACGAGCCCATGGCGCTGCGAGTAACCGACCAAGAAGTATCAGCCGATCACCTGCACGAGGTTGTGCCCGGCAGTATTGCTGAGATGGATCACAGTGCAGGGCTGATTACCTATGCTGAAACCTGCCCGATCAGCGGCTACGACGTACCGCACCTGGTGATTCAGGGCAAGCATGGTCCGATTACGATCATGCTGATGCCTAATGAAAAAATATCCGCGGCAATCTCATTGAACGATGAGAATTCCCACGGTGTCATACTGCCTGTAGGCGACGGAAGCATTGCGATCGTCGGTTCGCGGGAAGAAAATCTGGAAGATGTTCAAATGCAAATTTTGCAATCGGTGACGTGGGAAACCTAATTCCCCACTACCCAATAACCCTGTAGGAGAGAGAAAGATGTCGGATAAGAAAGTGATTAAACCTATCGCGCTGGCTGTTGGAGCAGCGTTGGCTGGATCGTTCGCACTTGGTACAAGCATTGCAAGTGCTGAAGTTGTACAAAGTCCATTCGCAATGACTACTCTGAGTTCTGGCTTCCTGCTGGGCGAAGAAGGTTCTTGTGGCGGCGACAAAGAAGGCAAGGAAGAAACAGAAGGTTCATGCGGCGAAGGTAGTTGCGGCGGCGACAAGGAAGGCGAAGGCGAAGATAAAGATGCTGAAGGTTCCTGTGGCGGCGAGAAAGAAGCTGAAGGTTCTTGCGGTGGCGAGAAAGAAGCTGAAGGTTCTTGCGGCGGCGACAAGAAGTAAGACTGACGCAATAAGTAGTACGCAAGACAAAGCCCGCGCATTGCGCGGGCTTTTTTGTGCCTAAAGAAAAATAATGAAACGTGCTGCAAGCGCCGACTGCTGCTAGATTAGCCCTATGAATGAAAAAACGAAGCGCTGTTGGTGGGCGGAAGGCTCAAACCCCAATTATATCGAGTATCACGATACGGAATGGGGTGTGCCGGTCTTCGACGATCGAGTGCAATTCGAGTTTTTGATTCTTGAGGGTGCTCAGGCCGGTCTCAGCTGGTCCACAATACTCAACAAACGAGACGGCTATCAGAAGCTCTTCGCTGGCTTCGATGTGCAGAAGGTGGCTCGCTTCACGCCGAAGCGCATCGCGAAAATCCTGTTGGACCCGGCGGTTGTCCGCAACCGGCTAAAGGTTGAGTCCGCTGTGACCAATGCCAAAGCCTTCATTGCGGTGCAAGAAGAGTTCGGCAGTTTCAGTAACTATATCTGGGGGTTTGTGGGCGGCAAGCCCATTCAGAACCGGTTCAAGCAAGACAGTGATGTACCTGCTACCTCTGCCGTGTCGGATGCGCTCAGCAAGGACCTCAAGAAGCGCGGCTTCAAATTCGTCGGCAGCACTATTATGTATGCACACATGCAAGCGACTGGCCTGGTCAACGATCACGTCACCAGTTGCTTCCGACACAAGCCCTGCGCTATTTTATAGTCTTGTTTAAGCCTTGCTAACAAGGCGAATTGCGAGGGGAATTACGATGTCGGATATTATCAATGGCAAACCCAATAGCACCTTTTGGATTATCGGCGGCGCGGCACTGGTCTGGAATCTGATCGGCCTGGCTTTCTATATCGGTCAGGTATCGATCACGCCAGAGGCGCTTGCATCGCTGACTGAGGCACAACAAGACTTCTTCCTGGCCACACCGACCTGGGCGACTGCCGCTTTCGCTATTGCAGTGAATGCAGGCGTGCTCGGCAGCGTGTTTCTGCTGTTACGCAAAACCTGGGCAGTACCGATGCTGGTAATTTCCCTGGCCGCGATTGTGGTTCAGGATGTGGATGCGTTTGCCCTTAGAAATGCTTTTGGCATCGTGGGTGTCAGCAGTGTGATTATTCCTTCCATGGTGTTTGTCATCGGCATCGCGCTGCTGTTGTATGCGCGGGCAACGAAGGAACGTGGCTGGCTGAGCTAGTCGCTGCAGCGTCGTTAGTCGTTCTTGTAGCCAGCAATTTCGTCGGCAGAATAATCGACGCCAAGACCCAGCGCGATGCGATTAACGAAATTGAAATACGCGACGATCAAGGTCATGTCTAGAATGTCCTTATCGCTAAGCCCAACGGCGCGTAATTCACCCAGGTCGCTTTCTGTCATGGCGCCAGGCGCAGAGGTCAGTTTCTCGGCGTGACGTACGATGTTGCTGAGTCGCGGCTCCAGCGTCTCCAGACCATCGGCTTCCATAAGCATCTTGAGCACGTCGTCGTCGACGTAGCGTTTTAACGCTTCGGCATGATGGCCGACGCAGTATGGACACTCGTTAGTCGCAGAAACGACGACCGCGATTGCCTCGCGCTCGGCTCGACTCAATCCCGACTTGCCAAACATCAGCGTCATGTAAAGATCCACATGATTGGACATGGCTTCAGGGTTCAGGCTATGAACCTGCAGGATGTTAGCAACTTTGCCGCGCTTCTTGGTTAGGTCGGCATAGATTTCCGCCAACTTGCCATCAGCTTCGCTTACGTCAATTTCTTCGATCCAAGACATCGTTGGACGTTACCACTCGAGCTTGAAAAAGAGAACCGCGGCGAGAATGCTGCTAGTGGGCGAAAATTTGCTCCGGATCAGCAAAGCTTTTGAATTCCAGTGCGTTACCGGCGGGGTCGAAGAAAAACATCGTTGCTTGCTCGCCAATTTCGCCCGCGAATCTTACCCGCGGTGAGATGAGAAATTCGATATCAGCCGCCTGCAATTTGTCAGCTAGTCTCTGCCAATCCTGCATATCGAGAATGATTCCGAAGTGGCGCGACGGTACGTGGTCGCCGTCAACTGGATTGGTAACCGGCTGATCGCTGTTGTCCGCGACCAGATGCAAAGTAAGCTGATGGCCAAAAAAATTGAGGTCAATCCAGCGTTTGTCGGTACGGCCCTGGTCACAGCCGAGCATGCCGCAGTAGAACGCGTCCGCCGCATCGAGGTCGGTCACGGGAATTGCGAGGTGAAAAGGACGCAGTGCGCCGTCACTCATAGAGAGTCCTCGCCAAGCCAGTCTCTCGGGTGCAGATAATCGGCATACAATTTTTCTTCGGCTGAGCCAACTTCTGGTTGCCAGTTATACTCCCAGCGCACCCGCGGCGGCAGAGACATCAGTATGGATTCGGTGCGACCTCCGGACTGCAAACCGAAAATCGTGCCGCGATCGTATATGAGGTTGAACTCTACGTAGCGGCCGCGGCGGTAAAGTTGAAATTCGCGTTGCCGCTCTCCAAAGCGATGCTTACTGCGACTCTTAACGATAGGCGCATACGCGGGCAAGAAGCTGTCGCCCACTGAGCGCAAGAACTTGAAGCTTTTATCAAAGCCCTCTGCGTTGACGTCATCAAAGAACAATCCACCGACACCACGCGTTTCATCGCGATGTTTCAGATAGAAATATTCGTCACACCATTTCTTGTAACGCGCGTATATATCATCGCCAAATGGCTCGCATGCGTCTTTCGCGACTTGGTGCCAATGCACGACGTCTTCGGGAAACGGGTAGTACGGTGTCAGATCGAAACCACCACCAAACCACCATGCAGTCGCGCCGACATCCGGGTCTCCTGCTGAGAAGTAGCGAAAGTTTGCGTGTGTGGTTGGCACATAAGGATTCTTTGGATGGATTACCAGCGATACGCCAACGGCCTGAAAGCTCTGACCAGCAAGATCCGGTCGTGCTTTGGTTGCAGAGGGCGGCAGCTCTTTGCCGAACACATGCGAGAAGCCAACACCGGCCTGCTCGAACACGTCGCCATCACTGAGGATGCAACTTAGGCCACCACCGCCACCGGGACGCTGCCAGGCGTCGCGTTGAAACGTTTGCTTGCCATCCAGTTGTTCCAGCTCTGCGACTATGCGGCTCTGCAGCGACTGCAGATAGTCCTTTACCTGATCGAGTTCATTCATCGTGTTATCGCAGCTTCTGACCTGACTTCAGGTCGATTATTTGGGAAGGTCCGGATGCGGGCCCGCATTCGCCGGGCAGGACGTAGTCTACACTCCCGGCAAACATACGGTGAAGAGCTTCGCTGTCGCTAATCGTTTCCTCGCCCGCCATATTGGCGCTGGTTGAAACCAATGGAGAGCGGACCGCCTCGCAGACTGAACGGGCCGTCGGGTTATTCGTAATGCGCACCGCGATACTAGAATGTTCGCCGCGCACCAGCTCCGACAGGCCCTCTGCAGCGGGAACGATCCAGGTGATTGCCTGATCGGGCAGCGGATCAGGAATACTCTCGGGCGGTATCGCAATCCAGTCGCGCAGCTGCTGTTTCGATGCGGCGATGAGGATGAGTCCCTTCGCGGGATCTCTTTGCTTGATCTCAAGCAGTCGCCGCAGGGCAGCTGCGTTGTCCGGCATGCAACTCAGACCAAATACACCTTCGGTGGGGCAGGTGATTACTCCTCCACCGAGCAGGACGTCAGAAGCTCGGGAGATGAACTGGTTCATGCCGGCAGTCTATTCCTCGGTTTTCTTCGCGACCTTTTTCGCGACCTTCTTCTTTGTTTTCTTCTTAGCTTTCTTTTTAGCCTTTTTCTTGGCTTTTTTCTTCGCCGGCTTTTTCTCTGCCGTCTTCTTCTTGGCTTTCTTCTTGCCACGTTTGCCGCGCACGGGTGCTGCGGCGAGCAACTCAATGCATTCTTCGAGCGTCAATGTTTTCGGCTCGCGGTCTTTCGGCACGCGTGCGTTCTTCTCTTTATCGGTGATGTATGGACCGTAGCGGCCATTCAACACCTGAATACCCTGTTCTTCGAAGTCCAGGATTAGTTTGGCTGCGTCTTCAATCTTTTTGGCCTCGATAAGCTCGAGTGCGCGCGGTAGCTCAACGGTATATGGGTCGTCTTCCTTCATCGAAACATATTTGTCGCCGTAGCGAATGTATGGACCGAAACGCCCAACGCTGGCGGATATCGCTAAGCCATCTTCCGTTTCGCCCAGTTTGCGCGGCAGTTTGAAGAGTTCGAGCGCATCTTCCATCGTGATGTCGTTCATCTTCTGACCCTTGCGCAGGCCAGCAAACTTCGGTTTGTCTTCGTCGTCCTTGGTGCCGATCTGTACGAACGGCCCGTAGCGGCCCATGCGTACCGACATCGGTTTGCCGCTCTTCGGATGCACGCCAAGTTCGCGCGCTTGTGCCACCTGTTCGCGACTGACCGATTCTTCCTTGTCGACGCAGAGCTCTTTAAACGGTGTCCAGAATTCTGCCAATACCGGCACCCAGTCTTTCTGGCCGAGTGACACGGCATCCAGCTCATCTTCAAGATTCGCCGTGAAGTCGTAATCGACGTATTGCAGAAAGTGTTCGGTCAGGAAGCCGATGACGATGCGTGCTATGTCCGTCGGATAGAAGCGTTTGGCGTCTATTTCGACGTATTCACGATTCTTGAGCGTCGCAATGATGCTCGCATAGGTCGACGGACGGCCGATGCCATATTCTTCCAGTGTCTTAACGAGGCTGGCTTCCGTAAACCGCGGTGGTGGATCGGTGAAATGCTGATCCGCGCGCAGCTCGTCGAGTTTGATGACGTCGCCTTCAAGAACCTCCGGCAGCAGTCGATCGCCGTCATCGTCTTTCGCTGCGTCGTCCAGGCCTTCTTTGTATACGGCCATAAAGCCCGGCTCGACCATTACGGAGCCGTTAGCGCGGAAGCGATGCCCGATGTCGGGGTCGCCGGCCGCCAACTCAATCGCGACAGTATCGAATACCGCGGGCACCATCTGGCAGGCCATCGTGCGCTTCCAGATTAATGAATAGAGGCGAAACTGATCTTCGTCCAGCGAATCTTTTAGTGACTCGGGCGTGTGGCGTACAGACGTCGGGCGAATGGCCTCGTGCGCCTCTTGTGCGTTCTTAGCCTTGGTTTTGAACGTGCGCGGCTCTTCGGGAACATTTTCTGCTCCATAGCGCTCGGCAATCAGTTCGCGAATCTCTTCAACCGCCACATTGGCCAGCGTTACGGAGTCGGTACGCATATAGGTGATCAGTCCGACCTGGCCTTCGCCGGGGATTTCGATACCTTCGTACAATTTCTGCGCGACGCGCATGGTCCACTGCGTATTGAACCCTAGTTTGCGCGAAGACTCCTGCTGCAAGGTCGAGGTCGTGAACGGCGCCGTCGGATTGCGACGGCGTTGCTTCTTGCTGATGCTTACCGCTGTGAGCTTACCGTCGGCGGCGTCGACAACGGTCTTTTCGACGTCGCGAGCTGTGGTTTCGTTCTCGAAACTAAATTGCTCGACCTTGTCGCCCTTATAAGACACGAGGCGCGAAAGAAAAGGTTGTTCCTGCTTGCTGACATCGGCTTCGATGCTCCAGTACTCGCGCGGCGTGAATGCTTCGATCTCAAGCTCGCGCTCAACAATCATGCGCAATGCAGGGCTTTGCACGCGACCAGCGGAGAGTCCGCGTTGGACCTTCTTCCACAGCAATGGGGAAAGATTGAAACCGACTAAATAGTCGAGAGCACGACGAGCTTGTTGTGCGCCGACGAGATCGGTGGAAATGCTGCGTGGATTCGCGACTGCGTCTTTTACCGCTGTTTTGGTAATTTCATGAAAGACGACGCGATGCACGTCTTTGTTGTCCAGCGCCTTCTTTTCTTTAAGCAACTCGACTAAATGCCAGGATATAGCCTCACCTTCACGATCGGGATCAGTTGCGAGGTACAAGGCATCGGCTTTCTTCAGCGAGCGCATGATCGCCTTAACGTGCTTCTCGTTGCGCTCAATGATTTGGTATTTCATGCCGAAACCGTTCTCGGTATCGACGGCGCCCTCTTTTGGCACCAGATCGCGAACGTGTCCATACGATGCAAGGACTTCGAAGTCCTTACCCAGATACTTCTCGATGGTCTTCGCCTTGGCAGGCGATTCGACAATGACGAGATTCTTAGCCATATAGAGCATTACCCATAAATAAAAAACCGCGGACGATGCCGCGGTTAATTACGTGCTTCACAGCAGCGTGTCAAGTTGTCAATGAATCGAGCCGGTACTTTCTTCGAACACCAGGTCTTCCATTCTGGCATAGGCAAGCTCTTGCCCGGGTTGGCTGAACAGGACCATAAGTACTACCCATTTGATCTGTTCAACGTCGATATCAGCTGACTCCAGCGCTAATAGTCGATCGAATCTCCCGCCCTGGCGGCGTCAGGATGCCAATCTGTTCGAGATAAGTGATATATCCACGGCAGCCCGCGTCCAAACGATCGTGCTCGAAGTCGCTAAATATGCGAGTGCCGTGCGCCGTTTGAGCGTGGTATGCGAAGTTTTCCTGATGTTCCGTTAGACCGTCCAGCCATTCGAGCGCTCGGTCAATTTCGGGGTCGCCAAATCCTGCTCGCGCGAGTTCGTCGCGCAGTTCATGATGATCGGCCTCGGGTTCTTCTTCGGTGTCGACGTACGTCTCGAATAAATACATCAATACGTCGAGTACATTTTCTTTCATGCCTGGAGCTGCTCCTTCAGTTTCTGGTTCCATGAAGTGCCTAATTCAACAGCGAATATCGTCCGCCGGATAAGGATTCTATCTCCCCTTGGAGCTCCAGAATCAGAAGCATGGATGAAACCTGATCGATCGTCAATCCAGAATTTGCAGCTAGTTGATCGACGCTTATCGGGTCATGGCCCATTGAATTTCGCAGTTGAACATATTCATCGTCGAGTGATTCTTCGGTTTTTTCCTTGCTCGTTGATTCCATTGTGTTTTGCAGAATTTGGGTAACGAGTGGTGCGAGCTCATTGACGATGTCATCGCTGGTTTCTACCAGTTTGGCGCCTTGTCGAATAAGTTCATGGCAACCGCGTGCGAGCGGATTATGGATAGAACCCGGTAGCGCAAAAACCTCTCTGCCTTGTTCAGCCGCGAGCCGCGCCGTGATTAAAGAGCCGCTGCGGCGTGCAGCCTCAACAACCAGAGTGCCGAGACTCAGGCCGCTAATGAGTCGGTTGCGTTGCGGGAAGTTCTCCTTTCCGGGATGTGTGCCGAGAGGGAACTCACTAACCAGAGCACCGTTGGCCGCGATCTCCTCGGCGAGATCCTTATTGCTGGCCGGGTAAATGCGATCGATCCCGTGGCCAAGAAAAGCAATTGTCTTGCCGCCGGCCGCCAGGGCTCCGCGGTGTGCGGCTGTATCTATGCCCTGAGCAAGCCCACTGACAATCGTAAAACCGACGCTGGTGAGATGGCGAGCGAACTCAAAGGCATTGCGTTCACCGCCCTTGCTCGGATTGCGACTGCCAACAATAGCCAGGGCCGGCAGGTGCAAAATTTCCGGGTCGCCATCTACATATAGCAGCTTTGGCGGACCGGGGATCTCGCTGAGCAGCTGCGGAAAGTCCTCATCGCCGTGCGAAATAATGCGATGCCGCGCCGCTCTCTGCCAAATTTCGTCGTTTTCTTTGCTCATCGCCCTGCTCGCTGATTCGAGCGCAAATGATACAGCGATGTGGGGTCTCTGGGTGCTCAGTAATTCGGCCGGGCAAACAAAAACGGCGCCCGAAGGCGCCGTTCCTTTAAAACAATGTGACTCGTAAACCGATCAAATTGGGTTGCGAATGTGATCGTAATTATGAATTGCGGTGGTCGCTTCCATTACCAGTCCATAACTGATGTTGTCGAAAGTCTTGAAGACCATTACGGTACCTGCAGACTCGTCCGGCAACTTAACCTTGCCACCTTCGACATGGTCAACGACTTCTGGTCCGTCCTGGAAAACAGTTAGAACGTCGCCGACCGTAAGGCCGTCGCCGGTGCCACGATTCATGACTACTACCATGTACTGACCGATCTGGCTGACGCCGCCAACGACCGAAATAATGCGGCCGTCGATTTCGCTTGAAGGTGCTTTCGGGAAAAAGTTGAGCGGCAGCGTGTTGTCAAACGGGATCAGAAGGTCGCCTTGGTTCGCTTCCATCGTAGATTCCGTTATCGCCAGCGTTGCCGGATCACCACCGCGGCGCAATGTGCCAGCGCCGACGATAATCGCCTGATAGCCAACAACTTTATTGGTGTCGGGGTCGGTCAGTTCGTCACCAACTTTAACAATACTGAATCGCTGTCCGAGCGCGTCGCTGGAGTTGCGACGAACGTAAACGATGTTGCCGGCCGAAGCCATCAAATGGTCGCCGCGAGAGGCGAGCAAGTAAGGGAGTTCGTCAATTTGATCTTTTTGCAGAACACCGCCTATCGTGAGGAAAGCAGCAATGTCTTCGTAAGCAACGCTGGTAACCGCTTCGCTCAGAGGTGTTGCGCGTGCTTCAGGTGAAAGCCGGTAAGAGGATGCGCGAATCGGCGCAACCATCTGTCGGCCCTCTACATAGATTAAGCCGAGCACATCACCTGGGTATATAAGGTGTGGATTCTCGATATCCGGGTTGATGTACCAGATTTCGGGCCAATACCATGGGTCCTTGAGGAACGTTGCTGCGATATCCCACAGCGTGTCGCCTTCCTGGACGGTATATTCGTCCGGATGATCGTTAGCCAGTGGCGAATCGCTTTGCGAAAACGCATTTAGGGAACCGAATAGCAATGCCGCAGCTAATGCTGCGAACGTGATTCGGAGGCGATAGTTCAGATTGATTTTTCGGAGGGACATGTTGCTCAATACTCCATACAAGGTGTTGAGACCTTTAGCTTTATTGGCGTTGCTATAATATGTCGTTCCGGTGCCGTCGAAGCTGCCAATTACGTCACATTTCCGGCCGTAATGTGCTGCCGGGGTGAGTTCGTCTGGAAGCAATTGTCTGACATTTTATTAAGTAAAGTCAATCATTTAGACTCGTTTGGTCGCAATTTACGCGAATAACTAACTTTCTGCAGTTACAAAATTATGGCAAAACTTACGATTTTAGAATTTCC
>RCNE010001328.1_pt1 | contig 13381 bp, 11 predicted proteins | sample 2041361 | NCBI WGS metagenome assembly RCNE01 (sample SAMN09708229, study PRJNA481090) | Marine sediment metagenome, whole genome shotgun sequencing project.
GGGTTAAGCCGTTGATATCATTGGTGCCGTTTCCGACTGTGCTAGGTCTGTGCTAGATTTTAGCATGGACACGCGGACTGTCGGTTGGATGGAGACTTGATTAAATCAAGTTTTAGCCACCGTTTCTACGATACTCATGGGCCTACAAGTATTTAACCTAGCTTAGCTGAAACCACCATTATTTCTCTCCGCAGCGAGTTCCTCAATCATCTTATCCCGCATAACGAATTTCTGGGGCTTGCCAGTGATCGTCATCGGCAGCTCTTCTACAATCTTGAAATGCGTTGGTACCTTGAAATGTGCAATTTGGCCTTGGCAGAAGTTCCGCAAGACCTCACCACTCACATCGCCGTTCACCACGGGCACAACCCATGCGCAAACCACTTCGCCTAGTTTGGCATCGGGCACACCAAAAACTTGGACCTCGCGCACCTGTGGATGGGAAAACAGAAACTCTTCGATCTCTCGCGGGTAGATGTTTTCACCACCACGGATAATCATATCCTTCACGCGTCCTGTAATGGTGCAAAAACCACTCTCATCGAATACCGCCAAATCACCAGTGTGCATCCAACCGTCACGGATCGCATCTTGGCTGCGCTCGGGATCGTTCCAATACCCTTTCATCACCGAATACCCCCTTGTACACAGCTCGCCCTGTGTACCTGCCGGAACGGTTTGACCTGCTTCGTCGACAATCTTTACTTCAAGATGGGGATGTACTCGGCCCACAGTTTCGCAACGCTTCTCAAGAGGATCATCTACGAAGCTTTGAAATGAAACCGGTGCTGTTTCGGTCATGCCGTAGCAAATTGTGACCTCACTCATGTTCATCCGGCTGTTGACCTTTTTCATCACATCAACAGGACATGGGGCACCTGCCATCACACCTGTGCGGAGGGCGGAAAGATCGCGCGGCGTGGTGTCGAGCTCTTGCAGCATGGCTACGAACATCGTGGGCACACCATAAAGGGCTGTGCACCGTTCCTTTGCCAATACGTCCAGTGTTTGCACCGGATCAAAGGCTTCGCCCGGAAAAACCATGGCCGCGCCTTTGCTGACTGAGCCGAGTACCCCCATTACCATACCAAAACAGTGATACAGCGGCACAGGGATCGCCAGTCGGTCGTTTTCTGTCAACTTGATCCTGTCCGTCACAAAACGGGCATTGTTGACGATATTATAATGCGAGAGCGTCGCCCCTTTGGGCCTGCCCGTTGTCCCAGAGGTAAATTGAATGTTGATCGCGTCATCGGGCTGCAAGGTGCTATCGATCTGCGACAACCGCAGTTGTTGTGCAGGACCGCCAAGCGTAGATATCTGGTCAAATGACCAAAGTCCTTCCCTGCCCTCTCCCTCACCCATCACAATGACGTGCCGTAGCTGAGGCAGTTTGGCGGCGTGCAGTTTTCCGGGGCTTGCTGTGTCCAGTTCGGGTGCCACTGTGCGGATCATCTGCAGATAGTCAGAGCTTTTGAATTCCCGAGCGAGCACCAGTGCTTTGCACCCGACGACGTTAAGTGCGTATTCTAATTCGGACAGCCGATAAGCAGGGTTAATGTTGACCAGCACAACGCCGATCCGCGCAGTCGCAAACTGCGTCAGTACCCACTCCAGACGGTTCGGTGACCAGATGCCCAAGCGGTCCCCTTTTTCCAATCCAAGTGCCAAAAACCCCGTTGCTAGCGCATCGACAGCCCGGTCCATATCGTAGTAGCTCAACCTGTGATCAGGAAAAATCAGCGCATCCCGTGGCCCGTAGCGCGATACTGCATCACGCAGAAGTTGCGGGATTGTTGCATAGGCCAACGGCGGAACAGTGGGGCCACGCACGTAAGACATACCATCTTTCGGGGCCAAATCACTTTGTTGCGGCGCGTTCTGATCCAGACCGAAATTCTGAATACGCCCTGCAATACTCTCGTTCAGGATAGTCATATTGATGTCCCTTTACATGTCGCGCCAGTCACTCGATTGTTCAAAAGCGTGGGCCGCCTGATATATTTTCATCTCACCATAGTTTGCAGCAACAAGCATCATTCCGATAGGCAGGCCTTCACTTAATCCGCAGGGAACACTCATTGCAGGTAAACCGCCATTAAACGGCGCAGTGTTTGGCACCATTTCAAAGGCCCGCTGAACATAGAGGCTTAGCGAACAATCGACGGGCGGATGCTCTTGCGGCTTGATCGGCAGCGTGGGCATCAGCAAAAGATCATATTGCTTCAGAGCCGCATGATAGCGCTCGTTGACCTTGCGCATGATATTCTGCGCCTTGCCATAGAACCGCCCGCGATACTGGCGCTGGAAATGCTCACCCACGAACATGCAGGCCTTAAGCGAATGGCTCAGCTCATCAGCACGCCCTTTCCACTGGGCCATGTGGTCCGTCATTGAGGGCAGAAACAAGCCACGATAGTTAGTTCCCGTCGAATTGCCCCACATCATGCCATCCTGCAGGCCTTCCAGAGTAATCGCAGTCCATGCGTCCATCGCCGTGTAGTGCTCCGGGACCGACACGTCTTCGACCCTTGCGCCCAATTCACGAAACCGCTCTGCGGCGGCCATCACTTTTTGATCAACGTCAGTCTCGGAATTGGGATGCGCAAACCCTTCCGCCAGGATGCCGATGCGCATACCCTGCGCGCCACGCCCCAACGCCTCGGTATAGCTGTAGGTTTTGGGTTTATACTGGCGCGGATCAAGTCCATCTTCGCCCGCCAGCACTTCAAGCAGCAGGGCATTGTCAGACACGGTGTTCGTGATTGGACCAAGGTGATCGATGGTTTGCTCGACCCCCATGGCACCTGTATAGGGTACCAGCCCATGCGTTGGTTTCATCCCGTAGACACCGCAGTTTGAGGCTGGAATACGGATAGACCCACCCTGATCGCCGGCAATTGCCATATCGACTTCACCGGCTGCAACCAGTGCCGCCGATCCACCAGAAGAGCCACCAGCCATATAGCCGCGTTTCCACGGGTTGTGGATCGGTCCTTTGGCGTTTGTGTGTGACCCGCCTGATAGGCAAAAGTTCTCGCAATGCGACTTGCCTGCAATCACTGCGCCCGCATCCAGCATGCGCGTGACGATGGTGGCGTCGATTTCGGGCGTATAACCTTCCATGATGGACGATCCGTTCATCATGGGCACGCCGGCCAGACAAATCGTATCCTTGATGGCAATCCGCTTGCCGCGCAGCTTACCGTCCGGCGCGCCGCGCACCTCTGTTTTTACATACCATGCGTTCAGCGGGTTCTCCGTACGATCTGGAAAATAGCCCGGGCTACGAGGATAGTGTACCTCGGGCAGATTGTCGGGCATCGCATCAAGCCGGTCATAGGCCTGCATGTAGGGTTCGATAATCTCTGTATATTCAAGTAGATCTTCGTCCGACAAGCTCATACCGAAACGTTCGGCCATGGTGCGCATTTGCGATAATGTGGGGCGTTTGATGGTCATGGATGTCACCGTTGGAATGCTGTGTTGCGGTTGAGGGGTGTCGGGCTTGGGTTGCGAATTTGACGGGAAACTCTGGGAGCGGATTGACACGCTGGAAGGGCCAGTCACGTCCTTGCGCGATGTGCCTTGCCGGGTACCCCGCGCAGCACCGAAGCCCAAAAACTGATCAACTTTGGCCTGATCGGAGAGTTCTGCCCGGGTGAGTGTGCCCGTGATACGGCCCCGCTCAAGCACCAGAACCCGGTCTGACAGGTCAGCAATGAAGTCAAAGTTCTGTTCGACCAGTAAGATCGAAAGTCCGCGTTTTTTACGCAGATGCAGCAGCGTCTCCGCCATCTCTTCGATGATAGAGGGTTGGATCCCTTCGGTGGGTTCATCCAGCAGCAGAAACTCAGGGTCGCCCATAAGGCAGCGGGCCAGCGCCAAAAGCTGTTGTTCGCCGCCAGACAAAGCGCCGCCATCGCGGTCCAGCAATCGGGTGAGGCGTGGAAAATCGCTCAGGACAGCTTCCATCACATCCGTTTCCGATCCCCCGCCATGATCGTGCCAAGCGAACCGCAGATTGTCACGCACGCTGAGCTGCGGAAAGATGCCGCGCCCTTGGGGGACATAGCCCAACCCCATTTGACCACGGACATTTGGCGGCAGGCGGGTGATATCGGTCTGGTCGTACCTCACCTGCCCCGCCGTTGCAGGCAAAAAACCCATGAGCGTTTTCAAAAGCGTCGTCTTGCCCATACCATTGTGACCCAGCACCCCGACAACTTCGTTTTCGGCCACGTCCAGATCGATCCCGTGCAAGATGGGCACACGGCCATATCCGCCAGAAACGCCTTTAACAGAAAGTAGGATGTCGCGTTCTTCGGTCATCTTACGCTTTCTTTCCTAGATAAACGGCGCGCACAGTTGCGTCAGACATCACACGGTCAACGTGATCCTCCATCAGCACCGCGCCTTGATGGAATACCGTGACGGTTTCGGCGATTGAACGGATAAACTGCATGTCGTGTTCCACGATGACGACAGCTGAAGTGCGGGTCAGCTCGTGGATAATCTCTGTCATGCGGTCCACGTCCTGTGCGCTCATCCCCGCGGCGGGTTCATCCAAAAGCACCAGCCAAGGGTCGGCAACCGCAACCAGTCCCAATTCAACCCTTTGGCGTTCGCCATGCGCCAATTGGCCAAGATCAGTGCGCGCGATAGGGCCAAGCGCGAGGCGGTCAATGATGGTATCAGCGCGCGCGCGCGCCTCAGCTGGAGTGTGAAACCGGCGCGCTGACAGCCAGATGTTCTCATGCACGCTTAGCGCGTCCATCACATTGGGTGTCTGGGTCTTAATGCCAACACCAAGGGCTGCAATTTGATGCGGTTGCCAGCCAGTAACGTCTTGGCCGCGCATGAACACCTGCCCTTCGGTTGGGGTCAGCAAACCTGTCACACATTTGAAGAACGTTGATTTGCCAGCACCATTCGGCCCGATCAAGCAACGCAGCTCCCGCGCCTTAAGCTTGAAATTGACATTGTCGCTGGCTGTCACGCCACCAAAGCGCATGGTCAGCCCGTGTGTTTCGAGAACGGTCTCAGCCATGTCGCGCCCTCCGCCGGTTCGATCTTTGGACCTTGCGCCGCGTCCGTCCGAAGCTGAGCTGCCAAAGTGAAGCAACTGCAGGCACCACGCCGCGCGGCAGGAACAGCACAAACAGCACAAGGATCAGCCCGGTGATCAACGTGTTGTCGACCATGCTTTGTTGGCCCAGCATAAACTTGAGATAGGCCAAACCCGCTGCCCCAAGGATGGGACCAAACCGCGTGCCAAGGCCGCCAACAATGCACCAGATAATGATCTCTGCGGATTGCCTCAGCGAAAAAAGGCCCGGAGTAACGATCTCGCCCCAGTTGGCAAAAAGTGCGCCAGCCAATCCAGCAATAGCTGCTCCGATGGCAAAGAGCACGGTTTTGCGTGCAGCCACGTCATAACCCATCAAGCTCATCCGTGTTTCGTTTTCACGGATCCCGATTGCGATCCGACCAAACGAGGAGCGCAGCAGCCAGGTGACCAACAGAAACACAATTACCAACGCCACTGCGCAAACATAAAAGTAAGGATCGCCCCAGATATAGGCATCTGGCTGCCCCGGCACATTCAGCGTTTGGAAGCCGGGGATACCATTGTACCCCCCCAGCCGCGCGTTGCCGATCACATACTGCGGTCCGGCAGTAGAGTTCACAAATCTAAATAAGATCAGCGTTACAACCAAGGTGATCACACCCAGATATACATCTGTCAGCCGCCCGTAAAACATCACTGCGCCCAGCAGTGCTGCAAAGATAGCAGGCACCAACACCGCCAAAATCATCGGTATCGTGCTTTCGCCAAAGTTGATCGCAGCAATCGCGTAAGTATAGGCACCAAGGCCGAAAAAGGCAGCCTGACCGAAACATAAAATTCCACCAAAACCCCAGATCAGGCCAAGGCTGAGGCCCAGCATCCCGTAGATCACCAGAACAGTCAGCGTGTAAGTGGAGATGAGCAGTGGCATCAACCAAATAAGCAGCGCTGAAACAAGCAGCGTGACAGCCATGTCTTTTCCGATGGGGCGCTCCATCACAGCTTTCCTTTGAAAAAGCGCGACGTAATCCCTTGGGGCATCAATCGAAGCAGAACGACGGCGGCGATCAACAGGGCAACTTCGCCCACCACGGGAGAGACGGCGAAGGCAAATACCTGATTGACGAGGCCAAAGGAGGTAGCCGAGCTTATCAATCCAGCAATCAACGATGGACCACCGGCAATCACAGTGATGAATGCTTTGGCGATATAGGCACCGCCGGACGTAGGGACCAAACCAACCAACGGCGCGAGCACCGCACCGGCCAAACCAGACAAAGCTGAGCCGCAAAAGAACGTCGCCATATAAATGCGATCAGGGCTGTACCCCAAAGCCGCAGCCATATCTGCGCGTTGCATCGTGCCCCGCGCGATCAGCCCCGCCCTTGTCCCGCGCAGCACAGCGAGCATCGCAATTACCAATACGATCGCCACCACAATGATGAAAAAATTGTAGCCGTTGATCTGGTAGTTCCCAACCGTGAAGCCGGGGATTGGTGTCGAAATGCCAGTTGTCGTATTGCCAAATATCATTGTCGCAAGACCAATAAACACCAGGCTCAGCCCCCATGTGGCCAGCATCGTATCAACCAGCCGTCCATACAGATGTCGGATCACCAATCGTTCGACGATCAGGCCAATAAAACCCACAACCAGCGGTGCAATGATCAGCATGGCGACAAAGACGTTCACACCCAGCCCAACGGCAGTAATTGTCGTGTAGCCGCCCAACATCATGAATTCGCCATGTGCGAGATTGATGACCTTCATCATGCCAAAAACCACCGCTAGCCCCGCGCTGATCAGCACCAGAGATGCGATTGCGTAGAGCATTTCTATGAGAATGACGAAACTGAGATCCATGTGAGCCTGCTTGGTAAAGTCGAAGGGTGGCAGGGCGGCGCATGCCGCCCCACCGGGGAGAAATGTGGTCAGATTTCGATTTCGTATTGCGTGTTGTCGTCAGGATTTGCGCTCAGATCACAGACGGCCTGCGTGTCAACCGGCTGTCGCTGGGGCAGCGTCTTGACGACTTCCATTTTCTGATCCTGCATCTTCATCAGATGCACGTCCAAAACCGCGTGGTGTGTTTTCGGGTCAACCGTCACCTTGCCGCCCGGCCCCATTATTGAGACGCCAGCTTCCAGCGCTTCGATGATCGCCATCCTGTCAAGCGACCCTGCTTGGCGGACACCCTCGGCCCAAGTCTTGATTCCGTGATAATGTGACACGGCAATCTCGTGCATCGACTGATCCCCATCAAACATCGCAGCCCATTTTTCCTTGAAGGCGGCGTTTTCCGGTGTGTCGAGCTCTTGGCTGTAGTTATAGGCGCACATGATGCCATTGCCCTCTTCGGCTGTCAGGACCTTGTGCTCATTCCCGACACCCAATGTGGTCGAGGCGAGCGCAATCTTGTCTTTCATGCCCGCAGCAGCCCACTGACGGAAGAACGACAAATGCGCGCCACCGACAAGCGGTGCAATCACCAGATCAGGTGCAGCCGTTTGCACCTTGGCGATGGTTGAGCCAAAATCACTTACATCCAACGGGAAGAAATCCGTGCCCACAACTTCGCCGCCGTTTTCCGTCACGAACTTCTGAATCCAACGCGCTGTGATCTGGCCATAGTTGTAGTCAGCCGCCAAAATATAGACCTTCTTGCCCGAATTCTCCATGGCATAGGGCACCAACGCTTCAACCTGCTGGGCCGGCGTCACGCCGTTGATAAAGATGTTCCGGTCACAGACACCGCCCTCATAGAGGACATTGTAGAAATAGAGCGTATTGGTTTTGCGCATGGTCTGGCGGATCGCCTCGCGCGATGCAGACAGGATACCACCCTGCACCACATCAACCTTGTCCTGCCGGGTCAATTGTTGGCCGTACTGCGAGTAAAGCGCCATGTCAGACTGGGTGTCATATGCCAGCACTTCGACCTGGCGACCCAAAAGGCCCCCGCCTTCATTGATCTCCGCAATGGCTAACCGCATCGCTTGGTCCATCGGTTTGCCATAAGCATCAAAGGGCCCCGAGGTGTCCAGGATCGATCCCAGCTTGATACTGTCAGCAGCCATTACCGCCATCGGCATTAGGCTTGTGGTGGCAAGGGCAGCCGTACGGCCGAGGAAAGTTCTTCTGTTCAGAGACATATTGGTGTCCTCCGTTGGTTTCTGTTGAAAATTGGAAAAGGTGATTTCAGATCACTCTTTATCTTTTGGTTTCGGATCGTCTTTAGCTTTGACCCGGTTGGCATAATCTGCGGTGCGCCCAGCAAGGTTGGCATCAAAATCCAGGCCTATTTCTTCGCCCATCTGCTTCATTGCCGGCAAGCGAACGGCCATGCCAAGGATTTGATCCATCGCAGCGCCAAATGCCCCGTCAACGCCATCGCCTGGGCTGTTAGACCCGCCAAGGCCACTGATCTGATTGATGCGGATCGAGTCGATCTTTTCGACTGGCTTCATCATCTGGGTCATAATTTCGGGCATCCGATCAAGCTTGCGCTCTTCCAGTCGCATCCGGATCACCGCATCACTAAGCGTGTTCTCTGCCGAATTTAGTGCAGCTTGACCGGCTGCTTGCGCTTCCATTGCAATTTGGTCGGCGTTGGCCACCGCCGTTTTGATTGACGCATCCGCCTGAGCACGCGCCAGCAACGTACTGACATCACTTTTTACTTTTGCACCCTCCAACTCGATGTCACGCTCCTGTTTGAGCCGCGCAATATCGCGTTCGCGTTCGGTTACAGCGCGTTCTTTTTGAGCTTGAACGTGCTCGGATGCGAGGATCACCAGCGCGCGGGCTTCTTCTTCGTCAGCTTTTGCCTGCGCCTCTTTAGTTCGCGCTTGGGACAGCTTTATGTCGTTGGCGATCTTCGCCTCTTCCAATGTCCGCAGCGCATCCATTTCAGTTTTCCGCAAAGCTTCGTCGTTTGAGACTTGCGCGGCCTTGATCTGGCGTTCCTGATCAATTCGGATAGTTTCGGACGCGCAATGCGCTTCGGAACGTGCCTGGTTGGATCTGCTTTCGGCTTCAGCTTCTAGACGGGCAAGATGCTCTTGCTGCGTAATCTCAGCTTCGCGCTCGGTGCTTTTCAATTCGATCTGCCGCTTGTGTTGGGACAGCAAACGCTCACGAACAGCTACTTCGGTTGTGGCCTCTATCTCAACGCGGGCTTTGCGTTCTTCGGCGACAAGTTCGGCCAGACGGCGCATGCCCCGTGCATTGAAAGCATTGTTTTCGTCACGTTGCGACAGATCGCTTTGGTCCACCCCCATAAGCGATGCAGACACCAACGTGAGGCCCAAACGTTGCGCATGATCCGTTACCATCGCAGAAACATCTGCGGTAAACTCAGCTCGGTTGAGGTGAATATCAGTAAGGCTGCGTGTTGCTGCCGCACCTTGAACGGCATTGACCAAAGACCCCGTAAGCACCTCAGCGAAAACCTCGCCGCTGCGGGCGACCCTATGACCCAGAACCTGCGCTGCCGTTGCGATGCTGGCATCATCAGGCGCGACCCGCAGTTCGAATTCCATCATGATATCTGCACGCAGTTGATCAGCGGTCAGCACCGCGTCGCGCCCTATGCGCGAGATAGGCACCGCGGCGGCCTGCATTGAAACGCGCTGAACTTGATGTAGGATTGGCAAGGCAATACAGCCCCCGTCCGTCAGAACCTTGCTGCCACCCATACCAGTTCGCACCAGCGCGGTTTCCAAGGTTGCTTTTGCGTAAAAGCGTTGCAGAAACCAGATGCCAAACAGCACCGCGGTCACAAGTATGATGATTGCCAAAGCCCAGAACAAATTCATTCCCCCCACTGTCACGCTTGCTCCGTTTGGACGCCGCGATTCCGTTTCGCTTACGGTGGGGGATTTTAATTTCCAATTCAAGTAATTTATTTGAAATGGAAAGTTAAATTATTTTAGGTATACTTTACAATATCTTGAAATCACAAAACTGTACACCATCCGCACGTGCAAGGTAGATAGAAGGCCGCTTTGCAACTGGTGATAGGGCAAAACTCCGCCCGCTGTGGTGGCTGACAGGCAGGCAATCACGCGTTGAACGTTCGCGCCAGACATCCTCAAAGTCACGCAAGAGGGACGCAAGATAATGCATGCCTTCGTAGGTCGATTGCCCCAGTGCATTCAATGCCGGCGCAGTGTCCCCGAGCAATCCATAATAGCGCTCTTTGAAAGCAGCGTTTTCTTCTGTCGCAATTGATCCAAAGTAGGATGATACAGAGAAAAGCCGTTCCAGATTACCTTTGCCACATGCCAGCAGCCCGTTCTCTTCCAACGCGCAGGACAGTCTCAAGATGCGATTATGAAGGCCCCGTCGCCCAAAAGCGCGATTGAACGAAACCGCGTCCTGACCAACTAGCGATACGAGCACCGCGTCAGCACCGGACGCCTCCAGACTATCCAGCAACGGTGTCACATTCTTCATGCCAAACGGAACATAGTGTTCAAGAACCAAATCGACGTTCATTTGTTTCAGGCACGTCTTGGCATATGAATGCGAACTGCGCGGCCAAACATAGTCGTTCCCGATCAATGCCCACTTTTTCGGTTTGTAAATCTCCTGCAATCGAGACATCGCAGGCCCCAGTTGCTCTTGTGGTGTTTCGCCAATGGCAAACAAACCCCGGGTTGTCTCCCCTCCCTCATATAGAGGCGTATAGATATAGGGAATCCGTTGGCACACGACCTTAGAAAGACGCTGACGGACCGCGCTAATGTGCATACCGACAATCGCATCGATGGCGCCAAGATCGATAAGGTCATTGATGATCTCTTCAATCGGCTCAGTGGTCTCAACGGCAGCGTCAATCATGATCAATTTGACCTTGCGCCCTTGAATTCCCCCGCGCTGGTTCAATTCTGCAACGGCAACCTGAGCGCTGGAAATACACGATGGTGCCCAAATGCCTGCCGATCCACAAAGAGGGATCAACAATGCGACGCAAAAACTGCTACGAGCATGAAATTGCGCACTCTCGCGGTAGTCCGCAAGTTCAACTGGCATTGTTAAGGTCTCAAGCAGCGCCCTTCACCTCACGACATTCTCATGGCCAAATCGGCTTTGGTACCACATAGCAATTGAAATTGCTTTCCAAGTCAACTAAATTCAACCCAATGGAAAATGGTGAATGCAATGACCACACGTCAAAACCTGTTCGAATCCCAGCTGTCATATGTGCTGGCTGCTGCGCATCGGTCAGTCAACACCTCACTGGGTGAACGGCTAAAAAAGCACACGATAAAGATCGAAGCCTGGCGTGTTCTGGAATGCCTCGACGCAGACCAACGTCTGACAATGGGTGATCTGGCAAAGCGGGCGTTGATAAACCCACCGACGCTTAGCAAACTGGTAGACCGTATGGTATCTGACGGATTGGTGCACAGGCAGATCGGGACCGAAGATCACCGGCAGATTAACCTGCTGTTGACCGATCTTGGCCGTGTTCGCATGGTTCAGATTCGAAAAGATGTTGAGGAGCAAGACCGGGTTTTGAGTGATCGGCTGGACGAAAATGAGGGGGCGTTGCTGGTTAAGCTTTTGTCTCGGCTCGGTTAGACTGTTTTTGATGGCTTGACGAAATACCCGACAGGCAAACCTAACTCTTTTGAATTGAACATTACCGACAGCCAGCAAAAAAGGTTATCGCAACGTCTGTTTTGAGCATTGCGCGGTGGAGCACAAGTTCTCTAGCATTTTACAGCAATGGCCGCGATTATATGTTTATGCAGCTGTCTTCCACAAATTGTACAAGTTTGAGGCTTGTGCAATGTCAGTCATCTTGGGGATTACTCCAGCTAAAACCTGAAACCTGTGTCAACAACTGCCTTTGCAATGCCCAACAGATTCAACAAAACCCTCAAAACGTTACAAAATACAAATTTGCCACGCCTTCCCCCTGCCTGCTTGGAATCCTTGGCAGTCAGAAAACGGTCGCTCTGCTCATCAGATGACAACATAGCAAATGCAGATCACACGTGAAGATCCGTGATATTTCAGTTATTTGGAACCAGACATATGAAGCAGGTAAAGGTACTTTCGGAAAAAGAATTCAAACACGCACTGGCCATCTGCGAGATCGTGCAGAAAAGCAAACGCGACCCGATCATGCTGCTTCTCTCAAACTATGCGGGTCTACGTGTGGGTGAGATTACCTCGCTCAAATGGAGCGAAGTCCTGGATCGCAACGAAAAGCCCAAAACGATGTTCTACTCAAAAGCCGAAAACACCAAAGCAAAGGAAGCGCGACAGGTACATCTGAATGCACGACTAAAAACGGGAGCTGGCTGCATATTGGAAGCCGCTGCACCGATGGATGAAACTTACCGATACTGTGATCCTATCACAAAAGAGCGGCTCATTTACCGGCAACAGCTTGGTGCAGGCGTTTAGGCGGATATTTCATGCAGCTGGGATTGAAGATGCTTCCTCACACAGTGGTCGCCGTTGGTTCATCACGAAGTTGGCCCATGCGAGAATTTCGCCCAAATTGATCATGGATCTGGCGGGTCACAAGCAACTGACCACGACACAACGGTACAACGATGAACAGAAGCGCAATGCCGTTGAGGTGCTTTAGTAGAACTTTCCCAGGAAAAGGCGTCATGAGGCTTTTTTACGACTGCGATTTCAACGACCCAACTGGGCATCGACATCCATGCGTTCGTGTACCACTCGAACCACGAGAACGACGTCATCATCCAACTCGTGAAAAACGATCAAGTGCCGCCCATGCCGTAGTTTGAACATGTTCTGGTGGCGGAATTATCTAGGATGCGTTCCATCGCATGTTGTCGCGCGTCCAGGTCGCTATCTGCCTGCGGCTCACCCCACTCCCCAAATATCTCTGCATATATGTTGCGCAGGTCGGCTCTTGCCGCCTTGGTTAGGCTCAACGTTCTCACGGATCAGGCAGATTTGGACTTTTGAGCGATTGCTTTGCCCTCGGATTTAACGACTTCCCAAGAACATCTTCATCGATCCCGCTGTCCAATCCAAGTTGGATTGCGGCATCCATTGTTTCCATCTGACGGTCGCTCCGCTCAACCAATCGAAGCCCCTCGCGGATAACCTCGCTAACAGATGCATAGCGCCCGGCATCTACCTGCGACGTTACATAGCTGTCGAAATATTCACCAAGAATAAATGATGTGGCTTTGGGCAAGTTGGCCTCTGCTTACCTATAGCACATAGCAGTATTATCTCAGATGTGGATCAAGCCGCCTATGGTACGCATGTCAAACAGTGGTAACGATCAGCTATCTAAGCGCACCAACAAAG
>RCNE010001329.1_pt1 | contig 13380 bp, 11 predicted proteins | sample 2041361 | NCBI WGS metagenome assembly RCNE01 (sample SAMN09708229, study PRJNA481090) | Marine sediment metagenome, whole genome shotgun sequencing project.
TACTCCGCATCCAAAGCGGCTTCCTATTCGATTACACAGGCTTTGCGTGATGTACTCAAGGAGCAGGGAACGCATGTTGTGAGCGTACATCCGGGCCCAATTGCTACAGACATGGGTAATGACGCAGGGTTTGGTGAAATCGCGGAGCCAGCTGAACGGGTGTCACAGGCAATCATTGTTGCACTGGCAGCCAACGAGTTTCATTCCTTCCCTGACACCATGGCCAAGCAGATCGAAGCCGCATACCAGGGCTTTGCCACCAATATCGTCGAAGCCAACTTAATGGAAGGCTGATATCAAATATTTCATTGGAGAAAAATTATGACTGAATTTACTTTTCATACCGAAGATAGTGCACCTGAAGCCAGCAAACCATGGCTCGCCGATTCAAAGAAATCCCATGGGATGATTCCTGGGCTTCACGCGGTCATGGCCGAAGCGCCGGAGCTTCTGGAAGCCTACAAAACAGTAGGTGATCTTTTCATGAACACCAGCTTTGACAAGGACGAGCTCACCGTAATTTGGCAATCTGTTAACGTGGAACATGACTGCCATTACTGTGTTCCCGCGCATACCGGTATTTCCAAGAGCATGGGTGTTAGCGACGATATTTCGAATGCGCTTCGCAACGAAACGCCGCTGCCAAACGCACGACTGGAGGCGCTACGCACATTCACCCTGAAAGTGGTGCGCAACCGTGGCAACGTAAGTGACAGCGCAGTGCAGGTGTTTCTGGATGCCGGCTTCAACCAGCGCCAGATCCTGGAGGTAATTCTCGGGGTCTCCATGAAGGTGATGTCGAACTACACCAACCACCTTGCCCACACGCCGGTTGATAGCGTATTTACCAAGTACGCATGGACCCCGGTTGATAGAGTTGCTGCGTAATCAAACGTGCGGCGACCGATGATGGTCGCCGCACAATTTTCAGAGAGAGGTTTTACCCCTGGTAACATTCAATACTCATTCGATGATCTATCTTTCATCGAATAAACCAGGTTCTTCCGGTTTTTAGGGCAAGGTTTTTTCGCAGTCCTTCCACTCGCTTTTTAGCTTGCCCGAGTTCTCAAGGCGGCAGTTAAAGCGGGTTGCCCAGTATGCCATCACGGTATGTTCTTTTGCCCAGGATTCGCTGGCCTTGCTTTTCTTGCCCGGATTGATTTTATCAACAACGGATGTCATGAGCACCTGGGTTTGGCTGTCCATGACCTCTATTTCCAGATTCATATCCTGCAAAATCACCTTCTGCTCCATTTCCTGGCCTGCTGAGACCGCCGAACCAACCACGAACCCCGCCGGTGTATAACCGAGTATTCCACGGCTTTTTTTCTTGAGATGTACATTACTGGCAGCCATACGAACATAGAGCACACCGGGTCCGGGCTTATCGACAACGGTCATATTAGGGTTTTGGCTTACTGTATCCGACAGACGCTTACGCAATTGGTCCGCCACGGCTTTCGCGTCATCGGGCTTGATTCCTTTGTATTTGGAATCCGTAGCTATGACGAGTTCAGGTTGATCAATCATGACCGCATGGTAGTTTTTTAAATCTGTGTATGCATTCGGGGCCGTGTACATGCGTATTTCGGTGCCGGGTATAGTCTTGAGTTGGCTGTAGTCTGCCAAAAATCCGGAGTCTTCGGCAGTAACTGCGGTGCTTAACAATATTGATACCGCGCCCACAAGAACGCAACTAAAGGTGGTTCTGCCATTCATTTCATTTCTCCAGAGTTTTCAGGTTTCAATTGACCGGGCATGTAGAAAAACACCACTGTTCCAAAATTGTACCGCAGCATCAAAATCAGATCACAGCGCGCCCATTTGCGAATTGTATATTACTCGCTTCATGGAGAATGATAAACCTGCCTTGAAAGGCTTAAATATGATATTTCAAAAGGAGCACCGGTCAACAAATTGCCTGACCAACGCGCTGGAAGTGTCAGGCTCATACGTGATAACTTTACGGCTGTTTAGTGTTTGCCGTTTATGCAGGTGCATTTTGTACTTAGCAAGACAAGCAGGATGATGACACGGAGGAATTTCGGGCCATGGGTAACGTATCCGTCAGGAAAATACTGTTAGTTGGTTTTGTCTTGATCGCTGCAGGGTTTTGTGCGAACCCAATCCATGCCCAGGATACGAAGCCCGATGCTGTCGTGGATCCTGTCGGGTCTGAAAAACAGAAGAATACACCAGCACCTACGAACACTTCTGCACCAGAAAATCCCACAAACACGCCACCAACTCCGGGTACCATCGAAGCACAGACTCAAACAAAGACAGCAGATGTTACTGCCTCAGCCAGTGACGAAGCCAAGACGGCAGATGCTGCTGCACCAACCCCTGACAAAGCCAAGACCGCTGCAGCTGCCTCAGCCGGTGATGATGTTCAGGCTTTACTCAAGAAAATGCAGGCGCAACTGGATGCGCAAGCCAAACAGATCGCAGACCTCCAGACACAACACGCCAGTGAAGTGGGCGACCGGCAAAAGGAAATCGATGCTCAGACCAAGAAAATCAGTGGCCAGGCCAAACAGATAGACACCCAAAGACAGGCAATACAATCGTTACAACAACAGGTGGATTCATCGAAAGAGCTGGCGAGCGCCGATCTTTCTGAAGGCGAAAAAGCACTGCGTTCGCGTCTTGACACAGTTGAAGAATCAATAAAAAGCAGCCAGGAAGCTGAATCCACCACCTACGATCTGAAATCATTCCCCGGTTCAATACCAATCCCTGGTTCATCTGCCGCGATCAAGTTAGGCGGATTTGTAAAGATGAACATTGTTGAGAGTCTTGATCCCATTGGCACGGATGACCGCTTTATCGTTGGCACCATACCGGTACCCCAGGAAAGGGGTCCAAACAACGCGACATTAACTGTCAGTCAGTCCCGCCTGAACATCGATTTGCGCGATACGACGCAATACGGTGCAGTTCGTGCGTTTGTTGAAGGTGATTTTGCGGGTTCGGGAGATACATTCAGGTTACGCCATGCATTTGGGCAATACGGAAGTTTTCTCATCGGAAAAACCTGGTCAACATTTATGGACACCCGCTCGAGGCCGGAAGACCTGGATTTCGAAGGCATCAATGGTCAGATTCTTTTACGTCAACCGCAGATTCGGTACTTCCCCAAGATTGGCAAAGACTGGCATTTACTGGTGTCAGCTGAAGATCCGGATCCAAACATCTCGGGTGGAAAAGGTATTAGCAAGTTACCCGACCTGGTTGCAAGCGTAGAGCGGGACCTATTTCAACGTTGGCATGTCAAGTCATCATTATTGCTTCGGCAAATATCCGGTGATTGCGATTGTCTTGATAGCCCGTCCGATACAACCACGGGGTGGGCATTAACAGTCAGTGGAATGACAGGAATAACGCGTTGGGACGAACGCGATAATCTGCAGGTACAGCTTACCTACGGTGAAGGTTACTCACATTATGTCAATGATCTTGGAAGTATTGATGCACCGGATGCAATATTTAACCCTCAATCGGGAGAGCTGGAAGCTATCCCGGTATTTGCAATGTATATTGCGTTCCAAAAATGGTGGTCACCAAGCATGCGTTCCAACTTCAACTATGGCTATGTTAGTGCTGAGAAAAATTTCGCTACACTCGATCCGACAGCTTACAAAAACACCACTCGCTTTATTGCAAATTTTATCTGGTCGCCTATTTCCCGTATTGACCTGGGTGCGCAGTTTCTGACCGGTTCGCGCACCAACCAGAATGGCGAAAAAGGTAAGGCACAGCAGATACAGTTGTCGGCCAAGTATCGTTATTGAAGTAACGGGGTCAGAGCCCGAATATGCTTAAGCACTAATTTAGCAAGCCAAAAACCAGCTATAAAAGGAGGCGCACCAGCGCCTCCTTCTTGTTAAAATCCGCAGTTCTGCATATTTGGATTTTTCTGTGCGTTTTGACCGAAGGAAGTGCCTTGAGCAATAAATTTACCCGGCTTTTCACTGAGCCGCTGATACAATTTCTAGTGATTGGTGCGGCCATTTATGGTGTGTATGCCCTATTCGCTACACCGGAAGAGAACTTTCGTGACACCCTTGTTCACGTTGATTCCAACCGAATAAATGCATTTATATCCGAATGGGAAAGCCGCTGGAACCGGCCACCGACAGAGCAGGAACTCGACGGATTGATTCAGTCCTACATACGTGAAGATGTGCTCTACCGCCAGGCGGTTGCGATGGGATTGAATGAAGATGACCCCATCACGCGGCGGCGCATGGCACAAAAGCTGGAGTTTCTGACCGGTGATCTGGCAATGATGGTGCAGCCAGCTGAAGGCGAGCTTGAAGCATATTTCGCGGAAAACCAGGCATCCTATGGGCAACCTGACCGGATTACATTCAGCCAGATATTTTTTGACCCGGATTCGCGGGAAAATTCAACACTGGATGACGCTGCCGAAGTATTGGCACAACTGCAGGCTGTCGGAGTACCTGATGCGCAGTCCATGCAGATGGGTGATCAGTTTATGCTACAAAGCGATTTTCGGTCGGCCAGCGAAGCTGATGTCGCGCGGCAAATGGGTAGTGGTTTTGCCGTATCAGTCATGAACCTGGAACCAGGCCAGTGGCACGGTCCTGTTCTTTCGGGTTACGGCGTACACCTGGTTTATGTATTTGATTTTCAGGAATCCCCGCCACCAGTATTTGAAGACGTACAGGCGGACGTGCTCACAGACTGGCAATTAGTGCAGCGTGAGAAATTCAATGCTGATTTTCTGGAGAGCCTGAAACAGCGCTACGAAATCGTTATCGACGAAATACCCGCAGAGCGGATTCTCATAAGGCCCGATGAAATCGCTGATACAGCATCACCATGATATTTGCTGGTTTTAAATTACGCTTATTGTTAGCACTCTGGCTGATACCTGTTCTGCTCGCCTTTTCGATTGCATTGCCGGCCGATGAATTCCGCCCGGCCTTGCTTGAGGTAACTGAGCGTGAAGGTGGTTGGGTAGAGGTGAACTGGAAGGTGCCCATGCTCGGCGAACAGGTATTGGCATTGACACCGGTATTACCGGTTTTTTTCAAACCCCTTGGTCCCGGTTCAAGTCACCGCGTTCCCGGCGCAATGATCGAAACCAGTTCTTTTTCCACCTCGGGACGGGCACTCAATGGTGCGGCCGTGGGCGTTGATGGGCTCAGCGCGGTGCCGGCCGATGTCGTGGTACAGGTCAATTTACTGGATGGATCGGAACATTCGGCGATACTGCGTTCCAATAACCCTTCTTTTACCATACCGGATGAGGTGACCAATTCGGAACTGGCCGGTTCTTACTGGAGCATGGGAACCATTCATATCCTTGAAGGTTACGATCACCTTTTGTTTCTGTTAACCCTTTTAATGATTGTCGCAGGTATCTGGCCATTACTGAAAACTGTTACGGCATTTACACTGGCCCACAGCCTGACCCTCGCATTGGCCACCCTGGATGTGATACATATTCCGCAGGTGCCAACCGAGGCGGTTATTTCATTGAGTATCATGTTCCTGGCGGTCGAGGTGGTTCGTAAAAACCAGGGGCACTTGACCTTGTCCGAACGTTACCCTTGGCTGGTTGCCTTTACCTTTGGCCTGGTACATGGCCTGGGGTTTGCAGGTGCATTATACGAAATAGGTGTTCCGCAAAATGCGGTGCCCCTGGCACTGTTAATGTTCAATTTAGGTGTGGAAACCGGCCAGGTATTGTTCGTGGTAACGGTATCAATGCTGCTCGTAGGGATACATCGTTTGCACAGTCATACCGCCTTGAACCTGGAGCGGGCGACGCCTTACGCAATTGGCGGGATCGCTGCGTTCTGGACGATTGACCGTGTTACATCTTTCTTGTAGTCCATACCCGGTGTGGCATGGACCAGGGTCAGGTCGAGACCGATGTTTACAGGTCGGCCCTAAGCTCCCCATAACGTTGATCGGCAGGTTCTTCAAGATTAAAATTCCACGTCATCATGTGGTGGCAGAGATTCATCAATATCCGGAAAGGACTCCTCAAATGCCTCCAGGGTAGCAAGCAAGGCCAGCAGCTTGCCTTTTCTGACAGGTTCCAGGATCAGGCGATCACCCTCTTTGTGGATAATCGCTTCTTCTCCCCCCATCTCAAAATCCCTGGGGATGCGTATGGTCTGATTGCGGCCATTACGGAACAAACGAACATGTCGTTTGCTTTGGCTTGTTACTGATGTTTTTTTATTTGGCATATGTCAAAGCATGTGCTTTGGTCAAAGGTATGTCAAAAATATATCTGCCAGGCGGCGCTGTTAGTCTGCACACGACTTCCATATACCGAAAGGTTTTTTGAATTGGACAATAGAAAACCGAGTGGTTAAGCTTTGAAGACGAGACTTATTCAATTTCGGAGAACAAAATGAAACAGCAAAAGTACTCAAATTATTTCAATTTCATGATAGGTATCCTGGCCTGTTTTGTTTTGTCCATGACGATGGTCTCATCGGCCTGGTCCAAAGATAAATTGCCCGAGGTCAGTTCCGATGGCCTGCATTTGATCAAGAAATCCAAGGTTAGAGTTGCTTATGCGAAACCGGGTGCGAAACTGGATCAATATTCCAAGGTCAAGATTCTTGATTGCTTCGTCCAGTTCAAAAAAAACTGGGAGCATGATTACAACATGGAAGAACTCGGCCTCAGTGGCCGGGTGACTAACAGGGAGGCAGATACCATCAAAAAACGCCTGGCTGCAGAATTCACCAAGGTTTTCACCAAGGAACTGACCAAGGCTGGTCATGAAATTGTTGATGAGATTGGACCTGACGTGCTTCTTTTGCGTCCGGCACTGATCAACGTGGAGGTTACTGCACCGGATATCCCGACTGCAGGAATGAGAAGAAACTATGTAGCTTCAGCCGGACAGATGACACTCTATATGGAGATGTATGATTCATCCACCAGCACACTATTGGCGCGCGTAATCGACCCGAAGGCAGGCGATAGCGGTGGTATTGCCATGGTTGCAAACCGGGTAACCAATATGGCCGAAGCCGACAGGATTCTCAGCCATTGGGCCAGGTTGCTTAACAAACACCTCGGTGACATGAAGCAGAGTACTGCCGCACACTAGACTAAAAAACAAGAAACCGGGATATTGATGAAGCCAGAGTAAGTTTTCACTTTGGCCTCAAACATCATTTACCGAATTTGATCGTTGGGCATAGGATGATGCGGCTCAAGCTTACGTTTCGTTAGAACCGGTTGGTGGGTAACAAGTTACCCACCCTACAGATACATCCGACTCCGCTTACCGTTTGCTACCTGCCGGTATTTTGCCGGATAAAGTTGAGCATCTGGTTGCCAATAGGATTCTCGGGATGCATGGAAACTATGTCTTCGATGATAGGTCTGGCCTGCTCAAACAGACCTCTTTTCAGATAGTGATCCGCTAGACCATACTGGAAATCCAGGTTTTGTGGTTCGAGTTCCAGCGCGGCGAGTAATTCATTCTCGGCACCCGTCATATTCTGCAGATGTGCATAAAGCAGACCCAGATTGTAGTGGATACGTGCGTGGTTAGGCAGTCCGCTGGAGGCCTGCTCAAGGTAGGTGGCAGCCTCCCGGTATTTCTGCATTTCGACAAGCAAAAGACCAAAAGAATAGGCCACTTCATATAACTCAGGCTGGTCAGTAATGACCTCCCGTAGCAGGCGTTCGGCCTGTTCATTCTGGCCACGCAGGTTGAGCATGACGGCGAGGTTTACCTTTGCAGGGAAGAACTGATCGTCAATCTTGATAGCTTGCCGGTATTGTTTTAGCGCGTCTTCCGTGCGGTCTATTTTGGAATACAGGTTTGCAAGGTTGTGACGCGAAGCAGCAAAATCAGCTGAATATTCCTGCGTTGCTATGAACTCCTGTAACACGGTCTGGAAAATCTTTTTTTGCTCCGCATTCAGAAACTCTTCCATATCGCCAGCCAGGCGGCTGGCCGCTTCGATGCGTACGGTTTTAACAGGGTCATATAGCACCGGGGTAATCAATTTCGCCAGTTTTTCCATGTCCGGCGTATTGATAGATGCGACCGCAGTCCGGCGGATGAATGCCTCTTCATCGAACAAGGCAATTTCCATGGCCTGAAGACTTTCCGGGCCAGGGTAAGCAACCAGCATCGACAGGGCCGTCGCCCGTACATTGACCGGGTAAAGTATATCGGCAGCCAGGCGCAAAAGCCCCTCACCGGCATCAGGGTCTCCGGCGCGTGCCCTGGCAATTACGGTTCCATAGTGGGATTTAGAGCCGGGTCCATACCACTCTAAAACGGTGTCCTGCGACCATTGAGACTCCTGGTCAACATGACAACGCAGACAGGCATCCGGTGCGCCGATCTGGGCATCCAGCGCGGGGTCCGGTATCCGGAAACTGTGATCCGGGCGATAATCCGCACCCATGTATACACGGCCCGGCATATGGCACTGCACACACTCGGCACCGCTTCCTACCTCGAATAAAACCTCACCATCTGCTGACTTGATCGCCTCACCCGGTTCATTTTCCTGCTTATGGAAGTGGTGTTCCTTGCTGTCGTACTGTGCTGCCCTGTGACATTGCAGACACAGTTCATTGCCCTCTTTGACCAGCTTGATGGAATGCACATCGTGGCAGTCGCTGCAACGCACATCATGTCGGTACATCTTGCTCTGAGTGAATGAGCCGTACACGTAAACCTCATCCTGTATCTGGCCATCGGCAAAATAGAGGTTTTCGGTTAACAGGCTGGGCAGGTAATTATCCAGAAAATCGGCCTTGGCATGGATGTCGTCACCAATGGCTCCGCGGCGTGAATGACAGGGTGCACACAGTTCAACATGCTCTCTTGAGCGGATATTGGATGTCTGCTGTGTGAGTTCAAAATTCTGCACCCGGGGCCGTGCCATATCTGACATCTGAGCCCATTTGACGTGCCTTGAACCAGCGCCATGACAGGCCTCACATCCCACATCGATATCTGACCAGGTGGTGGCGTAGCTGTCCGTTTCCGGGTCATAGTTCTTTTTCAGATTGGTCGAATGACACTGGGCGCACATGCCATTCCAGTTTTGCGCAGCGTTGGTCCAGTACAGCCAGTCCGAAGGATTTGTTGGCCCTTCTGGTGGTACTCGGTACCATTTGTTGTTCTTTGAATCCCAGGCTATGGGCAGGGTCTGAAGCCGTCCACCGGGGAAGGGCACCAGATATTGTTGCAACGGAAACCAGCCAAATGTATGGGTGATCTCAAAATCACCCATCTCACCACCGGGACCATTGGTGTGGACAAAATATTTACCATCCTTTTTGTAGAAACGTGATGTCACCCCGTGCAGTGAGAATTCAGCATCATTGAAATCACCCAATACGCTGGTTTCCTTGGCCACATCCATGGCGAGGTCATGGTGTGAACCCAGCCAGGTATCATATTCAAGCTTATGGCAATCCTGGCACTCAACACTGCCGACAAAAGCCGGTTCCGGGTTTGAGATGGCGATCTCGTCGGTGCTTTTCACAACTTGAAAATAATAGACCGGCAGGGAAACAATAATGACCATGGCTGCAATCAGGCCGGTCAACTCCCATGTCCTTGTATTGTCGCTAATCCGGCTCATGCTTTTTTGGGGTAGCTTACTTGCTCAGCCGCAAAAACAGAGCGTTTTGTAAGCTTGCCGGTATCTACTTTGAGCACGTTGTTTTGAATTTCGATGTGGTAAAGGTCGAGCGCCCTGGGTGCGGGCGGGTTGGCGACTTCACCACGGATATCGAATTCAGAGGAATGGCAGGGGCAAATAAATTTATTCTCCCCCGACACCCATGGAACCGTGCAACTCAGGTGAGTACACCGTCGTGACATTGCCAGGAACCCGCCATCTTCCAGCCTGGCGAGATAAAACTTGCCACGTACAAATGCGCTGACCGTACCGGGTTCAAAATTATCCACCGGCCCGGCAATGATGATGGCTCCAGCTTCCTCTGCGGTGGCTTCCGGCTTCCTGGGTTTGAAAAAGGTAAAAACCAGGGCAATTATTTCGGCAAAAGCCAGGCTGCCCAACACAAGCCAAAGCTTGTTGAAGAAAGAACGGCGGGAATGAGTTTCTTTTGTCATGTTTCTAAGCTGCCCACATAAGTTGCATGCCTGCACCGCGGAACCAAACACCAACGACAGTCAAAACGACAAAAGCGGTAACTAGCAGGGTAAATAACGCCTGGATCGCTTCATTGTTGGTGGCGCTGAAAGCCTTCTTGATCAGCCAGTAAAAACCAATACAGGTCGCCAGTATGATGGTAAATGGTATCAGGCCATTATTGATAATGTCGGCCGGGCCAACCTGGTTTGCAACAATCACAAATTCATCAAACAACACCGCGGCAGTCGTTATCAGCGTTGCAAAAACAACAGCGATCAGCGCCATTTTCCGCCCTTTATGGGAGCAGAACCAGACACCGGCCGTGTTGGTCTCGTAGTTAATATACGGTACCGAGAGAAGCCCGAATATCAATAGTGCCGGTATCACCAAAAGCGCAAATACAGGATGAAAGTGCATCAGTAATTCCTGGATACCCATAAAGTACCAGGGCGCCTTGGTGGGGTTGGGGCTCAGACCCGGGTTTGCCTGGTCAGCCAGTGGCGCGTCAAAAAACATGGCAATAAGCAATACAACAGCCAGCACAAGCAGTGCAAGGGTCACCTCACGTTGAATCACGTGAGGCATGGTCTCTACCATTTCTAATTGTTCCGGCGGTTCTTCTTCGGGTGACCTGGGGATGACCAGCCCCTTGGCCTTGCGTATACGCCAAAAATGAAACGGTAGAAAAAACAACAACAGGGCCGGCAATATAGCCGTGTGGATGGCATAGAAGTTTGTCAGTGTCTGCTGTCCGGGTTCCGTCCCGCCGAGAATCCATTCTTTCAGCCCTGTGCCGACAGCGGGGATGTAATCCAGCATCGAGGTACTGATGGTAATCGCCCAGTAGGCGAGTTGATCCCAGGGCAGCAGGTAACCGGTAAAATTGGAAAAAATTACCGCGGTGAAAAGTGTCAAACCAATGATCCAGTTAAACTGACGGGGTGCCGCAAATGCGCCGGTGTAAAAAATCCTCAGGAAATGCAGGAAAACTACAAATAAAAGCCCATTGGCGCTCCATCTGTGGATGTTTCGCAGAAGCTGTCCGAACGGGACCTGCTTATTCAGATAAACGACGGAGTCATAGGCCATGCCGGGTGATGGTTCATAGACAAACCTGAGCATCAGACCGGTTCCAAACAAAAGAGATACCAGCACGGCAGCCATAACGCCGAGACCCCAGGTCAGCGATAATTTGAGTGTGCGTTCCGGCACTTCCACGGGTCTGAAGTGAAGCAAAAAGCTCCGGAAAATTTTCCGGTGGCCATGTTGCTTTCTTACTGCCTCCTGTTGACCGGGGAAGACAGACAAACGTATGCGTTGCAGGATATTCAAGCTATTTGTTGTACCAATTGTTTCGGTAATTATCCATTATTTCTTTCTGCGATGCTGTATTAAAAGTAGTCACTCTTCGATTCACTTGTGCAAGCGCTTCTTTGCTATCATAAACCCTGATTATTTTAAGGGCGATAACAGGTGAATCTCGAGCAGCGAATTGTGATTACCGGAATGGGTGCAGTCTCACCCGTCGGTTTGAACTGCCAGGATACCTTTGACAGTTTGACGGCGGGAAAATCCGGCATCGCCAGGATCAAATCGTTCGATGCATCGGGTATTGCCTGCCAGGTAGCGGGTGAAGTGAAGGGCTTTGAACCCTCGGATTACATGGACCGGAAAATGGCCCGGCGAATCGGTCGATATGCCCAGTTTTCGATTGCGGCCACCCGCGAAGCCTTGGCCCAGTCAGGTCTCGATTTGGCACAGGAAGACCCGAGTCGTATCGCCTGTATCGTATCTTCTGCGATCGCTGATTTCCCGATGCTTGAAGATCAGATGGAAAAGATTTTCACCCGCAGTAAACGCCATATCAGCCCATTCACGGTACCGCGAGTGAGCACCAGCATGGCGGCGGGAAATATCGCACTTGAGTTTGGCCTGACGGGGGTGTCATACAGCCTTTCATCCGCCTGTGCGACCGGTAGCCAATCAATCGCGAATGCCCTAATGCTGCTTAAACTGGGAATGGCAGACGTGGTGCTGGCCGGTGGTGCCGAGTCAGCAATTTGCGATACGTTTGTAAGCTCCTATATTGCAATGCGTGCGCTTTCATCCAGAAACGATGAGCCTGAACGCGCCAGTCGCCCTTTCGATAAAGACCGGGACGGTTTTGTCATTGCCGAGGGTTGTGGTGTTCTTGTGCTTGAAACACTTGAAAGAGCCCAGCGACGTGGCGCGCCCATCCTGGCTGAACTGGTAGGTACGGGTATGACCTGTGACGCCTTCCACATTACCTCGGCTCACCCGGATGGCAAGGGTGCCGCCCAGGCCATGACCACGGCGCTAAACTCAGCCGGCTTGAACAAAGAAGATGTTGATTACATCAATGCCCACGGCACCGCTACGCAGGTGAATGACGCCATCGAAACCAAGGCAATAAAAACGGTGTTTGGTGAGCGGGCCGGGCAGGTTGCAGTGAGTTCTACCAAATCGATGACAGGCCATGCCATTGGCGCTGCGGGTGCGCTCGAAGCAGTTGCCTGCATCATGGCACTCAATGCCAATGTCATACCGCCGACCATCAACCTGGATACACCTGACCCCGACTGTGACCTGGATTATGTTCCCCATCATGCGCGTGAAAAAGAGCTGAACGTGGTAATGTCAAACTCCTTTGCTTTTGGCGGGCAAAACAGTGTGTTGATTTTCAAGAAATTTGACGCGTGATTTTTAACATACTGACACCTCGGATGACGGACATTGCCAAATGAATAATCACAGCGGTAAAGACATCGAGATCAGGGAAGTGGCCGGGAAAAAGGCGCTAAAAACATTCATTAAAATCCCCTGGAGTATTTACAAAGACGATCCCAATTGGATAGCACCGTTATTGATGGAGCGCAAAGACGCGCTCTCCAGCAAACACCCTTATTTCAAACACGCAGCCTGGAAGGCCTGGGTCGCTTACCGGGATGGCGAGCCTGTCGGTCGTATTTCGGCGCAAATTGATGAGCTACATCAACAGCGATATAACAATAAGACCGGGTTTTTTGGATTGATCGAGGCACCGGATGATCACGAGGTATTCTCGGCATTGTTTGAGACGGCCGAGAACTGGCTGCGGGACAAGGGTATGAAGCAGATCGCCGGCCCCTATAACCTCAGTATCAACCAGGAGATCGGCATTCTGACCGAAGGCTTCGATACACCGCCGTGCGTTATGACCAGCCACTCGGCACGCTATTATGGCGCT
>RCNE010001330.1_pt1 | contig 13378 bp, 10 predicted proteins | sample 2041361 | NCBI WGS metagenome assembly RCNE01 (sample SAMN09708229, study PRJNA481090) | Marine sediment metagenome, whole genome shotgun sequencing project.
CCATAATGGGTTTTGTAGCAAGCATTCAAGTCTCTATTAACGATATGGTGCGTATTGGTGATTGGATCACCTTTGATAAATACGGGGCGGATGGTGATGTTATTGAAATAAACCTAGCAACGGTAAAAGTTCAGAATTTTGATAATACGATAACTACAATTCCCACGTACGCTTTGATTTCCGATTCATTCAAGAATTGGCGCGGCATGACCGATTCAGGAGGTAGACGTATAAAAAGGGCGCTTATCATTAAACAAGAAAGCATACATTTTTTAAGCAAAGAAGACCAGAAATCACTTCAAAAAATCGAACTGCTTACAGCGTACCTTGAAGAGAGGAGTGCTGACATAGACCAGTATAATACTGAAAATCAAGTGGACAAGGCCCTGTTAATCAACGGTAAGAATCTTACGAACATTGGGGTTTTTAGAAAATACATTGATGCTTATGTTCACCAGCATTCAGGTGTCAATAAAGAAATGACCATAATGGTTCGCCAATTAGATCCAACATCGCAAGGGATCCCTATAGAAATCTATGCCTTTAGCAAGGATAAACGTTGGGCGAACTACGAATATATCATGGCTGATATATTCGACCATCTTTTGGCCGCTATTTCGTATTTTGAACTTGAAGGTTTTGAATTGCCAAGTAGTACTAATTTTAAATTGAAGTAGCGTGGTATTCACCTTAGAATTGAAGCTAAAGTTTTTAGATTAACTACCCACCAAATACAGATAACTTCGAAACATAGTATAAAGCCAATACGATTGTAATGTTGTGAATACCATGAAAAAATATTCCTGTCAATAGTCCCCCACTCTTTTTAACCCAATACCCCGTTATCAAAGCAAAAACAAAGAAAAAGGGAAAAAGAGTCAGATCATCACGAATCAATACAAACAAAATTGCTTGAATAACATTTGCACCTTTAAATCCTACATATTTTTCAACAGAACTTAAAATCACACCTCTAAATATAATTTCCTCATACATAGGTACAATTACTGCGGCCAACAGCACAGCTACAACGAATCCGTTTTGAGATATTATGGCTAAAATCTCCTCTTTAGCACTAAGAATCATATTTGAACCGGCCGTATTCTCAATATCAACAAAAAGACTTAGCCCTTTAATAAAGAAGCGGTTAAAGACAACAAACAAAATGCCCAACCCAATCATTTGTCGAATGCTTAGATTAGAACGAAACACATCTTTTATCTTTTTACCTCCTAATACGAGTAATGTAGTACAGGCCATAAAAAGAACAAAGAATATCATTTCTTTTGCTAACAAGGCTTGATCCAAATCATCAGTATAGTTATTACCCAGATCAAAATAGTAATTCACGGCATCTTGGTATTCAAAAACAAAGAGAGTTAACACCGATGTCAAAAGATAGAAACAGCTCACTAACCAAAATGCTTGATATTCCAGCTGAAGTTCAACTTTGGTTTCACCTTGATACCGCTTTTACTTAAAAGCGCACCTATGCCGGTAAAACAACCATTGACCCGTTTACCACTAAAAAAGAAATGACCGTTTCTTTGGGAATTGATCAAAACATTATGGTTACAAGAAAACAAAACAAGAATTTTAAAAGCAAATCTTTCACAGGAAGTAATCGCATTTTAGATAGAAAGTACGACTTAGAGGTCAAAAACAACAAGGCAGTTGCTATCGATATAAAACTGATGGACAGAATACCGATCTCACAGCAAAAGGAAATTAAGGTAGATGATATTGAAACTCATGATGCCGCTTATGAATCCAAAAAAGGGTTTTTAACTTGGACAATGAATCTTAGTCCTCAAGAAACGCAAACGAAAAGCTTTTCATTTCAAGAAAATACCAGAAATACAAGCGTATTTCAATCTAAAACTTAAGGCAATCTGAAACACATAATAACGGTGCTTTCAGATTGCTTTTTTATTTCAAAATATTATCCAAGGCATTAAAATAAGGTTCTTCAAAATTCGACAAGTCATTATGATTCCCACCTTTTATTGGAAAGAACTCTTTTATGCTCGTTTTTGAAAGCTCAAATAAACGCTGCCCATGTTCAAAAGGTACTAAATCATCATCCGTTCCATGAATTACATACGTAGGAGTTGATATAGCCGATATGTTATCTGTATTCTTAAATTTATATTTCAACAACCATTTAATTGGTAAAAAAGGATATTTTTCTTTCGCTACTTCTTGTAGCGATGCTGGTGTAGATTCTAAAACCAAGCCTTTTGACGCTTTCGATTTTGCTAAATGAGTAGCAAAGAAACCACCAAGAGAACGACCATAGAGTATTATTTTATCTTCAGAATAGAGCTGCTTACAATACTCGTAAAAGAGAAAACCATCATCTAACATGGCTTGTTGTTGCCTTTTTCCTGTGCTCTTGCCATATCCGCGATAATCCCAAACAACTACGTCATACGAATAGCGGTTCACTAGAAGTTCTCCCCATTGTCCCCATGTATCTAGTTCGCCAGCATTGCCATGATTATACAGAATGACACCTTTGGGATTTTTAGCTTTAAAATAGAGTCCGTTAAGTACCGCCCCATCTTCTGCAGTTAAAAAAAGCTCTTCGTATTCTGATTGAAACGAAAATTGGTAATCATTTGGAAGTTCACTACTATAGAAAATTAACTTTTCTTGGAAAAAATATAGCATAAAAAATAGTACTACTAATGCGGTAAGCAAAACTTTAAAAAAACGCTTTGCTCTCATGTTTTTATTTGTCTTCTATCAAGATACTAACTACTTGTAGTAAACGATTTGGTTAAATTGATTCTATTTTACCTCATCATAATGGTCATCCCAATTTTCAGCTTTGGGGTCATCATGTAATTTGCCAACTGATTTAGCTACTATAGTAGCCACAGTTGCGTCTCCTGTAACATTAACAACGGTTCTAAGCATATCTAAAGGCCTATCCACAGCAAATATCAATGCTAAACCGATAGCGTATTTATCTGGTGGAAATCCCACAGATTCTAAGACAATGACCAACATAACCATTCCGGCTCCAGGTACAGCTGCTGTTCCTATGGATGCCAAAAGCGCCGTCATCACAATCGTCAATTGTCCACTTAATGGGAGGTCAAAACTAAGGGCTTGCGCGATAAACACCGCTGCTATACCTTGGTATAAACTAGTACCATCCATATTAACAGTAGCACCAACCGGTAGCACAAAACTCGAAACTTCCTTATCTACACCAATATGCTCTTCTACTCTTTCCATAGTTACCGGAAGTGTAGCTGCACTTGAACTAGTCGAAAAAGCAAGCAATTGGGCAGGGCTAAGTTGTTTCAAAAACCAAAATGGATTCTTTTTGGCATATACCCAAACCAGTATGCAGTAGAAAACTATCATTAGTAAAAGACCCAGAACAACAACACCGGCATATTTAAGTAAGGCTAATAAAATTTCAGGGTCGCTCGAAGACACCACAACATTTGCTAATAAGGCAAAAACCGCATAAGGTGCCGAAAGCATAATCAAGTCAACCATTTTTAAAACGACATCATTTAGTGAGTCAAAGAAATTCTTTAGCGGTTTAGCCCTATCCTCCCCAATCAGTAACATAGAAATTCCCATAAAAATGGTAAAGAAAATAACCTGTAACATCAACTGATTGTTCCCTAGAGCTGCAACAGCATTATCAGGCACCATATCTTCTATAAATTTCAAAGGTCCGCTTTCTTTTTGCCGCGAAGCTTCTTCTAGTTTAGCTGTAACGCCCTTATCTTCAGCAAATGTTGACGTAAGTTTATCAATAGTTTCTTCAGAAATACCAACTCCAGGCTCTATAAGATTTACCAGAACAAGACCTAGAATAATAGCTACAGTTGTAGTTCCGATATAAATCCCCATAGTTCGAAGTCCAATATTCCTGAATTTCGATATATCCTTTAGATCTGAAATTCCTTTAATAAGGGAGGCCAATATTAGTGGAACTGCAATAAGCTTAAGCAGTTTGATAAAGATGGTACCGAAAGGGGCAATCCAGTTCGTTACGAATTCCTTTCCCCAGTCCAAATAGGTCATACCAAAACCGAACAATAGTCCCAATAACATACCAATCATTATCTGCCAATGCAGTTCAAGTTTCTTCATACCTAAGTTTAGTTTAGGCTAGTAAGATACTATTTTGAGTGGAAAATTTCTAAGAAAAGAAAACCTATAATTTAATGGTTCGATTTAGTAAGGTATAATCAGCTAAGACGAGGGCCGCCATCGCCTCAACAATTGGAACTGCACGAGGCACTACACAGGGGTCATGCCTGCCTTTTCCTTTGGTTTGCACCATATTACCTTCTTTGTTAATGGTCTCGTAGTCCTGAATAACGGTAGCTACTGGCTTGAAAGCAACATTAAAGTAAACATCCATACCATTACTTATACCCCCCTGAATGCCACCACTATAGTTCGTTTTTGTAGTTGCATCAGCGTTGAACTGATCGTTATGTATGCTTCCCTTCATTTTCACGCCTTCAAAGCCGCTTCCATATTCAAAGCCCTTTACGGCATTGATAGAAAGCATCGCTTTACCTAACTCCGCATGTAACTTATCAAAAACTGGTTCTCCTAATCCAATAGGCACATTTTGAATGACGCAAGTGATAATTCCGCCAATAGTATCCCCTTCTTTGCGAACTTCTTTAATATACGTTTCCATTTGCGCAGCCATTGCTGTATCTGGACAACGCACTGGGTTTGATTCGGTAAGCGATAAATCCAAATCTTTATAACTTTTCTTTAGTTGCATATCACCCACTTGGGAAACGAAGGCATTAATTTTGATTTCGGGCAACATTTGTTTGGCAATTGCCCCAGCTACCACCCTACTCGCCGTTTCTCTGGCTGAGCTACGACCACCACCTCGATAATCTCGAAAGCCATATTTCTTATCATACACATAATCAGCATGTGAAGGACGATATGAATCTTTTATATGCGAATAATCGTGTGATTTTTGATTGGTATTGTGAATGGCAAAGCCAATGGGTGTTCCTGTAGTTTTTCCTTCGAAGATTCCCGAATAGAATTCGACGGTATCTGGTTCTTTGCGCTGGGTAACTATAGCGGACTGCCCTGGTTTTCTTCTATCCAAGTCTTTTTGAACGGCATCAAGGTCTATTTCCAATCCTGAAGGACATCCATCTAAAACACCACCAATAGCAACACCGTGAGATTCTCCAAATGTTGTTAATTTAAATAAGTTACCGAACGTGTTGCCTGCCATGTGATAGGTTAAAAGTGATTAACAAAGGTAAATCTTAAATTTCAAAATAAGAAAGGTAGTGAGCCGCCATTATACAAGAGCTTCTTTTAGAATGGTCACCGGATGTTTCGCCTTTCGTTTTGTTCCATCATAAATCTGGTGTCTACAGCTCGTTCCGTTTGCTGAGACGATTACATCTTCCTCCGATTTTCGAATGGATGGAAACAACTTCAACTCCCCTACCTGCATACTAACTTCGTAGTGTTCCTTTTCATAACCAAAAGATCCCGCCATTCCGCAACAACCAGAGCTTATAATAGAAACCTTATAATTTTCAGGAAGGTTCAGAACATCAAAAGTCACTTTCTGATTACTCAATGCCTTCTGATGGCAATGCCCATGAATTTTAACGGTTTTAGCTTCAGTAGTAAATTGATTTTGAGAAATATTTCCTTTTTCAATTTCTTGGGATAGGAATTCCTCTATCAAAAAAGCATTTTTAGCAATAACGTCAGTTGCCACTTTGTCGTCAGATAGTCTTTCGTATTCATCTCTAAAGGTTAATATAGCTGAAGGTTCTATTCCGATTACGGGAAGCCCTTTATCGGCAAACACTTTTAACTGAGGAATATTTTGTAATGCTAATTTTTTAGCCTGTTTTAAGAAACCTTTAGACAAATAGGTGCGACCACTTTCAGCGTAAAACAACGTTACATCATACCCAAGTCTAGATAATACTTCAATAGCATCTTGACCTAAGTCCACATCTAAATAGTTGGTAAATTCATCGATATAGAGAATTACCTTTTCTTTTGTTGTAATATGCTGTTTATTAATTCTTTCAAGGTGTTTATCGAAATTAAAATTATAAACTTTGGGCAAACTTCTTTCTTTTGCAACTCCCGCTGATTTCTTCAGCAATCCACTTAAAAATTTTGAATCATAAATACCATTCGTTAATCCGGCAACGGCACTTCCTATTTTATTAAGTTTGGTATTGTGTGCAAACAATTTGCTCCGCATGGGGTAGCCATTCGTTTCTTGATATTGATACAAAAACTCTGCTTTTAAAGTTGCGACATCTACATTACTAGGGCATTCACTAGAACACGCCTTGCAACTCAAGCACAAATCGAACACTTCTTTTAAATCCTTGCTATCAAACTTATTCGTTTTCTCTGAGGTAGTTAGAATCTCTCGTAGTGCGTTTGCCCTACCCCTGGTAGTATCTTTTTCGTTTTTGGTGGCGTGATAACTGGGGCACATCGCACCTTCCATGTGATGTGTTTTTCGGCAATCACCACTACCGTTACATTTTTCAGCAGCTTTAAGAATTCCTTCGCTGTCTGAAAAATCCATTAAAGTTTTTACTTTAGGCTCTTTTCGCTCAATCTCATAGCGCAACGATTCATCCATAGGATAAGCATCGACTATTTTCCCTGGATTAAAGATATTATGCGGGTCAAAGTAGGTTTTAATTCGCTTTAAAAGCTCATAATTCTTATCCCCAATCATTAGCGGAATAAATTCAGCACGTACAATACCATCTCCATGCTCCCCACTAAAGGAGCCTTTATATTTTTTTGTCAGTTTTGCAACATCCGTAGTTATTGCCCTAAAAAGCGAAACATCTTCTTTCTTCTTAAGATTAAGAATAGGCCTTAAATGCAACTCACCAGCGCCTGCATGTGCGTAGTAGACGGCTTTTTGATCGTAGCCCTTCATAATTTGAGAAAACTCCCCTATAAAATCTTTTAGATCTTCTAATGCTACAGCTGTATCTTCAATACAAGCCACAGCCTTTCGATCACCAACCATGTTGCCAAGCAGTCCCAAACCTGCTTTACGAAGTTCCAAAGCCTTATTGATATCCGCAGCATATAACACCGGACTAGCATAACTCAATCCCGAGTTCTTAATGGTTTGCCGAAGTTCAGTCAATTGTTTTTCTAAATCTTCTTGTGTTGCCGCTTTCACTTCAAGCATTAACAAGGCCGCTGGATCTCCGTCGACGAAAAAACGATTTGCTAATTGCTGTTTATTATTCCTTGTGCAATCTAGAATAACTTTGTCCATCATCTCGCAGGTATGCAGACTATGCCGCATTGCTGGTGCTACATCACTTAAGCAATCTTCTAAGGTATGGTAATGTGTAACCACCATTGCGGAAAGTGCTGGAGGTAAATCATCTAACTGTACGGTTATTTCTGTGGTAAAAGCTAACGTACCCTCGCTACCGCATAGTAACTTACAGAGGTTGAAGCCTGAGACATTATCGCTATAAATGTTATTTTTCAATAACTCATCAACTGCATAACCCGTGTTTCTTCTGTGGATGCTTTCTTTAGGAAATTTAGCTATCACCTCCTCTTGTATCTCTTTGTTTGAAAGCTCCTTAAGTACATCTCTATAAAGTGATGCTTCAAAAGTATTTCCGTGTGGTTTTGCTTCGAATTCTTTCTTTGATAACGATTTAAACCGAACCTCACTACCATCAGACAAGATGGTATTCATGGCCACCACTTTATCTCGAGTAACCCCATATTGTATTGAGGTTGTACCAGAAGAATTGTTACCCACCATACCACCAATCATACAGCGGTTTGAGGTAGAAGTATTTGGGCCAAAAAATAAGCCGTAGGGCCTTAGATGTAAATTAAGCTCATCACGAATAACTCCCGGCTGAACGGTAACTTGCTTTTTCTCTTCATCAACGGCCACAATTTTCGTAAAATGTTTACTTACATCAACCACTATTCCGTCGCCCACACATTGACCCGCTAATGAGGTGCCTGCTGTTCTTGGTATTAATCCGACACCATTTTTTGTGGCAAAATGTATCAGTTTCTTAATGTCTGAAATCGTTCTAGGAAAGGCTACTGCCAAGGGAATTTTACGATATACCGATGCATCAGTAGCATACAAAGTTTTGCTGAGCGTATCTATTTTAAGTTCGCCCTCGAGGTCTTTTTCTAATTCTTTTAGTAAAATTTTATCCAATTCGGAACAATTTTTGGGTAGTAAACTTAGTTTCTAAGGCGTAGGGCAAAGATATGAATAGCCCTGTGGTAAAAACAATTCAAAAGCAAGAACTTATGAAAATCACAAAATTAGTAGCCAGCGTATTATTTATAGCCACAGCATCGCTTGGCGCTCAAGAAATTGCAAATCATTCCATTGGTCTTAGGCTTGGAGATAGTGACGGGTTTGGCGCTGAAATTTCTTATCAAAAATCTATAGGACGTTACACTCGAGCTGAACTGAATGTAGGCTATCGTGATAGTCGTGAGTATGATGGCATAAAGGTAGTAGGTGTTTTTCAATGGGTGCATGAAATAGGCAGAGGACTGCATTGGTATTATGGCTTTGGTGGTGGCGCAGGAACTGCTAATTTTGAAGCAAGGCCAGATCCGAACAATTCTAATAATATTCTGCAACCTGATGGCGGTCTATTTGTTTTAGCCGCCGGAGATCTAGGAATTGAGTATAACTTCGATAATTTACCCTTATTAATTTCTTTGGATATACGGCCTGAAATAGGCATTATTGGCTACGGAGATTTCGATGATCGCTTTGATTTTGATATTGGTTTAGGTATACGATATCAATTCTAGAAGCATCTATCACATAATTTAGTCCTTACAATCAAAAAGTAAGGGCTTTTTTTATCCTTCATATATAAGTACATTTGCCTCGTTAAAATAAAAAACGAACTAATGAAAAAAATAGTAATAGTCTTATCTATTCTTTTGGCTGTAGTAGCCTGTAATCAGAAACCCGAAAGTTATGTTATAGAAGGCAGTATTACCGGTGAACTAGAAAATGGCACTAAAGTTTTTCTAAAAAAGCGCGGTGACAACAATCAGCTCGCTGATATAGATACTACCTCTGTTGAAAACGGTAAGTTTATGTTTGACGGTAAATCAGATATTCCTGAACTTTACTTCGTATTTGTAGATCAATTACCAGGGTATTCACCTTTGATACTTGAAAATGGAGACATCGAGCTGAAACTGCAAAAAGATAGTTTGAATTTTGCTAAAGTAAAAGGTACTCCTCAAAACGACATGTTGGCAACATACACGAATGAGGCGCTTGCAATGAACCAAAAAGGTATGGCTATTCAAAAAGATTTGGAGGCCGCAAATAATGCTAGAAACGAAGTTGCCATGACTTCATTGAAAGATGAGATGAATGATTTTCAACAAGAGCGTATAAGTTTTGAATCTGATTTTATCAAAGCTAATCCTAGCGCTTTGGTTTCTGTTATGCTTTTAGACGGAGCCATTGCAAGACGTACCATTGAATCTTCAGAAATTCAGGGAATGTATGATGCCTTTACTCCTGAAATGAAAGAAACTAAAAGTGCCAAACGAATTGCGGAACAGCTAGAAGCTATAAATGCAAAAGCAGAAAAATCAAAGAGTACAGCGGTTGGGCAGAAAGCCCCTGAGTTTAGTGCACCTGGAGTAAATGGTGAAGAATTAGCCTTGCAAAACATGTTGGGCAAGGTAACGCTAGTAGATTTTTGGGCAGCTTGGTGCAAACCATGCCGTGCTGAAAACCCCAATGTGGTCGCAGTTTATAAAAAATATCACGCCAAAGGTTTAAATATTGTTGGTGTTTCTTTAGATAGAAATGCCGATGATTGGAAAAAAGCCATTAAGGACGACGATCTAACATGGAACCATGTTTCACATATCAAATACTTTCAAGATCCAATTGCCCAATTGTACAATGTTGATGCGATACCAGCGGCTTTTCTTTTAGATGAGAATGGCGTTATCATTGCGAAAAACCTCAGGGGATCAACATTAGAAGCTAAAGTTTCTGAGCTTTTAGATTAAGGTATTTATAAAGAATAAAAAAGCCCTGTTGAAAATTCAACAGGGCTTTTTTGTTTATTTTTTTGGAATTAGAATTTATTACGAATATCCTCAAACGTACCATTTACCTCGGCGGTTGAAGCTATTTTAACTTTCCCAAAAACGTTCACAACTGAAAGGTCTCCTAAAAATTCGAGGATAGCACCTTCCTTCAAGATTATATCTCCATAAACCGTAAGATTACCTTCTACTCTGAAAGTGGCTCCTTCATTTATTGTTATATTTTTCCTTTTGTTATTTCTACCAACAACATAAGTTCCGTTCATTCCGAAGCTGGCGTCTTTGTTGATATTTGTTTGATTACTGACGGTCCATGAACCACACAACAACAATTCTCCACTTACATCAACGGAATTGAATCTTTTGGATCCGCTATACGAAAGATTTTGACCCTCATTTACCTTCAATTTATTTTTACCGCTATATGCAGGAGCACCAGCACAACTAGCCGAAAGACTTTCACTAGGTCTATTTAACTTAATTATTTGTAATCCATCTTTACCAGCCGCTGCAAAAATATAGTCTCCTTTAGATGCTACATAGTTTACAGAAGCATCTAATTCAATAATTCCGACCAAGTCCGTATTATTTCCCTGATCCTCAGACAAACAAAGTCCAGCTCCGCCATTTGCCATTAAAATGACATTATCATTAGTTGCTACAGCATTCGTAACAATATCTTGCGCATCGACACCTGCAGGGTTAACTAAAATAGGAATGTACTCTATTAAGTCTCCTGATGAAACATCATATACTCCAGCACCTTTTGATCCTTCAGCAACGATAATATTAACACCGGCAAAATCTAATGTTCGTTTCGTATTATTTCCGAAATCAGATGTAATGGCTATTTCATTTATAACGCTTAAACTCTGATTTAAAATTTTAACACCACTACTAGCATCAAGAACGGCAATTTTGTCATTTGACACAGCTACCGAACGTAAATCATCGAAAGGCGCTTCAAGTTGCATTTCTACCGTATTTTTATTGTACGCCGTTAAATATCCTTGTCTACCACTCGTAACCAAAACATTGCTTGAGGTCACAACAACATCAGTTGCATTATAACCTTCTTGAAAACCATATGTAATACCAGAAGATAGATCCATTCTACCGTTAGAAACAACAATCTTGGCTACAAAAGAATTTGAAGTTGCTCGTACAGAGGTCTCAGAATCAACACCGCCAGCTACATATATGTAGCCGTTGTCATATTTAATAGAGTTAATATCTGCATTGGAATAATACAATCTCGAAGTCACTCTAGGGCTGTTCGGATCACTTACATTAATAATATCAATAGCACCTGCATAACCGTCTTCTACGGTGTTATAAGATACGTAGGCGTAATCATCAACTACATGAACGTGAGACGCTGTTAAATTTTCTGATCCTGATCGTGATGGGGGATTAACTTGGGCAACTAAAGTCAATGGATAGTCACCAGCTTCACCATCTTCAGGCATTTTTGAGCTTTTTCCAGAGCTAGCACCTTCTTCGAAGATGTCTAGTACACCAGCTTTATTATAATTAATACTACTTTCTAGTATTGATTCACTAGATTCTAGTATCACATCATCTTCAAGTGTTTCTTGGAAAACTGTCGTTTCATCGCTACAAGACGCAGCAAGAACAAAGGTGGCGATTGCCACAAAGGACATTTTTTTCATTGTAAGTAGGTTTACCAATTAGATTTGGGTTCTAACTGAACGGCAAAGATAGAAGAAGTGTATTTTTGTTAACAAATTTTTCGATGAAATGCACCTTTCCCTGTTTTTTGTTAAGGTTTTGATAGTTTGTCGATGAATTTAACCGCTTAAATTTTTCCCATTTTTTCCATCACAAACAAGATGATAATTGGTACAGCCAAAAGAATTACCATTAAGGTAGAGCTGAATACCAAATCAGGATTAAATAACAAGGTGGCCGCATAACCCCCGATTGCGCCTCCGAAATGCGCAGTATGCCCAATATTGCCCAAACGTTTCTTCATTCCGTAGATAGAATACAATAAATAGCCAATTCCAATTACATAAGCAGGTATTGGTATAGGTATAAAATAAATATAGAGGTCCATATTAGGTTGTAGTAAAATAGCGGAGTACAAAATACCTGTGACCGCACCACTAGCCCCAACCGCACTATAACTAGGTTCATCTTTATGAAAAAAAAGTGCCAATAAACTACCTGCAATCAAACTGATTACATAAATAATCAAGAACTTTATGGGTCCAAAACCACCAATAACTACATCAGCAAAAAAATATAGGGTAATCATGTTGAAGAGCAAATGTGATATATCAACATGCAGAAAGCCTGAAGTTGCCATGCGATCTTTTTGACCTGCATTTATAGGTCCTACTTGGAATTTATAGCGTTCAAAGAAAGTGGTGTCACTAAAACCCTTAAAAGAAACCAAGGCATTTACGGCAATGATGGCCAATGTGACCATGTGGATGTTATCCATTAATTGATAGGTTATGTTTGGATTCAAATATAGCTATATTTGTACTATAACTTTTTACATGCAGTTACTTGTTTTTATTTTAGTTTATCCTGCGCTTTGGTTGGTTTCCATACTTCCGTACCAACTTTTTTATTTACTTTCTGACTTGTTTTTCTTTTTGATATATCATGTAGTAGGCTATCGCAAAAAAGTGGTCTATGAGAATTTAAAACTCGTTTTTCCTGAGAAAGAAGAAAAGGAATTACTCCGTATTAGAAAAGATTTTTTCAAACATATGTGCGATATGTTTTTAGAAATGGTTAAAACCATGAACCTAAGTAAAGAAGAAGTCAAAAAACGGTATCATGTGACTAATATCGAGATAATACAAGAAATTGAAAAAACAAAGAGTATTCTTATCGTTTGCTCGCACTATGCGAATTGGGAATGGAATGTCAGTATGAACAATTACGTTCAATCCAAAGGTTATGCCGTATATCAAAAAATAGGAAACCAGTATTTTGACAAGTGGATCAAACGCGTGCGACAACGATGGAACACCACTCTAATTACTCAAAAACAAACTGTAAAAACTGTTGTTCGTGATAAATTGAATGGGATTATCGGAATATTTGGTATGGTAAGTGACCAATCACCTCAAGCACATCGCGCTCAATACTGGGCGGATTTTATGGGAGTTAAAGTCCCTATTTTCAATGGCGCTGAGACCATGGCTCGAAAAATGGATTTAGCCGTTGTTTTTCTAAAAGTATCGAAAGTAAAACGCGGCTATTATCAAGCGGAATTCATTCC
>RCNE010001725.1_pt1 | contig 13358 bp, 11 predicted proteins | sample 2041361 | NCBI WGS metagenome assembly RCNE01 (sample SAMN09708229, study PRJNA481090) | Marine sediment metagenome, whole genome shotgun sequencing project.
CAATATACCGGAACTCAGAAACTAGTATATACCAACAATTCTCCGGAAGCCTTAAAACGCGTCTATTATCATCTTTATTTCAACGCCTTTCAACCCGGCAGCGAAATGGATATGAGGTTGCAAAACATCGCCGATCCTGACAGTCGAATGACAACTGAAGACAAAAAGAGTAGAATCGCTACACTTACGGAAACGGAAATTGGGTACTTACATGCAACATCTTTAAAACAAGATGGTGTCGTTGTTAAATTCAACGAAGAGGGAACGGTATTGGTTGTTGATTTGGCAAAACCAATTCCACCAGGAGGAAAAACTACTTTTGATATGGAATTCAAAGGTCAAGTGCCTGTTCAAATTCGTCGTTCGGGCAGAAACAATAAAGACGGTGTTGCCTTATCAATGAGTCAATGGTATCCGAAATTAGCGGAGTATGATTTTGAAGGCTGGCATGCTGACCCTTATATCGCCAGAGAATTTCATGGTGTTTGGGGTGATTTCGATGTAAAACTTACGATTGATAAAGCGTATACCGTTGGCGGTACGGGCTATTTGCAAAATCCGCAAGAAATTGGTCATGGGTATCAAGGCGAAGGTTCGAAAGTAAAAAAACAAAGAGGTAAAACCTTGACTTGGCATTTCATAGCGCCAATGGTTCATGATTTTATGTGGGCTGCCGATCCTGAATACGTACATGATACGCTACAAATGGAAAATGGCCCTACCCTTCACTTTTTGTACAAAAATGATCCAAAATATACCGATACTTGGACCAAAGTACAGCCGTTAACAGCCAAAGCAATGGAGTTTTTTAGCAAGAATATTGGTGAATATCCGTACAAGCAATACTCTGTAATACAAGGTGGCGACGGTGGTATGGAGTATGCCATGTCTACCTTAATTACCGGTGGTGACAAGCCTGGAAGCGTAATGGGCACAATGATTCACGAACTTGCGCATTCTTGGTTTCAACATGTACTAGCCACTAATGAAGCCAAACATGAATGGATGGATGAAGGGTTTACCTCCTTCGTTTCTGCACTTTGTAGCAATGAAATTCGAGAACAGAATAAAGAAAATCCGTTTAGAAATTCATACAATAGTTATTATAATCTGGTCGCTTCGGGCAAAGAGCAGCCTCAGGCGACACATTCAGATCGATACGATGCGAATTCCCCATATGGAATCTCTGCCTACAGCAAGGGCGCTATCTTTCTCTCTCAATTAGGTTATGTTATTGGCCAAGAAAAATTAATGGAGACTATTCAAAAATATTATGAAGATTTCAAATTCAAACATCCAGTACCAAATGATATTAAAAGAACTGCCGAGAAAGTTTCAGGGATGGAACTGGACTGGTATTTAACTGATTGGACGCAGACTACCAATACCGTCGATTATGGAATCAAAACCGTTATGGCTGATGGTGAAAAAACTAAAATTAACCTAGAGCGCAATGGTCTAATGCCGATGCCTATAGATGTTTTAATTGTATACAATGATGGTACGCAAGAAACCTTCTATGCCCCGTTACGTATGATGCGTGGAGAAAAAGAAAACCCTTATCCGCAGTTAAAAAGAACAGTATTAGAAGATTGGCCTTGTTGGGCTTCAAATTCCTACGGATTTTCTATAAATAGGCCTATGGAAGAAATCAAAGGGGTGATGATTGATCCGTCACAATTAATGGCTGATGTGAATCAAGACAACAATTTTTGGCAGCCTAAGCCAATGCCAAAAAACTAACTAGTACCAGCCTTCTTTTCGATACATTTTATTTCTAGCAGAACGCTCTCGATTATGCATGAGCAGATGTGTATCGTCAACGGTGCGATTGCGGTACCCAAGAAGATGGAAAAAAGATTTGGTGAAGAAACGAGCGACTTTGAGGTTAACTAAAAGACTTTCTTTTTTAGAATCACTCCAAGATATTCCCGGTAAAAGAGTAAGTAAGGTGTCAAACCTTGTTTTTCGAAGTATCGCTGATATTTTTAAAGCCGATTTTGGGGTGTGTTTTATTAAGAAAAAACCCTCGCCGCCTAGTTGCTGATAGAGCGGCATAAACAAAATCGAATCTTCTTCCGCATAAATCTTTTCTTTGTTTTGAATTGCCAATAAGGTACCATGTGTTATTTTTTGAAAACTTTCAAAGCCTTTAAGCATACTAAAATCATCAGTCCTTTTTAATTCTTGGCGATGTGCCACTTCGTAAAAATTCGAATCTTCATTTGCTGAAGATTTTAACTGCTTATAGTACCTATCAAAATCTGTAACTGCTTGTTGATTTAACACTCCTGAAAAAACCAAAGTCAACCACAAAAAGGCAATATTGTTTTTTACTGCAGTTTCTTCATTGTGTTGCCCAGATTCAAAACCCAAAGAAACATACCCCAATTTATTCATGTGACTCAACAAAGGGCCCTCTAAATATTCTTCAATACCCAATATGATGGGCACCGGAAACTGCTGAGAAAATTTTCGATTAATTAGGGAGTCGTTAATGGTAATAAATGGGAGTGTTTTGCTTGATGTAGTATGAAAATCAACAAAATAAAATGGCGGTTTGTAAGAACTTAATATTTCTGTAATTATCTGCTCAATTTCGAGTAGCTCAATTTCTTCCACTTCAAGTTCTGAGCGGGGTTTAGTTTTAATTACGCTAATATTTTCTTCTGTCCAAAGACGGTTTAAATCTTGGTCTAAAAAACGTTGCCCTTTTAATAGTGCCGGAATATTTCCGCGAATTCCAATTATCGCACCTCGAATTCGAAAAGCATCTCTATCTAATTTATCAAAAAGACTTTCCAATGCCTTAACTCCTGCTGGTTCATTGCCATGAATACCCCCAAAAAAAACATGAGTGGGTCCTTTTTGCTCGCCAATTACTTGCCCAACAAAGCGGCTAATCTGCTTGATACTTTGGGGGTTTTCTATTTGTTCAATCATCTGTTAAAGGTCATTTGTCGTAAGAATACCCACCAGCTTTTTACCTTTGATTACTGGCACGCAATTAATTTTATGCTGCTGCATAAGCTCTTTTGCTTCCAATAGTGTATGATCGGCAGTAGCTGTAATCAAAGCTGTCCTCATAATACTCTTAACCGACTTTTTCAGCTCCTTTGGATTATTTAGATATTTTTTGACATCTTGCCAGGTCAGTAGTCCAACCAAATTAAAATGATTATCCATGATCGGAACATGGTGTATATTTCTCCATTCCATCATTTTCAAAACTAAATCGGCACTATCGTTTTCTTGAGCCGTAACTATTCTTGTATTCATATAATGACGCAATTGCTTTTGGCCTTCCTCTGGGGCATACTCATTTCCATGCGCCAATTGCCAAGCATCTATGGTGTATCCTTTTTGCTCATGTTCATACATACTGGCCGTTAAAATGCGCAACGCATCTGAAGTTTTATGCTCTTTTTTAAGTTTTCGTAAGCTCTGTATCGTCCAACGAGCGCCATTTTGATTTTTTATCCGGTTTTCTATAACTGCCAAATATTTTTCCGCATCTTTAGGAGAAATATTCATGCTATACAGACCTCGATAAGCCATTGGTAATAAGTGGTCAAGCAATAATTCTTTACAGGGAATAAGTGCTCCATCCCAATAAAATTGAGCCGCCGTTCCGTAGCGAGCGGCATTGTAAAAATTACCTTTTGCATCTTTGAAGTCCATTTTATCATGAATATTCTCCAATTGCTTTGGTCTACCTCGCATAATTCCGGCCCAAAACATAAAATTCGCTATTTCATCAGTTGTCGTTGGGCCCGAAGGCATGTAGCGATTCTCAATACGGACATGAGGTTTGCCATCGGTAACACCATAGCAAAGTCGATTCCATTTATATACCGTTCCATTGTGCAGTTGCAAGGCCTTTAATTTAGGAATGTTTCCTTTTTCCAATTCATCAAGGCTCTCTGTATGGAAATCAGCGGTCAATAGGCTTCTAAAGTTCACCACGCTATCCTTATAAAAATCAACTATCGAACCTTTTACCCAATCGTTTCCAAACCCTACTCTAGCATCTCGTTCATTGAGTAGAAAGTTACTTGCTCGTGTATCAACACTTTGGGTAAAAAGTGCAATTCGGGTTTCTTGCCAAAGCTCCCTCCCCATTAAAATCGGAGAATTGGCACAAATCGATAATACAGGGCCCGCAATGGCTTGTGCCCAATTGTAACTATCTGCAAAATCACTAGCGTCAAGCTGTAAATGTGTCTGAAAGCTGGTATTACATCCTTCAAAAAGAATGGAATCGTGATGCATATTTATTTCGTCTACTCCCTTGATGTGAAGTTCTAAGTCATCACCACGTAAATCGCGAATAATTTGGTCAAGAACCTCATATCTTTTTATGGGGGTCATAAAAGAGGAGTGTAAATGTCGAGAATCAATAGTTGGTAATATTCCAGTAAGAATCACCTTTAAATTTTGCTTCGCAGCCTCGGTTCTCGCTTTCGATAGTAATTGGTCAAGTTGTTCATGCATTTTCGAGAAACAATCTTCAGTAAATAGCAATGGGTCCAGATTAGCCTCTAAATTGTACCGCGCTATTTCGGTTGTAAAACTGTTGTCATTCAGTACTTTTAAAACCTCTAAGGCTTTATCTGATGGTTCCCATTGATCATTGACTAAGCAGAATTCCTGTTCGGCTCCAATATGAATATCCGTATCGAACATTCCCTCGTTTAACATCTGTTGGAGAGCGTCCAAATCACCTAGTAATTGCGAAATGTATTTCTCCTTTAAAATGCTTCCTGATAGTCGTTCAACTTTTAAATTTCCCATATTCCATATAATTTGGTCAGCTTGATTTTATTCCAACCTCTGTAATTAACTAAAATAAGATCTTCGCTCAATGACAACTATGACAATTATCATAATCCAAAACTTCCTCATAATGCTTACTTTTATGCTCTTATGGAGTTCTCGTTTCCTAGAAAAGAAAAACTGAAAAGTAAGAAGTTGATAGAACAACTTTTTGCCGAGGGAAAGAGTGTTTCAAACTACCCCATCAAACTACTATATTTGAAAACAGAATTACCTTTCGATGTGCCCATTCAAACCGGCGTAACTGTTCCAAAAAAAAACTTCAAAAGCGCTGTAAAACGTAATAGAATAAAGCGCTTGCTTCGTGAAAGTTATAGGCTAAACAAAAGGCTCGTTTTTAACAATAGTGCCGGTACTTTTGCGTTTCTATTTTTATACCTTGGTAAGAAGATGCCTGAATCTCAAGATATAGATGAAAATCTGCAGGCCGTACTTCATAAATTCAAAAAGAAAATTAATAATGAATAATTTGCTCCAAAAGAAGGTTTTAATACCCGTGCTTGCATTGGTGATTTTAGTATCGGCAAGTAGCTTTAAAAGTGATTTTTTCGAAATTGCAAAACAGATAGAAATCTTCACTACGCTCTTTAAAGAGTTAAATATGAATTATGTGGATGAGACAAATCCTGCTGAATTGATGGATACCGCTATCAAAAACATGCTCGGTGAGTTAGACCCTTATACCAAGTTTTTAAACGAGCAAGATGTTGAGGCTTATAAAATTAATAATGCGGGGGAGTATTCGGGTATTGGCGCGACAGTTCGCTCGTTTAAAGACAAGCTATTGATTATTGAGCCGTATAAAGATTATCCAGCAGACAATGCAGGCTTAAAAGCAGGAGATGAAATCATTAAAATAGGAGATATCAATATCGCAGACTTCGATGACAATGGCAGTGAGCTTCTTAAAGGCGCCAACAATACTTCGGTAACTGTAACCTATAAAAGACAAGGAGAAACCAAAACTGCAAGTATAAAAAGAGCTGGGGTCGAAGTAGATGCGGTTCCTTTTTATCACATGGTTGATGATAAGACCGGGTATATCGTTCTTGCAAAATTTAACGCAAAAGCATCAAGCCAAACGAAAGCAGCGCTAATTGATTTAAAAGGAAAAGGTGCGGAAAAAATTATTTTAGACCTTCGCGGTAATCCCGGTGGATTGCTTTCCGAAGCCATAAATGTCACCAATCTTTTTGTGGACAAAGGCGAACTCATTGTAACTACAAAATCAAAAGTTAAGAAGTTCAATCGCGAATACAAAACCAAAAACAAAGCAGTTGATACCGAGATTCCTTTAGTGGTCTTAGTTAATGGTAGTAGTGCTTCTGCGAGTGAAATTGTTTCTGGTAGTTTACAAGATTTAGACCGTGCTGTGGTCATGGGCGCAAGAAGTTTTGGAAAAGGTTTGGTACAACGCCCCATGCGATTGACCTATGGCACACAATTAAAAGTGACCATTTCAAGGTATTTTACGCCTTCTGGAAGATGTATTCAATCTTTAGATTATTGGAACAGAGATAAAAATAACAAAGCAGTTCGCAATACTCATTTTAATGAGTTCAAAACCAAAAACGGACGTATAGTTGAAGATGGTGGTGGCGTATTGCCTGATATTGAAATTGACGCTGTAAAAGCAAACCCGTTAACAACAGCGCTGCTGAATAACAATGTCATATTCGACTTTGCAACGAACTATTACTATAATAATGAATTAGATAGTATTAGCATTTTCAAATTTTCAGACAACGATTTTAAGAGTTTTAAAACGTTCGTTTCTCAAAGCGACTTTTCCTTTGAAACTAAAACGGAGAAGGCGATTAAAGCAGCGATGACGAATAAAGAAGATGTAATCTTCAATGCAACAGTTGAAGAAGATTTTAGAACCTTGCTTTTAGATATTGATAAAAGTAAGATCGCCGCCTTAGCAACCCATCAAAAAGAGATTCAGAGCAAATTGGAAGATGAGATCGTTAAAAGATATGTATATCGCGAAGGGCTTTACGAATACTACCTTCAAAATGATGATGCTATATTAGCAGCCACCGAGCTTTTAGGAAATACTTCGAAGTACACGGGAATTTTGCAGTAGAAATTACCAAGTATATTCAGGCGGTTCTACTCCATTCATTCGTAAGTACAGATTTGATTTCGCACGATGATTGGCCATATGGTCTTGCACGTAAAACAATGCAAAGGCTCGGCTAACGATATTTCCACTATGATACATAGTACACGTTTCATCGAGTTGTTCTTGCTCTATTGCCATTATGGTTTCAGCTGTGTATTCAAAACTCTTTTTCATCAAAGCTAAAATCTCTGTTTTTTTCATTTTGGAAGCATCAGGGGTATTTGGTTTCAATTCCATACCTTGAACATAACGCTGGGTCAATAGTTTACTAGCAGCTGCAATATGCACCATTTGTTCTGCAAAAGTTTTACTAATGGCCGTTGGTTTGTAACTATAAAGCTCTTCGGGCATACTTTCAGCAACATCCAAGCAATGCCGAACCGCTTCTTGCCAAACAGGAAGGTACATTTTAGTAAATTCCGTCTTAGGAATGGTGTCGTTTTTCGCACTCGCTATTTGTATGGTGAAAACTACTAATAGTATGGTGAAAACCTTTTGCATAATCATATCTTTAAGTCTCGTTTATAAATGATATAATGTCCAAAATTATTGTGAATAAAGCTAATTTATTACATGATGCTAAAGCCATCCTAGGTGAAGGTCCGGTCTGGGATTGGAAAAAACAGCTGCTTTATTGGGTAGATATTGAAGGTTCTCGACTACATTCCTATAACCCGTCCAATGGAAAAAATCAGCAATGGGTTTTCAAAGAGATGATTGGTGCAGCGGTCCCGGCACTATCCGGTGAAATGATATTGGCTTTAGAAAGGGGTTTGGCACTATATAATTTTGAAGATGAAACCTTATTGCCGCTAAAGATTCTAGAAAATCAGAACCCAGAAATGCGCTATAATGACGGAAAAGTTGATCCAAAAGGTAATTTTTTCATCGGAAGTATGCATAAAAAATTTGTCCCTAAAACTGGTAATCTCTATCTGGTAAAATCTAATTTTAAAACGTCCATTCTAATCCGGGAAACAACAATTTCTAACGGAATGGCTTGGACATTCGACATCAAAAAATTCTTCTTTATTGACAGCCCAACATTCGAGGTGTCCTCTTTTGATTATTTAGACGATTCCCTCTCAAATAGAAAACTCGCATTTAAAATTCCGGACGATTTCGGAGCTCCTGACGGTATGTGCATTGATAGCGAGGATATGCTATGGATTGCCCATTGGGGTGGAAGTTGCGTTCGAAGGTGGAACCCCAAAACTGGAAAGGTTCTAGAAACGGTTAATGTACCCGCACCTCACGTAACATCTTGTTGTTTTGGCGGAAAAAATTTAAAGACTTTGTATATTACAACAGCAAGAAGCGGTCTCACACCAAAACAAATGGAAGAATTTCCGCTTAGCGGTGGACTTTTTACCTTTACTCAAAAAGTTGCTGGAACACCAATCACATATTTCAAAAAGTAATGTCGTATTCAGGAATAAAAAATAAAGTGGCAATAGTAACAGGAGCTGGCGAAGGCATTGGTTTCGCAGTTGCTCAACTCTTAGCGTCGTCTGGCGCAAAAGTTGTTTTGAATGATATCGATGCAACTCAGGCGACTTATGCGAAGGAGAAAATCAATTCAGAATACCCCAATATGTGTTTATCATTTGCGGGAGATGCTGGATCAATCACTATCATTAATGAAATGGTCGATTTTACGATTGAACATTTCGGAAAAGTCCATTTTATTGTGCCAAACGCAGGAATTACCCTTTTTGGAAATTTTCTCGATTTTACGGTAGAATCTTTTCAAAAAGTGATGGAACTCAACCTACAAGGCGCATTTTTCTTAGCGCAACGAGCGGCCAAGGAAATGATCAAACAAGGTGATGGCGGCAGTATGGTTTTTATGTCATCACAAGTAGGAATTCAAGCATATCAAGATCTAACTGCATATGGTATGACAAAGGCAGCGATACGCATGATGACCAAAAATCTAGCTTATGTTTTAGGCAAACACCAAATAACTGCAAACGCAGTTGCACCAGGGGCTACATTAACCGAGAGAACTGAAAAAGAACAGCCAGATTATGAAGGCATATGGTCAAAATTAAACCCAAACAAACGTGTGGGTGTACCTGAAGATATTGCAAAAACAGTTCTTTTTCTGCTGTCAGAAGATGCCTCACATATTAATGGTCAAACCATTCCTGTAGATGGGGGATGGACCGTTGGCGGTAAATATCCTGAAGATCTTGAATAACATACAACTTAACGGAATACATCACATTGCCATCATTTGTTCTGATTACGAAAAATCTAAACATTTTTATGTAGATATTTTAGGCTTAGAAATCATCAAAGAAACCTACCGAAAGGAGCGTAAATCTTATAAATTAGATTTGTCTTTAAATGGAAAGTACATCATAGAACTATTTTCCTTTCCTAATCCGCCAAAAAGAACCTCTCGACCAGAAGCACAAGGCTTGCGTCATTTAGCTTTTGAAGTAAACGATATTGATACCATTGTTTCGTGTCTCGAAGAAAACGGGGTGCCAACAGAAGCTATTCGAACCGATGAACTCACAGGCAAAAGATTTACCTTCTTCAACGATCCTGATAATTTGCCTTTAGAACTTTACGAAAAATAAAGTGGGTTATTAATATTCACAAGAATCGTCATCTGCTTTGATGAAATGCTTTCTATAATTTGATGCCTTTGGATCCATACAACCCTTTAAGTTTTTGATTTTAATGTTTTTAAAATCAATAGGCTGGGCTTCGCTCTGAAGTGCAATAAAACCTTCGGTAAGCAATTTGCCGTCAATCTTAACTTCAGGATCGTATCTATTTGCTACTCCGCCACCAATTTGTGGTTTAGTGTACTGCAAGACCTCTTTTCCGTTAATGATATGCTTAACCAAAGAATCCCCATAAACAATCAATTCGGCCTTCACCCATTGATCTCCGAAATAAGTGTCTGAAGTAGAGTTAATACAATGTCTTGGATCTATTTTACCTTCGTAAACCACATCAGTACCCGGTGAACACATATTTCCTGTAGGTCTTGATTTACCTTCTTCTAATCCCGCTAAAAACTGTATTTCTACTGAAATAGGCCAGTCTTGTTCCTTAAGCACGGTGCGTGGATCTTGCGAATGAAACATAAGTCCGCTATTTTTAATCGTATAACTAGGTGCCCCTGGGTGTAATTCACCCACAAAACGGTATTCCAAAGAAAGGTGGTAATACGAATACGGGGTGTCATAATATAAGTGGCCGTAACGTTCGTTAAAATCTCCTTCGTATTTATCGTAACGCACTTTAAGAATACTATCTTCTACTCGAAAAGTATCGCCATAATTATCTCCCACTTCATAATGATGGATTTTCGATGTCCAGCCTGCTAAGTCTTCCCCATTGAAAAGTGTCTTCCATTCTTGATTCATAGCGTGATTTTGCGAAATACCATTGAAGGCGCATAGCATGCAGCAAAGAACCCATAATTTAGAATAGAGTGATAGTTGTGTTTTCATAATGCTAAAGTGTACCAATTATAGCTGTAAGATACTATTTTGAACGGAGACTCTTTTTTTACGCTCAACTTCACTAAAATTACTTTGCCATTTTCTCTTTTTAACCTACTTTCAAAAACCTAAACATACTATGATGATTAAAAGAACACGTTTCCTTGACCTGAATGATGACGAATAAGACGTTTTTACTATAATACTAATCCCTTTTATACCCCTTTCTGCTTGATATAAGCTTCTTTCATAAGTCCGTGAACAAACTAATCGGTTGGTTTTAATGTTCTTTATCGATAACCATTGATACATATTGTCGTTTCACCGAGTTATGACCACTATATAACTTAAAACATACCAGTTTTAAAAACTACCAGAAGTGCATAACCGACCAATGAGTTTGTTAAGCACTTTTTCGTCAGGTTAGTCTATACTTTGAAATAAACCTTATGCTTATCTAAAAAGTAGGTGATATACCAGAAAATAAACAACACTACCAATGCATTAATAACCATAATTAGCTTCTCTGATAGCCCTAAAGGAGATAATAAGCCTTCCGTCCAAATTTTACCAAAATCACGGAACCATTGCACGCCTACGGTTTCTGCAAAGAGGTATATAAAAATGGAATTTGTGCCTACTACCGAGAAGATTTTGAGCCAATTCTTTTTATATCCTTTGACATCAATTAACCAATAAAAGAGGGTGAGCGTTAAAATTGCAATACCACCAGAAGCCAAGGTAAATGAGGAAGTGGCAATACGCTTGATAATAGGGGTAATATTCAGCCAATCCATCGCAAAACCTAATATTAGTATGGCTGAGCCCCAAATTAAAAAAGCTTTTAGTTTTTCTTTTGCCGCTTTGTGTGAAAGTAGAATCTGTCCACAAATAACCCCCCAAATGGTGTGTGCTGCCGTGGGTATAAAATTGACAAATACCCAATACCCATCATTGACCTGCCCCATGATTAGCATATCAGACCAAGAACCAAAGCTCTCATGACCCTGCGCGTAGGGTGCTTCGGGGTTATACACCCGATACAAAATTTCGGTAAGTACTAATAAGCCAATTGATATCGCTATTTGCACTTTATACGAACTATTCATAATGGCATAGGCAATAAGAATAGTAAAGGCTAATTGTACGAGCACGTTCCATAATTCCCAAACCAAAGCATGACTATATACACAATGTAGAAGAGCGCCAAAACTAAAAAGCAATAAGCAGCGTCTCAAAATATGTTTTGTAGCTGATTTTCGGTCGCCAGAGGCTAATCGCTTTCGAAGTGAAAATGGCATAGCCACACCCACAATAAACATGAAAAAAGGTTGAACTAAATCCCAGAATCGTATTCCGTTCCAGGGATGGTGGTGCAACTGATGTGCAATGCCTGAAAAGGCAGTTCCTTCAGTTAGTTCGGTGAAATTGTGGTGAAATCCAGCTGCTTCAGCGACTAAAAGAAACATGATGAGTCCGCGAAAGACATCTAAAGAAAATAAACGTTTGGATACATTTTCGGCAAATTGAGACATAATTACTAGGGTTGGTGGCTACAGTTAGCGACAAGATAATAGTTATTTTTTAAATTTAATCTATATCTTAACTCTCATAAATACTATGGTTATGCGTGTCATTTCTGAAGAACAAAAATCATTTTTTAAAACAGAGGGTTATTTAGTGGTTAAAAACCTCCTTACACCCAAAGAAGTAGTCTACTACAGCGATCTCTACGATTCATTTTTAGATAATAGTATAGACGCTTCAAAATACCGATCTGATTTATCTGGTGGTCAAGATAAAAAAGAAAAGATTACGCAAATCATGGTGCCTAGTAAGCTGGTGCCTGAACTCTTACAGCAACCGATTCATGCAAACACATTACAAATTGCCAAAACCTTAATGGGTGAAGATATCGAGCTCGATTTCGATATGCTGATCAATAAGGCTTCAAACACAAATACCATCACGCCATGGCATCAAGATGCCGCATATTGGATAGATATGCCAGATAAAAGAGCTGCAAGCTGTTGGGTTGCTATTGATCACGCCTATAAAGAAAATGGCTGCATGTGGTATACTCCCAAATCGCATCTTTCTCCTTTACTTGCGCATTCACAAACCGGAAATAAAGGCGCCTTACAATGCAAGGGCAGCGAAGAAAATTCGGTTTTTATTGAACTGCAACCTGGGTCTTGTGTTTTTCATCAAGGCGGAACACTACATTATAGTCGCGGAAATGCAACCAATGATCACCGAAGAGCATTAATTACTAATTTCAGACCGAAGGCCATGATTGCCTTAGAAAGGGAATCAGGCGTAGATCATACGGGAGACCGGGAAGTAAAAACAAAAGCGTAATCGTATTATGACAACTAAAACCACTTTTTTAGTATTCTTTTTTCTGACTGTTGGTAGCATAGTTGGGCAACAAACCGACAACTATACTTGGCACAATCCTTTGGAGAATCTAAGGATCATGGAGGGTCAAGGCTGGGAAAACATCGGGTATAACAGACTTCCTGATACCGCTGAAAATATCGTAAGAAAGCCCGTTTGGTCACTTTCTAGGCATGCTGCAGGAGTTTCAATTCGTTTTAAGACCAATGCAGCTTCTCTTCTAATCGAATATGAAGTTGATGGAAATATTTCCATGGACCATATGCCTGCAACTGGTGTTAGTGGTGTAGATATATACGGAAAGAATAATGATAGTGAGTGGCGATGGTATCGAGGAAAACGCAGCTTTGGTGATACCATTCGATTTCATTACAAAACGGAGAAAAGCCCCAAAGTAGGTCAAGAATATCAATTATATCTGCCCTTGTACAACAATTGTAAAAATCTCAAAATAGGAATTTCCGAAGGCAGTACAATTAAATTTCTGAAGCAACGAAAAGAAAAACCCATTGTCGTTTATGGTACTT
>RCNE010004511.1_pt1 | contig 13346 bp, 13 predicted proteins | sample 2041361 | NCBI WGS metagenome assembly RCNE01 (sample SAMN09708229, study PRJNA481090) | Marine sediment metagenome, whole genome shotgun sequencing project.
ACCCACAACAGCGCACCTGTTGACATGAGGATACCGGCCAAAGCATCTCCAAACGGGTACGCCTCGCCATAACGCACCCAGCGCCGCGCCAGAAGATCATAGTTCAGCAACATCGTCGAAAGGCTCTCGATGTCTTGTAGCTTCTGGACTGCCAGAAAGCACATGGAGATCGAGCTGGACCATTCGAACGCTCGCAGCGTGAAATTACTTCACGCAGCTAAACCATAGAAGGCCCAAGGCCATAAGTGAGGTCATGCCAAAGATTGCGATGACTGGTTAGAAGAGGCATCTGATTGCTTCTCTTTTGGCTTATCCATGCCGAAATGTACCCGCATGGCTTGGTAGCCACCTATCCGTTCCCCAGCAATGAACGTCTGCCGGATCATAGCACTCATCCATGATGTGTCCTCGACAGTGGTCTGGCTTCGGACCAGAAACAAAGCGCCTGCAAAAACAGCGGCACTACCCGCGGAAATCGCGATGTTAGCGTTCGGTTCGTGTACATCCCAAGCATAAAGGCCAACATGATAATGGCCATTCCCGCCCCCATGTAGATCGCCATATAGGTTCGGGTCTCGCTGAAAAATACTTAATCCAGTGCATAGGTGTTGAGGTACATCAATCCGAGCATTACGGCGGTTGATATGATGATCGTTGCTAAAACGCGCCAATTGACATTGGTTTGATCTCGTGAATTTCTTGCTTCGACTTCCAAGGCAAGCATCCAGCGCTGTAATGTTCCCTACTTGATCGAGAAGTTTTCCAGCTTCTCGATAATCGGGCAATCCGGGCGACCATCGCCCGCGCATTCACGGACCAGATGCGACAGCGTGTCACGAATGGCTGCGAGATCTGCGATTTTGCTCTCGATCTGGGCCAGATGCTCCTTCGCAATTAGGCGAACATCGGCGCTGGCGCGATCTTTATCGTCCCAAAGCGCGAGTAGGTTTCGGCAATCCTCGATGGTAAATCCCAACGCTCGGGAACGGCCCAGAAATGCCAGCTTGTGCATGTCACTGTCTCGAAAACTGCGATAGCCGTTGGCGTCCCGTAGCGGTGTGATCAGGCCGATGTCCTCGTAGTAGCGGATTGTTTTTGGTGGCAAGCCGGCCTTCTTTGATACTTCCCCGATATTCATTTCAGAGCTCCTATTCCGCCGCAGCGGGCACAATTTTGCTTTTCGTACTGTTGCTCGACGGGTCTTGCACGATTGCGGCAGAAACCCACCGTAGACGCAGCGCGTTCGACAGGACAAAAACACTCGACAACGCCATCGCCCCTGCAGCGAGCGCCGGTGATAGCATCAACCCGAAGAGTGGATAAAACACGCCTGCCGCGACCGGAATCAGCAGAGCATTATATCCGAACGCCCAGAACAAGTTTTGCCTTATGTTGCGCATCGTGCGCTGACTGATGTGCAATGCGTTGACGACACCGTTCAAGTCTCCAGACATCAGGACAACATCTGCCGCCTCAATCGCGACATCCGTTCCGGTTCCGATTGCAATACCGACATCCGCGCTGGCTAGCGCTGGCGCATCGTTGATGCCGTCCCCGACAAACGCGACCTTACGGTCTCCGATGCCGAGCTTTCCAATTGCCTCAACTTTGCCCTCTGGCAACACCTCGGCCACCACGGTGTCGATGCCCAAACGGGCCGCAATGGCATCAGCCGTGGCGCGGTTGTCTCCCGTGATCATCGCAACCTTTAGACCCAGATCATGAAGCCGCCTGATTGCTTCGGCTGTGGTGGGCTTGATTGGATCGGATACCGCTATGATTGCTGCAAGCTGCCCGTCTATCGCGGCGTAGAGTGGAGTCTTTCCTGCCGCCCCCAGTTCTTGTGCGATCGCGCGTGTATTCTCCATCTTGATATTCTCGCGCAGCATCAACCGGTCTGCACCAACAAGGATTTGCTTCCCCTCGACACCTGCACTGACACCGTACCCTATAACGGATGTGAACGTATCAAGGGGTGCCAGAGACAACCCTGATTGTTCCGCATGACGTACAACTGCGGCTGCAATCGGGTGTTCCGACTTTGCCTCGACCGAGGCAACAAGCTTCAGCACCTCCGCTTCGGCAAATCCATCCATGATCTTGAGATCTGTCAGTTCCGGGCGTCCTTCGGTCAGCGTGCCGGTCTTGTCGAGAGCAACCACCTGCACATCGCTGAGCGTCTGCAATGCGTCCCCCTGCCGGAACAGCACACCCAGCTCTGCAGCGCGCCCTGTGCCGACCATGATGGATGTGGGTGTCGCCAGTCCCATTGCACAAGGGCATGCGATGATCAGCACAGCGACCGCGGCCACCAACGCAAAACTGAGCGCAGGATCAGGCCCCACCAGCAACCACGTCAAGAAGGTCAGTGTTGCCACTGCCATCACAGCAGGCACGAACCAAAGCGTGATCCGGTTCACGAGATCCTGGATCGGCAGCTTCGCCCCCTGCGCCTCTTCCACCATGCGGATGATCTGAGCCAGCATTGTATCGCCGCCCACCTTCGTTGCACGGAAGGTCAGCGCCCCCGTGCCATTGACCGTGCCGCCGACCACTTCCACGTTGACAACTTTTTCGACAGGTACCGGTTCGCCGCTAATCATGCTCTCGTCGACGTAAGAGGCGCCTTGGACGACGACACCGTCGACTGCAATTCTCTCACCGGGCTTGACCTGAATCAGATCACCGAGAACGATATCATCGACGGCAACTTCGATAACCTCGCCGTCCCGCTCCACCAATGCCGATTTCGGGCGGAGCCCTACCAACTTGCGGATGGCCTGACCGGTACGCCCTTTTGCGCGTGCCTCAAGGAAACGTCCCAACAAGATCAATGTGACGATCACGGCAGCCGCCTCAAAATAGACCACGCGCGTCCCGTCAGGCAAAAGCGAGGGGGCAAAAAGCGCTACGGTGGAAAACCCCCACGCGGCCATGGACCCCAGAGCCACCAAAGAATTCATATCGGGTGCCCCCTTGAAAAGGGCTGGAAATCCTTTCTCGTAAAACTGCCGACCGGGCCACATCATTACGATAGTGGTGAGAAAAAATTGAATGCTCCAACTGAGTGTCATCCCGAGCGAATTCATGACCCATGTGTGCATCGCAGCAAACGTATGACTGCCCATCTCGAGGATAAATACAGGGGCAGTCAGTACAGCAGCGAGCAACGTCATTCGTTTAAGATGATCCGCTTCCTGAGCCTTCCTGTCATCAGATGCAGCACTGCTTTGGGTGTCCACAATCAAGCTTGCCGGATATCCTGCAAGGGTCACGGTCTTTGCAATCTCATCCGGTGAGACCCCGATAACTTGAACAGTCGCCTCTTCTTTTGCGAGGTTCACCGCCGCGCTTACAACTCCGGGCGACGCCACCAAAGCGCGTTCAACCCGACCAACGCAGGACGCGCAGGACATGTTTTCGATTGAAAACCGATATGTTCGAAGCTCGGCCGGATAGCCCGCCGCGTCCAGCGCAGCAATGATCAGCGCTGCGTCAAAGACATCATCAACGACAACACGCACTGTCTCGGACGCGAGGTTTACATGCGCCGAATGGACATCAGGCACTGCCAAAAGAGCTTTCTCAACGCGACCCACACAGGAGGCGCAGCTCATTTCGCTTACGGCGAAGGTGAGTGAATTGTCGCTGGTCATATCGTATCCCCATGCCATGTTACTATTTAGACATGGGGGTTCCAGTGGATGGAAGGTCAAGGGGAAAGGCAAAAATAATTACTATGTATTTTGGAGCGAGCCATCTGAGATACTCTACGGGTACATTAGGATCCGACTATCAAAGGGAATCCGCATCGTGGCTTCTCACGATATGTGGATTGTTGATAATTCGAGCGCCCGACTGTCCCGACCCAGACTGTCTTCACACGGCTTCAGTGTTGCGGATGAGCCCTCGCGATCATGAAATGACATTGCTGGTGATGCGCGCTGATCGTCATCAACCCAAAGAAGGCCAGCCCAGTGGCTTGTTCAACCTCATCTGCTGCGGCCAGTTCATGCATCATTGTTGCCCCTACTTTCTGAGCCTTCGCCGCGATCGCCCAGCCAGTGGACATTTGCAACATCGGACTGTGGGCAAGTACCATGTGCTGAACCAACTTAGCTAAGCTGGCTTCGCCTGTAACAGTGAATGTTGCCGACAACTCATCTTCTCCTGTTTGGACAACCGCTCTTGTTGTGACGTTGTCCATGTCAACAAGATGCCTCCGCAGCGCACAATTATCGACCTTTGATCATTCAGTATCAGGTGCCTCCCACAACTCAGTTACAATCTGCGCGATGGCAGCGAACTGGGATTGGCCTGTCTGGGAAATCGAATCTGTTTGATGCATTGAGAAGAGACAGTTTCATTGTGACGCGGCCTGCACCCAAACAGGTCAGATCCTGAAGTTCAGCAAACGCTCAATCAATGCGTTGATGCGATCAAGTCCGGAGTCCAGCGCGGGTTTCAGTCGATTGCTTACAACGCAGGTACAATAGTACAGAACACACATAGAACTATTGGCGATCCGCTCTGCCAAAGAGCGGGTTATGGCGGCTATCCAGGCGGGTTAGCTTGAGACAACAATTCCGGACTTTGCCAGTCGCATCAATTTTACACACGAAACGTGCTCCCGAGCAATACGTATATTTTGCAAAGATTAGTTATTACTTCCAATCAGTAGGGGGCAATATGTGCTGGGAAGGTGAAGTCATAAGCTTGTACGACTCGCCCCTGCGCTTCTCTAGATCCCCTTATAAGTTGTCTGCGCGTCACTGCTCCAAAGCACATATTTTTTGGGGACATAGAACGCTTAGCAGATGCTCATGCACGCTCCGCAAAAAGGCAGCAAAGAACCTTGAATTCAAGATGTTGCAATGCGCACACACGGAAAAATGGCTGGAGGGTTGCCACGCCATGCTGGAGCAATTCTACGAGGTGGGTGGGTCGAGAGCAGACACTCGAGCCAATGCGGCACAGATGAATTTGTGAATGGTAGAACAGTCTTCAAATAGCAGAGTATATGCTGGCACACTAAATCACGATGAGATGGTTATCCCAAGCTTGGGGTGTATTTCTCCTCATGCTTTGCTGCATGTTTTTGTAGAACCCCAAATCTCCTGTGCCCGCTGTCATTGCAAAGCCCCGCGCGCTTGGCGCGATCCCGCACACATCCGCAATGATAGTTCTCTCAGTCAGTGACATGTCGTCGGCACGGAAAGTGTCAAGTATATCGCCTCGAGGTGATGTCGCACCGATTGTTGCGCCGTCCTGGGAATAGGCCATGCTGCCTATGTAGCCATCGAGGGGCCGTAGCATATCATCTGACATGGCAGCATGAATAATGTCACCCCCTCGTCTATGGCGTGCGATAAGCGCAGGAGCGGTGCCATCACCCTGCCACTGCATTCCGATGGCCACATCGCCAGCGGCGTTTACCGCCAAATGGCGCATGGAGTTTTTTTGATGTTCAGGGGGTAAAATAGTCGCCTCGACAACAGCGCCATCCAGTATGTAAGACAGGTTCGATTGCATCGTTGCAATGTTCAACTTGGTCCGGCCCGTATCAGGGTGGGTATCAATTCCACCGTTTGCGATGACCAGCATTTCCGAGTTTGGCAACCGCTTGATGTCGTGGGGCCCTATGCCTCCACTATCGAATTCAGCCACACGTTTATAACCTGCGACAACGTCCCAAACACCTACACGGCCGCGCCCAGCCTCATAATCATTCTCGGTCGCAAACATCCAGTCTCCATTCGACGAGAATGCTCCGTGGCCGTAAAAGTGGCGGCCCTCAGGTGCGATCAAGCGCGCTTTTTCCGTGCCCGAGACGCAATCGATGACTGTTGCAAAGGTCCCAGGTCTGCGCGCAAATGCGACAGCTTCGGGCCGGGTAGGATGAGCCGCCGCGGCATGGCCCCTTGCGGGGAGTGGAATGCGAAACAGGATATCCAGAGCGTCGCTTAAACCGCACAGGATATATGAGCCGTCAGGTGTTGCCGCAGCAGAGAGATAGGCGGGAGTTCCGGCATCGGCCCACGTAGGGACAGGAACCACACCTACGGCGAGCAAGCCCACCAAAAAGCCGCGCCGATGAGGTTTGGGTGTGTCCATTTCAATCGCCATCGAGCGAGTTGAAGCCAGCTGAAACGCCGAGAGTTGGCCCCAGCTCTTCAGCACGGATCGCATCGACAGACTGTTGCACAACTTCGATCTTTAATCGGCTTTGAGGCTCAGCCACTCCTGCAAAGATTGGGTCGTCCAGATCACTGAGCCGCATGGATGCTTTTCCGAAACGATCCGCGATTTGCCCGCTCAGGGCTGCATCATTTGCTGACAGGTGAAGTGCAAGGTCTCGAAGCGTGTGGAGACTCAGTGCGACGTTCCGCGCAGAGCGGCCAGCCCGCCAAGCTTCGGCACGGGTCGGGCGGGGACGGTCGTATGTACCAAGAGGACGGCCAAGCCGCGTCTCCGATGTGAATTGAAGACCTGTTGTCAGTGCCTTGAATAGCTCTTGCAGAACTTCCTCATTCGATCGGTAGGTACCTTCAGATCCTGGCTCAAGCAGCCGCACTGCGTAGTCTGAGGTCCAGTCCTGTGCTGTTGCTGCGCTGTTTTCCGCCATATCCGCCGCCACAGTTTGAACAAGCGTGCAGAGGTATTCAGGATCGGCGCTTGCGGGCACTGCGTCATCAAATAGCAAAAACTCCATTGCATAGAATCCGCGCGCGGCAATTGAAACCTGAGCGTAGCTGTCCGCGCTTGTTGCAATTGGATCTTGCTCGGAAATCAGGGACGCAAGCGCACGTGGTGTAGCCCCCCTGCTGTCGGGCCAGAAGGCCAGTGCAAAAGCACGATCGCTGACCTCGGTAGGGCCAAAGCGCAGGTGACTTACAGACAGCCACGCATCAAACGCTTCTGCATAACTGGTGCGGAGCATTTCGGATTTCGGATCACAGTTTGTTTGTGCCGTTTCCTCAAGCTTTGCGGTCTGCACCGCGAGGTGGTCAAAACCGGATAGAATGTGATCTGTGACGATGCCTGAAATGATCTCCTTTGAAGTCTCGGCGTTTGACAGCACGGGGATCAGGGAAAGTGCCGCGCTTAACAGTAGGCGTTTCATAAGCTCTCCAGATAAGCGATCAGGGCGTCACGCTCTGACGTAGGTAATGTAATGACGGTATCACGCTGCGCAGCCGCTTCTCCACCATGCCAGAGAACAGCCTCCAGCAGAGACCGCGCTCGACCGTCATGCAGGAAATAGCTGTGCCCGCTGACCTGCTGCGTAAGACCGATGCCCCACAATGGCGGGGTGCGCCATTCACGTCCCGTGGCGCGTGCTTCGGGGCGGTTATCGGCGAGGGCCGGCCCCATGTCGTGCAGCAGCATATCCGTGTAGGGCCAGATCAGTTGAAAGCTCTGCTCTAGGCGGTCTTCAAGCCGCTGGGTGACGAAGGACGGTGTGTGGCACGACGTGCACCCTGTCTCATAGAAAACCCTCTTGCCGAGCAACACTTGAGGATCGTCCACATTGCGCCGCGCTGGCACACCGAGGTTGCGGCTGTAGAATGTGACCAGATCAAGACCCATCTGATCAATCTCGAAAACGCGGTCATCGCCGTCGCCGTGAATGGCAGCCATACAATCTGCCTGCAAATCTGTGCATTCACCTGAACCCGCCCAGAAGATCGGGTTGGATATACCAATATCGCCGGCAAATGCTGAAGCGGACTGCTCCAGAATTGTTGGATTGCCCGCTTTGAGGCCAAACCGCCCCAGCATGGGTTGCTCATTTACCTGCGACCAGACGATATTGGGGCGGCCGGAAATGCCATCCCTGTCTGCATCGTCAGGATCTGAATTTTCGAGAATATCAGCGCTTGATACAGCCTCCAACAGCCCCAGCCCGATCATCTGCGGTGCGACACGCGGGCTGAGCATAGCATCCTTGTGCAGTGGGCCGTACCCGAGGTCGGCTGCGGTGTAAGTCGGGTGTCTGAGCGAGACCGTCGTTCCATCAGCAAGAGTGATCACTTCTTCTTCATACATGATATCCATACGGTATTCAGATGGATGGCCCTGCACGGCAAAATCCTGCAGCTGCGTGCCGTAGGTCGGGTCGGGTCCGGTCGCGATATAGCCTTCGATCTGCTCTATCGCGTCTGCATCCGTGCCGGGGACCGAGACGCGCAAGAACATGGAAATTGAATTGTCGTCTGCATTCTCTGGCGGATGGCCACGGCCGTCCTTGATATGGCACCGTTGGCATGAACGCGCGTTATAAAGCGGCCCAAGCCCGTCAGAGGCAAGCGTGGAGGATGGGGAAGACACCCAAAGCTTTCGAAAAAGTCCGTTGCCGACTTTGAAATCCAGCTCATCCTCGAAGGTGATATTACCTGACGGTTGCGAGAAAGCATCAGCATCGCTGCGCGCACGAACTGTCGCTGCTCCCGCTGATTTCTCCTCAAATTTCTGGGCGGCGGTAAAGTCAGTTGTAGGCGTGGTCACTGCTGCGATGCGGGCCGCCTCAGCAGCAGTGCGCGGTATCACGTTCAAGTGCGGATCACTGATCAATGGGGCGGCATCTTGCGCGTTGGCAGCGGTCGCAAAGACCGCCGCCAGTGCAAAGATACTACTCCGCTTCATCCATTTTTGATGCATTAAGTAGGGCATATTTTTCTTCACCAAGTTTCGCTACAAGATCGAGCTGTGTTTCGAGAAAGTCGATATGACCTTCTTCATCGGTCAGTAATTCCTCGAAGATATTTTTCGTCACAAAGTCACCAACTTCTTCACAGTGCTTACGGGCCGCCATGTAAAGATCCCGTGCGCCATGCTCGGAGGCCAGATCACATTCCAGCGTTTCTTTGGGCGTCTGGCCGATGCGCAGCGGGTCAAGCTTTTGCAGGTTCGGATGCCCGCTAAGGAAAAGGATGCGCGCGATGATCTTGTCGGCATGCACCATTTCTTCGATGCTCTCTTCACGGGATTTCTTGGCCATGTGGCCGAGGCCCCAATCCTCCTGCATGCGGTAGTGCAGCCAATATTGGCTCACTGCTGTCAGTTCGCTGCGCAGGGCATCATTGAGGTATTCAATTACTTTCTTGTCGCCGTTCATTCGGGTTTTCCTGTGTTGTTCCGCATCTTAGATCGCGGAGCTGCATGGGGACTTCCATGTTTGAGTTTGTGCGCATCGCCGCCAGAAATAGGGGCATACAGCCACCACAATCTGCCGCCTTACCAAGCGCACGATAGAGTTTTCCGGGAGTGATGATCGTCTGTGCATCTGCGGCGCGCATCCAGTTGATGGCGGCGTGGATGTCATGGTCGGATATGTTCTGGCAGTGACAGACAATCATCATACTTCCCTTAGAACGAAATGATCGCAGCGAGGCCGACGGCAGTGGATTTCTCATTACCTAAATCAAACTGCGCAACGCCAAAGTTTATCTCAACATTCTCGGTCAGGGCCCGGTCTACGCCCAAGGCGATCATGCTGTCCGTATCGGTGGAGGTATCAAACAGCGTTGCATTGACCGAGAACGTCCAATCGTCGAGCGCGTAAGCACCACCCAGCGTGGCATAGGTTCCGCTGCCTTCCGCGCCGCCCAGATTATCGAGATGCACCATTTCACCGATCATATTGAACCCGTTGCCGAAATCATGTGACGCGCCCGCGACAATGCCGCTTTCGTCTGAGATGTCGCCGGCACCTGCTGACAAATGTCTTGCACCGATCCATGCGGTCGTTTCGCCGAATTCCTGAATATATTGCAGCGAAATGTTGTTGAGCTTGCCGGTGTTCCCTACCCCGCCTTCTGCAACTGAATTGCGGTCTCGCTTGTTGCCGATACTTTGGCTTAACACCGTGTCGTCTGCATAGAAAACCGCAAATGAGAGGGTGCCTCCATTGGCGCTAACGGGGGCGCTAACTGTCACACCGATCATTTCGCTTAGCTCATAGTCCTCCGCCAGCGATGTGCCGAAGAAGCCAGTCGCTTCATCCCACGCGACCGCGAATACAGGACTTATCTTACCGATAGAGACAAGGGTTTCGCCGAAGGCAAAGCGCAAACCGAGCTCACTAACATAAAGCCCCATGTCCTCAAACATGCGGTCGACTTCTGCATCCGTCAAAGTTTCCAGAGTTAGGCCCCCAAAAGCTGTGATTCGGTCCGTGAGTGTAGCCTCAAAGCCTACCTCGGCGGAAATGTAAGCCTCAGTAACCTCGGCACTTGGATCGTCAGCCCGCACAGTGCTTTCTACGCCGACTTCAATGCTGCCTTCCCATGTTAATCCTGCTTCTTGCGCCGCCAGAGATGTGCCGCCTGCCAGAACGAGGCCGAAAAGCCCCGTAGTTAGTATTGTCTTCTTCATTTTCAGTGTCCTAGTGTGTTGGACCCATGTGGCTGGCGGAGTGCTGGCAGGGAATGGAGCTTATTGGAATACGGCGTTCGGATCATCGAGGCTGTCGGAGCCTTCAAAAGTGATCCCATCGAGACCAAGCGTGGTCACCACACGCTCGATCGAACGGGTCTGGTCGATCAACCCGTTCACGCCACCCATTATGAGCGCTTCACCGCCCGCATTGCCGCGTTCTAACATCTGGTCATAGGCGAAGCCTGCTTCGGCTGCTGTCTTGATCCGCGCCAGTGCCATCATGGTAGCGCCGAGTTTGCCCTGCATCTCGGCATCAAGGGCTGGGTCCACGGCTGTGACCAAATCGGACAAGGAAGCGCCTGTGACAAGCGTGCCGTCGATGCGGACGTATTCGCCCAGATAAACATTCTGAATGCCCAACCCGTCAAAATAGTGGCTGTTGTGCGTGTTGTCTGAAAAGCAGTCATGCTCTTCTTCGGGGTCATTGAGCATGAGGCCAAGGCGCATCCGCTCACCTGCTTGCTCTCCGTAGGACAGCGAGCCCATCCCCGTCAGGATCGCGGCAAGGCCTGCATCCGTATCTTCCGTCAGGTTGGTGCGCGCGGCACCGCCATCAGCCCATTGTGCTGTCATCCATTCCAGATCGGAAACCAGCAGGTCCGTTGCAGCAGTCAGGTATTCCCCGCGCCGGTCGCAGTTGTCGTTCGTGCAGTTCACTGCCATTGCGTAATCGGTCCAAGGGCGGTTGCCCGCGCCTGTGTCGTGGCCGTTGAGATCCTGCCCCCACAACAAGAACTCAATTGCGTGGTAGCCAGTGGCGACGTTTGCCTCTACCCCGTCCGCTTCATGCAGCGTCTCGGACAGGAAGGCGGGCGTGATTGCGGACGCGTCGACATCAGTGCCGGACAAGCTGAACATAGGGCTTGCTATGACATTAAGCGACGCAATCCCATTCTCATCAGATGGACCACCGTATGAAGAATCCACATAGTCGATCAGACCTTCATCCAAGGGCCATGCGTTCACTTTTCCCTCCCAGTCATCGACGATGGGGTTGCCGAAACGGTAAACTTCGGTCTGCTGGTAAGGTACGCGAGCAGCCAGCCAAGCGTGCCGTGCTGCGGTTAAGTTCTCTGCGGAAGGTTCCGCGACCAGTGCATTCACAGCCACCTGCAAGCGCTGCGCTGCAATCAGGCTATCGCCATATTTCGCCGCAGCTATGTTGGAGTAATTTGCCAAGACATCGATTTTTTCAGCTGCAAATGCGGGCAGTGAAAAGGCGGCGGCAGCAACTGTCGCCAAGAGCGTGATATGATTCATAGTGAGTTCCTTCAGTGAAGTGTTGTGGGCTGGGGATGCACGGCAGCGTAGTCGCGTGGCGCGCCAAGGCGCATCCGTTTGAGGGCAAGGCCAAAGTCAAAAGCGCATGACGCAAGAAGCGGGGCCACGTCAGGGCGCACCAGCAAAGTGGCAATCAGCATGGCATCCTCGCGTGCGCCCTCTGACGCAGTCGCGATGAAATTGGCAAAGCAGGATTCATCCGCCCCAAGGCATTTGCATTTCACTGAATGGCGCATCAGGGGGCGGCGACCATGGACTGAGCAGAGGCTGCATATCTGCTCGAAGGATTGAACAGCTTTCTCACCGCAGTGATGTCCGAGTGCCGTGATAAAGTCGTCGCGCACCTGTGCCTGTGCATCAGCGCCATCCGACCACAAACGCAAATAGATAACGCTTGCAGCCTCGAGCCCGTCCAGTTCGGTGATGAATCCAACAGGCGCACCACCACGGTTGTTCATGGGCGCACTCATTTGGTGAGGATCAATTTATTGGCCCGCGTGATGCGAAGTGTATAGATTTGTCCGTCCAGCACGATCTGCGCCAGATCCCCGCCCATCGTCAGATCACTGGCCGCATAAGTAGGCAAGCTGGAGGCTTGTAGTTTTTTGGGCGGAGGTGTGTGAAAGCTCATGGGCGCGCACCATCGTTTGATCGGGCATGATCCAACATCCACTCTACAGAGGCGTCCTCAGGAAGCTCGGAGGCGCTGATCATTTCTTTAAGCTCGACCCATTGGAGGTGAGTTGGCGCGCGGTCGGTTACAACGACGCGAGGCGCCTGATGTGAAAACGGCATTTGGAAGTCCTTACATTTCAAGCATGTCGGGCTTCCCCTCGTTCGACTCGGGGTGGCTTGACTTGGATCATTCCTGATTGATTTAGTCGGGATTGTCAACCTGACTAAATTAGTCGGGAATTAAATCTGAGAGACATTGATAAATATCCACCTCAAGATCAGCTCCTTACGATGCGTATTGGTCTGTCCGCGAGCGGGCTCACGGTGTGAGCATTGTTCCAACAAGGCCTGGCCAGCGTGCCTAGCAACAGTTCAGAAACCAAATATGCACAGCACCAAGAAAATAAATATGGAACCCCACAACCGTTAGAAATGGCTTTCAAACGGCATCTGGGCAGATAGAGCGCGTAGCAAAGTTCATGCAAACCCGTAGCGAATGGCAGCTTCGAGGCCGAACTTCTGAAATGCAGTAAACGTCTGCTATCGTGAGAACCTCACCTTCGACAAAATTGATCAAATGGCCGTTCTCATCACGGCGGAGGCGTTACGGCGCACTTCTCCATTTCGAATGGTGACTTGCCAAATCGCTTTTGGAAGGCCCAACCAATTGCTTCCTGCGATGTATAGCCCTCTTACTGAAAATCTGGGCGCCACAATTGGGAGCTGTTGCAGGCAAAGATCAATGACCGTGGCAAATCCAACTGACACGATGGCGAGGATCGTTTGAATTGATTGTAACGGCCGTTACAACTTTGACGCATTCGCTAAAACCGGTCTGGTCACGCCATCATTCCGCCATCAATCATGTAGACCGAGCCCGTAACAAAGGCGGATTCGTCGCTGGCGAGAAAGAGCATGATATTTGCGATCTCGTTGGCTTTTGCGTAGCG
>RCNE010001335.1_pt1 | contig 13344 bp, 11 predicted proteins | sample 2041361 | NCBI WGS metagenome assembly RCNE01 (sample SAMN09708229, study PRJNA481090) | Marine sediment metagenome, whole genome shotgun sequencing project.
GCGATGACCAGATTGACCTCGACTGGAGCAACCCGGATCTGGTGGCCGAGATGTTTCGAATCATCGATCTCTATATCCGACACGGTGCCCGCTTGTTGCGACTCGATGCTGTCGCCTACATCTGGAAAGTGCCAGCGACCACGAGCATCCACCTTCCTGAGACTCACGAGATGGTCAAGCTCCTGCACACGCTGCTCGCCGCACGAGCACCCGAGGTCTCGATCATCACCGAAACCAATGTGCCCGACCGCGAGAACCGCACCTACTTCGGGAACAGCGACGAAGCTCACCTGATCTACAACTTCACGCTGCCACCTTTGGCGATCGACAGCGTGCTGAATGGTCGTGCGGATCGACTTGTCGAGTGGATGGACACCGCTCCTCCTCCACCGCCGGGCACGACCCTCTTCAACTTCTTGGCGTCGCACGACGGCATCGGTGTGCGACCAGCCGAGGGGTTCTTGACCACCGAGGAGATCGACGGCTTGGTCGAGCTCGCCCACGAACATGGTGGGCTTCACGGCACCTACGACCGCAATGGGATGGCGCTCCCCTACGAACTGAACGTGTCGTTTCCCGACTTGTTCGGCGGGCCCGACGATCCGCTGATGGTGGATCGCATCCTTCTTCTTCACACCATCGTGCTCACGCTTGCTGGCGTTCCGGCCATCTATGCCAATTCACTCATGGCCACAACCAATGACGCGGCTGCAGTCGAGGCAGATGGCATCCGACGGTCCATCAACCGCGGACGCGTGGACCTCGCCGACGTTCCCGACCCTTCAGCGAACACCTGGCAAGGACGTATCTACGGCGGTCTCATCGAACGAGCTGCGCTCCGACGTCGGCACCCGGCGTTCCATCCCGACGGTGCTCAGGCTCTCCGAGACCTCGGCGGGGTTCTGGCGATCGACCGAACTTCACCCGACGGCACCGAATTGATCACCGTCTTGTGCAACATGACGCACTCGGACAAGACGATTGACCTCACCGCTCCCGCTACATGTCTGCTCACGAACACCACCATCGAGCCTGGTGCGAAACTCGCCCCGTACCAGGCGGTCTGGCTCGTCGCGAGCTAGGACCCCATGGCAGCGTCGCGACGCCTGGCCTGCGAGGCTGTCCCAATGGCAACAGACGATCACGAACCGCGAATCGCCGTCTATCTCGACTACGAGAACTTGGCGATCGGCGCACGGGAGAACCTCGGACGACCCTTCGACTTCGGTCCCGTCGCTGACGCGCTTGCCGAGCGCGGTCGCGTTATCACTCGTAAGGCCTACGCAGATTGGTCATACTTTGACAGCGACCGCCGGATGCTCACCCGCCACCAGGTCGAGCTGATCGATATTCCGCAGAAGATGGGCGGAAGCCGCAAGAACGCGGCCGATATCAAGATGGCCATCGACGCCATCGAACTCGCCCTCGAGCGCGACTACATCTCGACCTTCGTGATCTGCACCGGTGACAGTGACCTGAGCCCGCTCGTACAAAAACTCCGCGAGCTCGACCGTCAAGTAATCGGTGTCGGTGTTCGCCAGTCGACGTCGAAGCTTCTCCCGCCTGCGTGTGATGAGTTTATGTTCTACGACAACTTGGTGTCCGACACCGACGATACCGATGACCCAACGTCCTCGAATTCGAATGACAACGAGGACCGCCCAAAGCCCAAGGCCGGCATCGGCATTGTCACCAGCACTCTCGCAGGCCTGTCATCGAGCTCGAACACCGTGCGGTCCTCGACTCTAAAGCGCGCTCTGTTGCGCAAGGATCCGACGTTCTCTGAGGCCGAGCTCGGGTTCCGCAACTTCACAGGCCTCCTCGCCGACCTGGCCGACAAAGGACTCGTCGAGCTCAACGGCACCGGCGACCCCGAGGTCACCCTCAGCGGAACGAGCGTTACAGAAGTCGACGAACTGCTGAGCACCCTTGTCACCCAAGAGGGGCCGATCGCCCTCACTGGGCTGAAGACGGCACTTCGCAAGCGCGATCCCGACTTCTCCGAACGAAACCTCGGCTACCGCAACTTCGGAAGTTTCGTGACCGCAGCCGAAGCACGCGGCGTCATCAAGGTGACCGGCAAGTTGGACGGCCGGATGGTTTCTGCGCCCGAAAAGCGGCGCCGCACATAAGACGCTACCTATTATCTGCTTCGACGGCTGCGCTGATTCGCTCGAACACGTCGGGCATTGCACTCATGACACGTGCCCAACTGGCGATGAATGGTGTTTCCATCGGGTTGTTCAAGAAGTGGTCGCCAGCGTCCATGATCGACTGGGCAAACATCTCGACCATCGTCTCTTCGGCGTGGCGGTACGACTCGAAGCCGTTGATCACCGAGTCGTTGTGATACCGATCGACGTGATCGAGGGCGGTGCGGTAGTAGCTCGCCTTGATGGTACGAAAGGTCTCTGGCGTGAGAATCTCGCCGTCGATGGCGAGCTTGCGGAACAACGCCTTAGCAATGTCGATCGACATCTTGTGCAGGCCACGTTCGGCGTCCTCGGGTGACACGCTCTGATGTTTGTGGTCGTAGGCACCCGCGATGTCGACCTGGCAAATTCGCTGCGGTGTGTAGCGACGATAGAGCTCGCTGAGCACACCAATCTCGAGGCCCCAGTCGCTGGGGAAACGCATGTTGCGGACCACGTTCTGGTGCATCGCGAATTCGCCCGCAAGTGGATAACGGAAGCTCTGGAGGAACTCGAGATACTCATCGCTGTGGTCGAGCGTGACGCGCAGCGCTTGCAACAGTGGTGCAACCATGAGCCGTGAGACGCGCCCGTTGAGTTTTTCGCCGTCGGAGCGGAAGTAGTACCCCTTCGAGAAGGCATACCCGAATGTGGGATGGGCCACTGGGTAGAGCAGCCTTGCCAACATCTCACGCTTATACGTGGTGACATCGGCATCGTGCAGCGCAACCGATGTCGCGCGACCTGATGCCAGGTAGTAGCCCATGCAGTACCAAACATTTCGACCCTTACCCGGCTGGTTCGGGGCGATGCCCAGGGCATCGAACTCTTCATCGAGCTCCCGGAGCCTTGGGCCGTCGTTCCACAACAAACGAGTGCGCTGTGGCAATCGGCTGAAGAACTCTTTCGCGTGTTCGAACTGGGCTTCGTCGGCCCGGTCGATGCCAATGATGATCTCACTGAGGTACGGCACCTTGGACAGTTCATCGACGATATTCGACAGCGCAGGCCCTTCGAGCTCGCTGTACAGCGCCGGGACAACCAGGGCCATCGGCCGGGTCGTCGACCACGACACGAGTTCGGCCTCGAGACTCTCGATGCTTCGCGCCGATAATTTATGCAGGGTGGTGATCGGTCCGAACTGGTGATAATCGCCCATGTGCTCGTGAGCTTAGCGGGGGTCGTGTTCTGGCGATTGCCCGAATCGGACCGGGTCTTCAGTACCCGGCCTCGACATCGACGAGGCCGAGTAGCTCATCGCCAGCGATCCACCGCACCACATTCTGGCGCACTCGTTCGGCAATCAGCGGCAGCCCCATCTCGGGGGTATTGCCCACATGTGGCGTGATGATGCAACGATCGATCTCCCAGAGAGGGTGCCCGTCAGGAAGAGGTTCGGGCTCTGTCACGTCGAGCGCTGCGCCGCCGATTCGGCCTTCAGTCAACGCTGCAACGAGGGCATCGGTGTCGACGAGACCGCCGCGGGCGACGTTGACGAGCCACCCCTCGTCGTTCATTGCGTCGAGGAACGCAGCATCGACAAGATTGTGCGTGTCCGCGGTGAGGGCGGCGGCAAGCACCACGACGTCTGCACTTCGAATGGCGTCATGCACGTCGGCGATGAGAACCGTACGATCAGCTCCAAGCATGGGCTCGGCCGACCGGCGGACCACCGTTGTCGTCGTGTTCCACGGTTCAAGAAGGCGCAGGAGTGACTCGGTGATTCCACCCGCACCGATGATGGTCACCCTCGCTCCGAGGAGGTTACGGCCGCGTTGTGCTGGCCACGACGTCGCGGGGATCGACGTGTACAGATCACGAAACCCCGCAAGCGTGAGGGCGATGACGTGTTCGGCAACAGGTTCGGCATACACGCCCTTGCCACACGTCCAGAGGAGAGTTGGATCGAGGTTGGCGGCGAACGTCTCGATACCGGCATAGGGAAGCTGCACCCATTCGAGTTCTGGTGCCTCGGCCACGACCAGCGGAAACTCGGTCGCCGCTGCCGGGTCGGCCCACATGAGGGCGGAGGCTTCAGCAATAGGTGCGGGCTCACCTCCACCCGCCAGTACTGCTTCTACCATCGCCTCGAACATCGCAGGTCGCGAAACGGGCGAAACGGCAATTCGGCGTCGATCCATACTGGTCATTCTAGGCGAGAGTGATGGTCACCAATGTGCTCTCGATGTGACGGTCAGCGCTTCGTCGGGCCTCCGAGGACGACCCACTCACGGCCCGGTTTCACAGGTTCGCCACCGAGGGCGCCGCACGTAATCGTCGGAACCTCACGACCCGCCCCGACGTGCACGTCATAGATATCGTCTCCTGCCTGAACCTGCACGTGTGCCCCGTCGTTGCCCACGCTGATGATGCGCTGCTCGAGATCGACCGCAAAACCCACCTTGGCAAAAACTGCTCGTTCGGCGACCTGAGCCGGTCCTGTGGCGGCACCCCACCAGCCGCGGCACAAGGGCGCAAGCACATCGGTGGAGCCACGTCGGTCGATGATGTCGCCGGCAAGCTCGGCCGTGAGATACGCCCACATTCGACCGTCCGGCAACGACATCGCAGTCGGAGCAAACCGGTGTCCACCGGTGTGGCTCACGCGGAAGATCTCGACGTCGGGGCGCTCCGATTCAATCGCAGCAGCGAACTCGGCGCCATCTTCTCCACAACAGACATCGTGCGAGCCCTGTGTGCAGACGAGGAGCGTTCGAGCTTTGTCGGAGTCGATCGCGACCTCCTCGGGAGCCTCATCGGTCAGCACTGCAAGGAGGGCACGTGTTGCATCGTCGCCGAGGGACTGTTCAGCGCGCGTCATGCCACCGGTCGCTGGGCGAAGAGCGATCACTCGAGGGTTGTGTTCATCGTGAGGAATCGCAGCGAGCAGGCGAACCTGCTCGGGATGTGCCTGAGCGACAGCGACAAGGGTTGCCAAGACGTCGTGTTTAGCCACCGGCTTGGGCCAGGGTTCGACAACCTCGACGAGCACGATCACGTCGGGGGCAAGCGCAGTGCCGCCCGGGTCGACCCGGTTCAATCTCGCGAAATTGCTGCAAAGCACCGATTCGGATGCAAGTGGCAGTGAAATCGACATCGATCAGAGTGTATGGAGACTTGCGTACTGATGAATCTAGTCAGCAGTCGCCATGCCCCCGCCAACCGGCATGGTGACACCTGTGAGATAGGCACCAGCGCGCGAGGCAAGGAAGATCGCGGCTCCAGCCATGTCGTCTGGAGTGCCAATTCGGCCAACGGGAACCTCAGCGGCGACAGCGGCTCGCGCCTCTTCATCACGCAAGGCAAACGCCATCATGTTCGATTCGAATGGTCCGGGCGCAATGGCGTTCACTCGCACGTTCTCGTTGCGCAGTCGCCGAGCGAGTTGGCGGGTGAGGTGATGTACCGCTGCCTTGGATGTCGAGTAGGCGTAGTGCTCGACGTCGCAGGCGCGGAGGCCATCGACCGAACCGATGTTGATGACACGAGCGGGATCTTCAGGTGTACCTGCGCCACGGAGATGGTCGATGAGCGCCTCGGTCAGGTAGTACACGCTCCGAACATTGACGTTCATCACTTTGTCCCAGCCCTCGACTGGGTATTCGCCGAGCGTGCCTCCCCATGCGGCGCCCGCATTGTTGACGAGGATGTCGACGGCGTCGACCCGCGACTTCACCTCATCTGCAAAAGCGGTGATTCCTTCGGGAGTCGAGAGGTCTCCAGGGATCGCGGTGACGTTGCCGCCCTTCGCCGTCAATCGGGCGGCCGTTGCGTGAAGCTGTTCGGCCTTCCGGGCAGTCATGATCACCGATGCGCCAGCGTCGACGAAACCTTCGGCGATCATCTCGCCGATTCCCCGACTTCCTCCAGTGACGACGGCGGTCTTGCCTTCGAGGTTGAAGAGGTTCTGCAAACGGTCGCTCATGATGTCTCCTTGTTTCGCTCGACACTTCCGGTCGAGATTTCTTCATGCCTTGCTTGTCGTGTCAGGTCGATAGCCCGGCAGCGTCCATCGCAGCCATAACTCTGTCGAGTGATTCGAGCGCCTCTGCGCCAGCGACCGACGGCAAGTCGAAGGCAACTCGGTGCACGCCGGCCTCGGCGAGTTCGGTGAGGAGAGCCGGATCCGGGGCAGCGAAGTACACCGAGACCTCGATCTCGTCAGGATCGCGCCCGGCATCGGTGGCCATCTGACGCATTTGCGTGATCTGCTCCGACAGCGTCCCCCCGCCTCGCCCGAGGATCGGAATCCACCCGTTGCCCCATTCGACGGCGCGACGCGCCCCGCCGGGGAACGCACCACCAACGTGGATCGGTGGATGAGGGCTCTGGAGTGGCTTCGGGTTGATCGTCATCGGTGACAGCTCGACAAGATCGCCATGGAACTCGGCCACCTCGTCCGTCCACATCGCCTTGATTGCCCCAACTCGTTCACGCATCAGCTTGAAGCGGCCTTCGAGCGCCGTGCCGTGATTATTCATCTCGTCTTCGTTCCAGCCAGCACCTACGCCGAATTGGAAACGGCCATTGCTCAATACGTCGAGGCTTGCCGTGGACTTGGCTGTGTGGATGGGGTCGCGTTGAATGACCAGACAGATTCCTGTCCCGAGCAACAACGACGTCGTGTGAGTTGCGAGCACTGACAGCCAGACGAACGGGTCATACGTGTCGTAGTAACGCTGGGCAAGAGGGCCACCACTCGGAGCCGGCGTCTTGCGGCCGAGCGGAATGTGACTGTGCTCGGCGACCCAAATCGATTCGAATCCGCGCTCCTCGAGTGCTGGCCCCAGTTCGTGGGGTGGGATCGAGTAATTCGTGGGAAAGTGCGCAATGCCAGCCTTCATCTGAGGATCTTCGCACGATCGGCTTTGCAAGGGACAGCCGAGGGCATAGGGGGATATGGTCGAATCATGTCGATTCTCGTGATTGCCGATGAGCGGGTAGCCGAACATCGTCCTCCCGATGGTCACCCCGAACGGCCCGAGCGTTTCACCGCTGCCGTCGCGGGCATCGAACGGGCGAGCTTCGGTGACGCCCTTGAATGGCGTATACCGAGCGAAGCCCCCGTCGAATCGTTATTGCGTGTGCACGACCAACGCCATGTTGATCAGATCCTCGGGCTCGGCGAACAGGACCATGTCCGTATCGACCCGGACACACACATGAGCCGTGGATCACTGACTGCGGCGCGCCTCGCTGCTGGAGCCGGTCTCGATGCTGTGGCTGCGTTGCGAGCCGGTGACGCCGATTCGGCGTTCTGCCTCGTCCGACCACCCGGGCACCACGCCACGCCTCAGCAGGCCATGGGTTTCTGCCTGTTCAACAACGTCGCAGTCACCGCACAATCGCTCACCGATGCAGGTGAGCGTGTGGCGATCATCGATATCGATGCCCACCATGGAAACGGCACGCAGGATGCCTTCTTCGATCGGGAAGACGTGCTGTTCGTCTCGTTCCACGAATACCCGCAGTACCCGGGAACCGGAGCGCTAGGCGAGCGTGGCATCGGACCCGGCGCGGGCCGAACGATCAACTTTCCGATGCCCTCTGGGACCACCGGTGATGTCTATGTCCGCGCGTTCGACCAAGTGGTTGAACCCGCACTCGCGGAATTTGGCGCCGACTGGATCCTCATCTCGGCCGGATTCGATGCCCATCGGGCCGACCCGCTCACCAACCTCGGCCTCACTTCTGGCGACTACGCCGCCATCTGCGCTCGGATCGTCTCGACGTCAGCTCCAGGTCGTCGCATCGCGTTCCTCGAGGGTGGCTACGACCTCGACGCGCTGGCCAACTCTGCTGCCGCCACCGTCGGAGCACTCCTAGGCGAAGATCATGCGGCTGAATCCCAGACCAACGGCGGCCCCGGAGGTCATATTGTCGACGCGTGGATCCACAGCCTGCAGCTCTAGAGCGAGAAGGTCACCCGGGCCACTCGTTCGTGTCTTCGGTCATCGCCAGGTGCAACCGGCCGCCGGTCCAGGCGTTTGCTCGGGCCACATCCTCGTCGACTTCGGTGCCGAGACCGGGTTCGGTCAATGGAGTCACGTGCCCATCCTCCCACTGCACTGGATTGGTGAGGATGTCGGCATGAAACCCGCCCCACTCCTGGATGCCCTCAAGAATGAGGAAATTGGGGATCGTGGCAGCCACTGCGATGTTCGCGGCGCCACCGATCGGCCCCGAATACAGATGAGGGGCGATTTGGGCCCCATGCACTTCGGCGATGGCAGCGATCTTCTTGCCCGCGGTAATACCACCCGCACGCGCAAGGTTGGGTTGAAGAATTCCGACGCCCGCAGCGAGTAGTCGTTGAAACTCGTGAATGCTTGTCAGACGTTCACCGGCTGCAATCGGCACCGAACAATGCCGAGCGACCTCAGCCATGGCCTCGGGAATATCGGGAGGGCACGGCTCCTCGAACCACAGCGGCGCAGCGGCCTCGAGTCGTTGCCCGAGCCTGATGGCTCCCGATGGCGTGAACTGGCCGTGGGTGCCGAAGAGCAGGTCGGCGCGTGGACCAACGGCGGAGCGGATCGCGTTCACGAACGCTTCTGACCGGTCGAGCTCGTTGATCGTTGGCTGACGGGGGCCGACAGCGCGGTACGGACCAGCGGGATCGAACTTGATGGCCGTGTGTCCAGCGTCGACGTATTCGACAGCTCGGGCGGCCGCCAGCATCGCGTCCGTGTAGACGTCTTCGCCAGTGTCCCCATCGCCGGGATAGAGGTACGTGTACGACCGCACTCGATCGCGAACGATCCCGCCGAGGAGGTCGGTCACATTGCGGTTCGTCTCCTTGCCGACGATGTCCCACGACGCCATGTCGAAGGCGCTGATGATCCCACCGATGGTCACGTCGGGTCGGGCGGTAAAACCGAGCGAGTAGAGGAGCCGAGTTCGTTCCTCGATCCGGAACGGGTCGGTTCCCTTCACGGACCGTTCGAAAACGTCGGAGACCAGTGCAGCCACGGTGTCGGGCTCGAATGGAGGTGAGTAGACCTCGCCCCACCCAGCGGCGCCAGTGTCGGTCGAGAGCTTGACGAACACGAAGTACTTGCCGCCGTAACCCGGCGGCGGGTTCGCTACGACGAAGGTCTCGACATCGGTGAATCTCATGACCGACCTATCTCATGGTGACGATGTTGCGAATGACTGCGCCACCAGCCACGTCGTCAATGGCGGTGTTGATGTCATCGAGGGCGTACGTGCCACTCACCAACTCGTCGAGCTTGAGTTTGCCGTCGCGATACCACTCGATGAGCTGGGGAATGTCGCGCCGGATCTGACTCGTGCCCATCTTCGAGCCGACGATTCGATGACCGGCGGCGGCGATGATGACAGGGTCGATCTCGATCTCGTTGTTGCTTGCCGGCATGCCAACAATCACGAGCTCACCCCCGGGCTCGATGTACCGAAGCGCCGAGCTGATCGCCGGAGCGGACCCGACCGTCACGAGTGCATGGCTCACGCCCTTTCGACCGGTCGCTTCCTTGATCACCTGTCGGGCGGTGTCGGGAGTCGCCACATGAGTGGCTCCGAACTGTTTCGCGATCTGAAGTTTCTCGTCGGCGAGGTCGATGGCGATCACCACAGGAGCGCCAACGATTGCTGCGCCCTGGATTGCGTTGAGCCCAACTCCCCCTGCTCCGACGACGACCACGGTGCTCGTGTCGGTGATGGTCGACGTGTTCGTGACCGCACCAACGCCGGTGATGACACCACAGGCGAGGAGCGACGCAATAGCCCAATCGAGGTCCTTGGGGATGACGACGACCTGACTCTGATCGACGATGACTTCCTCGGCAAAGGCGCCGCAGAACATCGCTGCCTGAACGTCTTCCCCCGCATCGTTCGTGAGGCGTTCGGAACTGTCGGAAGGAAACGTGGTTTCGCAAAAGACGTGATTGCCGCGTTCGCACTGGCTGCAGCTTCCACACGACCTGATGAGCGTGACGACAACATGATCGCCCACTCCGACGTCGTTCACGTCCGAGCCGATCGCGCTGACCACTCCGGCAGCTTCGTGGCCGTAGACGGTGGGCAGATGACCTCCCCACGCACCTTCAGCAAAGTGGATGTCGCTGTGACAGACAGCGCACGTAGCCACTTCGACGTGCACATCGCCGGCACCGACCTCGCCGAGAATCACCTCTTCCACAGAAAGAGGTTTTCCGAATTCACGACACACAGCTGCTCTCATTACGAGAGTCTCGCAGAACGCCGTTCGCTCCGCTCACTCACCGAGTTTCTCGCTCGCTCCGCTCACTAACCGAGGGTGCAGGAGCGGTATCCTTCGCATATGACGCGCCTACCGTTGTCGGTTCTCGACCTGTCCCTCGTGCCCGTTGGCGGCACAAGCTCCGAGGCGTTGTCCGCCACAACAGCTCTCGCACAACGAGCCGACGCTCGGGGTTTCACTCGCTTCTGGGTGGCCGAACATCACAACATGTCGGCGGTTGCCAGCGCGTCTCCGCCGGTACTCATCGCCCACCTCGCAGCGTCGACCGAACGGATCAGCGTCGGGTCGGGTGGCGTCATGTTGCCCAATCACGCGCCGTTCGTCGTCGCCGAGCAGTTTGCGATGCTCGAAGCCCTTCACCCTGGCCGGATCGATCTGGGCATTGGCCGTGCACCCGGAACTGACCGCAACACGATGATGGCGTTGCGTCGGAACATGGACCCGATCAACGTCGACGAGTTCCCGCAACACGTCATCGATGTGATGGGATTGCTCGGCGACGTTCGCACCGAGGACGGGATGTACAGCCAGGTCAAGGCCACACCGAATGCCACGTCGCGGCCGACGGTCGCTCTCCTTGGCTCGAGCGGCTATTCGGCTCAGCTCGCCGGCTTATTGGGTGTGCCATTCGGGTTTGCCCATCATTTCGGCATGGGCGGGACCAGCGAGGCTGCCGACATTTACCGCCAGCACTTCACCCCCTCTCCCGTGCTCGATGAGCCGCACCTCATCGTTACCGCAGTCGCGGTGGCCGCCGAGACTGCCGTCGAAGCGGATCATCTCTTGGCCTCACACCGGTTGTTCAAACACGGCCTGCGCACCGGCCGGCTCTATGGCGTGCTCGAAGCTGACGATGCGTCGAACCATGCTGACTATGCGGCAGCGTGTGCGGGCGGTACGAATGCCGTCTTCGGTACGGGCGAGGATGTGGCCGACGGCCTCGACAAGCTCGCCGTCGAGATGGGTGCGACCGAGCTCATGATCACCATCCCTATCGCGAACGTCGGACAACGACTCGCCAGCCTCGAGCTCACCGCCGACGCCTGGTTCGACTGATCGGTGAAGGACGCCTACACCCACGGGCATCATTCGAGCGTGCTGCATGCTCACCAGGTGTTGCAGCACCTCACCAATCCCGTTGCCGCGCTGCGCGAGACCATCGAGTACGACATCGCGTCGGCCGACGAACAAACCACCATCGCTGCGGCGTGGGGTGAGTGGGCGTCGCACCCGGCTGCATGGCTCACGGTGCCCAACGGCGAGCTGCTCATCAGGATCTGAAACCGGCGCCCGGAGCGTCGAGATCGGGGTCTACCGTGTTTACGACATGATCGATCCTGAATCACTACACCACCTCCCGTTCTCGTCCTCCCGGCAGCCGCTGATTGCGCGCAATGGAATCGTCGCCACCAGCCAACCACTCGCCGCACAAGCTGGACTCACGATGTTGCAGGCCGGGGGGACCGCAGTTGACGCAGCGATCGCAACCGCTGCGACCTTGACCGTTGTTGAACCAACCTCCAACGGATTGGGCAGCGATGCGTTCGCCCTCGTCTGGGATGGTTCGGAGCTTCATGGCCTCAATGGTTCGGGACGCTGGCCGGCTGCTGCCACCCTTGCCCAGGTTGCCGCTGGTGGGCGTGAGCAGATGCCAGGACGCGGCTGGCCGACGGTCACGGTCCCTGGAGCCGTCGATGCGTGGGCTTGCCTGCACGACAGATTTGGTCGGCTTCCCATGGAACAGATCCTTCAGCCGGCGCTTCGATATGCGAAGGAAGGCTTCGCCGTCTCGCCCGTCGTTGCTCACTATTGGGCCGAGGCTGCCAAACTCTTTCCCGCTCTCGATCTTGACGAAACAGCCGATTGGGCCGCCACCTTCACCATCGACGGCCGAGCACCGAAGGCCGGAGAGCACTGGTCGAGTCCCGAGATCGCTCGAGGGTTGGAAGCTCTTGCGTCGAATGGACTTCGGGACTTCTACGAGGGCGATATCGCCAACAGCATTGCCTCGTATGCGAGCGCGACCGGTGGCTTACTCACCGTCGCAGATCTCGAACGTCATCACAGCGAATGGGTCGATCCAATCAGCGTTCACTATCGCGATGTCGATGTGTGGGAGATCCCGCCAAACGGTCAGGGCATCGCCGCGCTCATCGCACTTGGAATCGTCGGTGAGTCCGGGGGTGGACCAATAGATCCGTCGGCTCGTCATGTCGAGTCGGGCAATTGGCATCAGCAGATCGAAGCGATGAAGCTGGCGTTCAGCGACTCTGACCATCACGTGGCCGACCAGCAGTACTCGCCCACACCCGTGTCCGAGCTGCTCAATCCGACCTATCTGGCAGAGCGTGCTCGGCTGATCACCGGTTCGGCTGGCTCACCGCGGCCAGGCGGGATCGATCGCGGTGGAACTGTGTATCTGTGCGCTGCTGATGCCGATGGGATGATGGTGAGCTTCATTCAGTCGAACTATGCGGGTTTCGGTAGCGGCGTCGTGGTCCCCTCCCATGGCATCTCTCTGCAGAACCGAGGTGCCGGTTTCTCGCTCGATCCGAGTCATCCGAATGTCGCCGCGCCTAACAAACGGCCACGTCACACAATCATCCCCGGCTTCTTGACGCGCGACGGACAGGCGCTTGGTCCGTTCGGCGTTATGGGTGCGGAGATGCAACCCCAAGGTCACCTCCAGGTGGTGACCGGAATGATCGACTATGGCCTGAACCCACAGGCAGTTCTCGATGCGCCGCGTTGGCGCGTCGATCGGGACTGGACCGTCCATGTCGAGGAGTCCGTCCCACCGAACATCGTCGATGACTTGCGAAGTCGGGGTCACAACGTCGTGACAGATCCTGACTTTGGCTCCTTCGGTCGCGGCCAAATCATTCTGCGATCGCCAGATGGGACCCTGTT
>RCNE010001337.1_pt1 | contig 13336 bp, 14 predicted proteins | sample 2041361 | NCBI WGS metagenome assembly RCNE01 (sample SAMN09708229, study PRJNA481090) | Marine sediment metagenome, whole genome shotgun sequencing project.
CAGTGATTTGCGCTTCAAACATCGCTCCAATGAAGAGAAGCCCATGCGAGAACATGATCGTTTCGCCATCCCCGCCCGTATCGGTGTAGTGAATGTTTGCTCCATTCAAATCGGCATATGGCATGGAATTCTCCCAGGGCTGAACTTCACCATAGCACAGGTTTGACGGGGACCAACGCGCCAAGCCCTGCCAATTACCTGATTGTTGACAATCTTCGTTGATTGGCCAAGTTTTGCTTTGGTGGTGACAACGAAGAGTTCTTCCAGCGGCGTAGTTTCCTGAGGAAAATTCTTAGGAGTTCTTCCCTGTTGGAAGTTTTTCCAAAAGTTGATTTGGTCAGTTTTTCTAGTGACGCGGACGTTCGCTGCGAGCCACACGAACTCGCAGTTTGCGGACTTAGTTGCCCTCCGCTACAACCGCAAAACTTCCACCATTTGGGCAAGCCCTTCGACACCTCGGGAGGGAATCGGACAATTGCTATGTTAAGAGCCAAGGTCTGCTGAACAAATTTTGCTGACTATGAACTCAAGTTTTCGAGGTAAACCAAATATGGTTCTAAGTCTGGCCCATTCGCGTTCTCGGGATATCGAGGAATGTAAGAAAATCCGAATTTTTCATACATGGACAGCATGGCAGTGTTGCCTTTAACGGTATCGGCATAAAGTGCTGTGCACCCCATTCGCCGCGCCTCCACTATTCTCATTTCAAAAAGGCGTCGGCCCAAGCCCATGCCTTGGGCTTCGGGGCGAACATACATTCGTTTCAATTCGGCAGCATCTGGGCGAATTTTTCGGATAACTCCGCAGCCCATCAGCGTTCCATCGTCTTTGGTCGCCAATAAAATACGCCCTTCGGGTGGCGAAAGGTCATCCAAATGCACCATCGTATCTGCCGCAAGATCGTCTGCCGAATAAGTTGGGCCTCCGACGTTCACAACTTTGTCTACCATGATTTGATAGTACTCTCTCATCAACGTTTCGAACTCCACAGGATCAGGCACTGTCTGAACGAAATTCAATTTAATACTCATGTCCGCTCCATTCTTCTTTCTGCGTCGATGCCTGATCATAGGTACTGGAAGTCCCTCCCGCTAGGGTTATGCTGACCTCTCGCCGGATTGAGGATTAACGGCAGATCAGGACGGTTCCAGTACTGGCTGGAATGCTGCAAGTGCGAAAGCGGGCTTTTGTGGACGGGGTAGGATTGGGCTCCAAGCCGACTTGCGGCGGTGCAGCACTCGACTCTCAGCCATCAGCGCCCCTGAGGTGTTGCTCCGATGACCGTTGTCAGCCTGATGCAGACATTGCCTTCATGCACGCCTGACGGAACGGGACTTTCGTTGCAAACGCCAAATCGATAAGCCAGCGTAAAGAAAGCGGACGTTGGAATTTCAACTTATACGCGTCAGAGCTTTCTGTTTTGTATTCAGTCAAACGACAGAAAAAGTTATTTTCTCAAGTTCTGCAAGCATTACGCAAAATGCAACGGCGATCTTCATTGGGCTTGGTGGCCTTGGCGTAGGTCGGACAAATCTGATCCAAAACGCGTCGTGAGTGAGCCAACTATCACCTAGTTTTTGGAAGCCCGCCAATTTCGAGAATACGACTCAGCACCTCGTTAGTTCCCTCATTGAGCCGCAGAGCGCAGAATACATATGGCCGACCGTTCCGCATCTTTTCGCAATCCTGTTTCATCAGATCCAACGATGCGCCGACATGCGGTGCCAAATCCGTCTTGTTTATTACCAGAACGTCTGACTTTGTCAGCGCAGGCCCACCTTTACGCGGAATATCCTCGCCCGCGGCAACGTCGATGACGTAGATCGTTACATCCGCCAGTTCAGGGCTGAAGGTCGCGGAGAGATTATCGCCACCACTTTCGATCAGCACAATATCCAGATCAGTGTGACGCGCGCGCATCTGAGCGATGGCGGCCAGATTGATCGAGGCGTCTTCGCGGATGGCGGTATGTGGGCAGCCTCCGGTTTCAACACCGATAATGCGGTCTCGCGGCAAGATCTGCATCCGCATCAATGCTTCAGCGTCCTCTTGAGTATAGATGTCGTTTGTTATTACACCGATGGAGAACTCGGGCTGCAAAGCGCGGGCAAGGCAGGCGGTTAGGGTCGTTTTTCCAGCGCCCACAGGGCCTCCGATGCCAATCCGCAAAGGTCCGTTAAGAGATGTCATGAGCGGAATATCCTTGGTTGAAGCGTTTCGTGTTGCATGGCAGCAATATCGGAGAGGAAGGCCGTGCTGCTAAGATCCTCCAGCGTGGCGTCGAGGGTTTCATGAGCAATTTGCTCGCAGAGTGGAACAAGGGCCGCCAGCACCCGTTGCCCTTCGGTTTGTCCAAGAGGAACTGCACGGATGGCAGCAGAAACCAGATTGCTGGCGAAAGCGTGAAGATACATCGTAGCGGTAAGATCAACATCAAACTGCATGCGCGCGGCTGCATGTCCGACCACAAGAGGATAACAAAGCGCAGTCGTGTCAGGGTCCAAAATTCCATCACTGCCCCAGATTGCAGCGGTTGTCTGTGCAAACGCGTTTCCTTGAAGTTGGGTTTCAAGCACCCGTTCGCGGGAGGCAGAAACCGCAATTGCAGTTTGGTTGACCACTTCCGCCTCAGAAGGAGACGTGCAGGCATAAGCCGCGCGCAGCAAAATAGCGTCGTTGCGCCCGCTGCCATGTTCCAACACATCCCAAAGCCAATTTTGCAGATCATCAGCACGAGCAATTGTCCCACCTTGAATGGCTGTTTCCAACCCGTGCGAATAGGCAAATGCGCCCACCGGAAAGGCAGGCGAGAGCCATTGCGCAAGGGTGACGACATCGCGGTTAATGGTCATGGGCCGTTGCGACATGTTCGTGTGAATGGGTGCGTCCGTGGCCGTATGCGCCGCCTTCGGGCGTAAACGGTGCTGTGATCGGCTCAACCAAAGCGCCCAGATGTTCGAGCATATGACCAATGACAGGATCAGCTTGGATCAGCAGGTGATCGTGGTTGATCTGGCAGGGCGTATGGCGATTGCCTACATGCCACGCTAGCCGCACAAGATGTGGCCCCGACACTTTGTACAAGGCTTCAACACCTGCTGTGATCTGGACCAGCACACCAGTATCAAGCTCAAGTGCATCGCCATCGTCCAGTGACGTGGTTTGCGCCAGATCAACGATAAACGGCTCGCCCGTCGACGTGGTCAGACGTTTGCGGCGCAAGAAACGCTCGGTGTAGTCTAGCTCGCAACTGGATGCGGGGCCGGTCCAGTGTCCTTTGCGGTGCAGGGTTTGGGCGATAGGGGGAGATGTCATAATGTCCTCTCAGAACATGAAATAGCGTTGTGCCATGGGCAGCACTTCGGCGGGCTGGCAGGTCAGCAGAACCCCGTCGGCGCGCACCTCGTAGGTTTCGGGGTGTACGTCGATTTGCGGCAGGGCATCGTTCAGGATCATGTCCGCTTTGCCGATGGTGCGGGTGTTCTTCACCGCAACCGTTTGCTTGGCTAGACCAAGTGTTTCGCGAATACCCGCCGCATGAGCTGCGGACGAGACAAAGCTAACCGAGCTATGGCGCAATGCAGTCCCGTAAGCGCCGAACATCGGACGGCTATAAACCGGTTGCGGTGTCGGGATAGACGCATTCGGATCGCCCATCTGGGCGACAACTATCGTACCCGCCATCAGAACCATCTCGGGCTTCACCCCAAAAAACGCAGGGTTCCAGAGCACCAGATCGGCACGTTTTCCCACTGAGATATCGCCAATCATATGGCTGACCCCTTGGGCAATCGCGGGATTGATCGTGTATTTTGCGATGTAACGGCGCACTCGCATGTTGTCGTTGTCGCCCGTTTCTTCTGCCAGATGTCCCCGCTGCTTCTTCATCTTGTCGGCGGTTTGCCACGTGCGGATTAACACTTCGCCTACACGCCCCATCGCCTGACTGTCAGAGGCAATGATCGAGAACGCGCCCAGATCATGTAAGATATCTTCGGCAGCAATCGTTTCGCGGCGGATGCGGCTTTCGGCAAAGGCAACGTCTTCTGGGATGGATTTATCAAGGTGGTGACAGACCATCAGCATGTCCAGATGCTCTTCCAAAGTATTCACTGTGAAAGGGCGCGTGGGATTGGTCGAGGAGGGCAGAACATTAGCATCGCCGCAAATCTTGATAATGTCTGGCGCGTGTCCGCCGCCTGCGCCTTCTGTGTGGAAGGCGTGGATAGTGCGGCCTTTCATAGCAGCGACCGTATGCTCGACAAAGCCGCTCTCGTTGAGCGTGTCGGTGTGGATCATCACCTGCACATCCATATCGTCCGCTACGGAAAGACAGCAATCAATCGCGGCAGGTGTCGTGCCCCAATCCTCGTGTAGCTTGAGCGCACAGGCCCCTGCATTGACCATCTCAATCAAGGCTCCGGGTTGGCTGGCGTTGCCTTTTCCCGACAGGCCGATATTCATCGGAATGCCGTCAAAGCTTTGTAACATCCGCCCGATGTGCCACGGCCCCGGTGTGCAGGTGGTGGCCAGTGTCCCATGCGCCGGGCCAGTGCCGCCGCCAAAGCAAGTGGTCACACCGGAGTGGAGTGAATCTTCCATCTGCTGGGGGCAGATAAAGTGGATATGGCTGTCCATGCCGCCTGCAGTCAGGATGCGCCCTTCGCCCGCGATCACTTCGGTGCCAGGTCCGACAATGATATCGACACCTGATTGCGTGTCGGGATTGCCTGCCTTGCCAATAGCATGGATCAGTCCGTCTTTGAGCGCCACATCCGCTTTGTAGATTCCTGAGTGATCAACGATCAGCGCATTGGTAATCACCGTATCTACCGCGCCACTTGCACGGGTCACTTGGGATTGCCCCATCCCGTCACGAATGGTTTTGCCACCGCCGAACTTGACCTCTTCTCCGTAGGTGGTCAGATCACGTTCGACCTCGATGATCAGATCGGTATCGGCAAGGCGCAAGCGGTCGCCCGTTGTAGGGCCATACATGGCAGCGTATTGGGCGCGGGGGATTTGAACGGGCATCTACAGGTCTCCCATAACTTGGCCGTTAAACCCGAAAATACGTCGCGCCCCGCCAATCGGGATCAGCAGCACTTCGCGGCGCTGGCCGGGTTCGAACCGCACAGCGGTGCCAGAGGCGATGTCGAGACGCATGCCACGTGCGGCAGTGCGGTCAAACTCCAGCGCGGGATTGTTTTCGGCGAAATGGTAGTGACTGCCCACTTGAACAGGCCGGTCGCCCGTGTTGGCAACCATCAGCGCGAGCGCCTCAGCACCTGCATTAAGGGTCAGCACGCCATCTGCGGGGAAAACCTCACCGGGGATCATTTACGGCTCCATCCCACTGCTGCGGCAAAGCCGATCACCAGCAAACCACCGGTTAGCGGCATCCAGTTTGGATCAGTGAGGTGATGATGCAATTGCAGGGCCTCATGGGCGGCAGAGGCACCCGCGAGAAAGATCAAAGGCAGGCTGTGCAGGAAATGGTTCATTTGGGGGCTCCTTGGGGTGTTCAACGGATTGGATTATGGACAGTGACCAGCTTGGTCCCGTCTGGAAATGTGGCTTCTACTTGCACGTCATGGATCATCTCTGCGATGCCCTCCATGCATTGATCGCGGGTCACGACATGGCCGCCCGCCTCCATCATATCTGCGACAGAACGGCCATCGCGCGCACCCTCAACCACCGCATCAGTGATCAAGGCAATCGCTTCGGGGTGGTTCAGTTTGACGCCGCGGGCCAGCCGCTTGCGGGCAACTTCTGCAGCCATTGCGATCAGCAGTTTGTCTTTTTCACGAGGGGTCAGTTGCATGGATTACAGTCTCCAAGACGTGGGTAAAGTGTGGTTTGAGAGATGCTCAAGAATGGGGATCAACGCACAGCGCAGCTCAAAGCTATCAGTGGCGAGATGGCGGATGACCAGCACGCCGTCGCTCAGCATGCTGGCACCAGCGGTGGCTGGCAAAAGAGCGCGCAGAGTGGGCAGATGCGCTTCGACATCAGATGCGACCATCACAACGCTGGCCATCGCACCTGCACCGTTTGCAGTAGTCGGACGGGCAAGATGCGCCGCAGCATTCCCGCGCAGATCCATGCCGTCTATGTAGAGAGGCCTGCCGTCCTGCATGATCTTGATGCGATCCTGAAACAGGATGTCGTCCAAAATTTCTGGCATCGCGGCGCGCCCGAAAACCACGGGCTCTACCATTAACAACCGCGCCTGTGGTCCCAGTGATATCTCTAAGCGTCTGCGCAATGCGCAGCGGTTATAGAGGATCAGCTCTTGGGGAAGCCAGTGCAAGCAACCGCCATCCTGAACCGAGAGCCGCGTTTCGACACTCCCGACTTCGCCGGTTTGCGCGCAATATGCCCGCTCAGCGGCTTGGGTGGTTAGCGTGAGTTTGGCGCCGTCCTGCACGTCTATATCCAATGTAAAGCGGTCGCCGCCGGTGATCCCTCCGGCCGTATTGACCAAGATCACCTCAGCGTCCTTGCGGTGAGTCTGTGGAAAGACCAGCTTCAGCGATCCTGACTGACGCAAGTCCCGCAGCCGTGTTTTGCCCGCTGCATCGCCATAAACCGAGACATGTGCGGACCCGATCGCACGCGGCTGTAAGCTGCGTGTAGCTGAAACACTTATTGGAACGGTCAGGGTAATGCGAAGTCTCCAACTTCTATGGTGCGTGGGTCTGACTGCATCACACCACCCGTCCCAACGGCAGATGTGAGTGCGAAATTAACGCTGATCATTCCGGAAGTGATTAAATTGAAGGCGGCGAACGGCTGCATCGCCCAATATGCAGGCGGACTTGAGTAATATGGAGAATAACAGGTCAAGGAATTGGCCTTGTCGCTGCGACGCAGCAACGATCACTCATCCCCTGATCTCGAATCGAGGATCACTAAAAACGGGGTGTGTGACGACTGGATGAATTGGACCTCAGACCAGCCGCCACACGGTTTGCAACATTTAAGTTGCAGGGATCAGCTAATGTGGATGGCTTGTGAGAACAAGGTGCGCTGGCAATCTCTGCATGGAGAAATCACATGAAAACAACATCTGCTCTTGTCGCCGCACTGACCTTATCGACGGCGCTGCCCGCATTGGCTGCTGACTGCCCCATCAAAGTGGGCGTTCTGCACTCGCTCTCGGGGACCATGGCCATTTCCGAAACTACGCTGAAAGACACGATGGAAATGCTGATCGATCAGCAAAACGCTAAAGGTGGTGTGCTTGGTTGCCAGCTTGAAGCGGTTGTAGTCGATCCGGCCTCTGACTGGCCGCTGTTTGCCGAAAAGGCCCGCGAGTTGGTGACGGTGCGAGAGGTCGACGTGATCTTTGGCAACTGGACCTCTGTATCGCGCAAATCTGTGCTGCCTGTTATCGAAGAGCTGAACGGCCTGCTGTTCTACCCCGTGCAATACGAGGGTGAGGAAAGTTCCAAGAACGTCTTCTACACGGGTGCTGCCCCCAACCAACAGGCGATCCCTGCGACGGATTATTTTCTCGAAGAGTTGGGTATCGAGAAATTCGCGCTGTTGGGGACCGATTATGTCTACCCGCGCACGACCAACAATATCCTTGGGGCATACCTGAAATCCAAGGGCATCGCGGACGGCGATATCTTTGTGAACTACACGCCCTTTGGTCATTCGGATTGGTCCAAGATTGTCGCTGATGTTGTCGCGCTTGGTGCGGATGGCAAAAAGGTAGGTGTTATCTCGACGATCAACGGCGACGCAAACATCGGCTTTTACAAAGAACTCTCCGCTGCAGGTATCTCGGCAGACGATATTCCTGTTGTGGCCTTCTCAGTAGGTGAAGAAGAACTCTCCGGTCTGGATACAAGCAACCTCGTCGGTCACCTGGCCGCTTGGAACTATTTCCAGTCTGCCGATACGCCTGCCAATTCTGAGTGGATCGCGGCGTGGAAAGAGCGCATGGGCGCAGAGCGTGTGACCAACGACCCGATGGAGGCGCATTACATTGGCTTCAACATGTGGGTGAACGCAGTAACGGACGCAGGTAGCGCTGAGGTCGACGCCGTCCGTACCGCGATGTACGGGCAGGAATTCCCGAACCTGACTGGTGGTACTGCTGTCATGCTGCCCAACCATCACCTGTCCAAGCCGGTTTTGATCGGTGAGATCACGGCAGAGGGCCAGTTCGATATCATCAGCCAGACAGCGGAAGTGCCGGGCGATGCATGGACCGACTTCCTGCCAGAATCCGCCAAGCTGGTGTCGGATTGGAAGGAGCTTGGTTGCGGGATGTACAACACCGAGACCAAGACCTGCGTACAAACGCTGTCCAACTACTAAGTCTCTCGCGAGGGCACGCTTGCGCGTGCCCTCCACCTCTGATCATCCGGAATTTGAATTATGAAGACCCTGCTGCTGGCTGTATGCTTTGCTTTATCTTTTGGCCATTTGGCTGTTGCCCAGACGACCCCCGTTCAGGACGTGCTGCAAGATCAACGCGCGCTGATCGAGAAAAGCTCACGCCGCACGATTGGCCCTGCGATTGACGCTTTGGTGGCCAGCGGATTGCCCCAGATGCAAAACGTATTGGAGGTCTGGCAGGCGAAAGAGATGTGGCAGCGAAAAGTCGACGGGCTGTTCTTTACCGCGTCGAAGAATGCCGATGGCAGCTACACACTGCAAAACTTTGAGGAAGGGACGGAAATTGGTACTGCGGCCTCTACCGATCTGAAACAATTCAAGCCAAACAGCGGTGTGCGCGCAATGATCGCCACCGCCTTGGTGCAATTTCAACTCTCTGATCCGGATCCTGCCAAACGCGGCGTCGCGCTGGACTCCATTGCCCGAGATCCAGAGGCTGGGTTGCTCACGCCATTGCGTGCCTCAATCCAAGGCGAGATGGACGAAGATATTCTTTCCCGCAAAACGCGGCTGGAACGGCTGCTGAGCATGGCCTTTGATGACGATATCGCCACACGTGTGGAGGCGATCTCAGATATGTCGGGCGATCTGGGCGTTGATTTTCGCGCAACCCTCAACCCGATCCTCACCACCACACGGGTGGTTTCAAAAACCCCACCAGAGGCGAATATCGCGCGTGAACTGATTGCCGGGGGTGATGCGCTGACCCGTGCTGAGGCTTATGCTTTGCTGGTCACAGCGGGAGACGCACCTGTTCAAATCACCGCAGCTGCACGTGATGCAGCGCTTGAGGCCAATATCACTGGAGGGCGCATTGCGGATATTCCCGTGGCACAACTTTCAACCGAGTCAGCACGCAACAGAGCCTATGACGCGTTGGTCAAACGTGGCATGGTGGCCCCTTGGGTCAGCCAAGCAGATATCGACACCAGCCTCGCAAACACCCGTTTCTTCGACGTCTACACCGAGCCCTCAGCCGAAGTCACAAAAGCCGCAGACGCTGCGCTCGCCGCTTCTGAGACCCGCGTCGCGGTCAGCCAAGCAGCCGATCTTGGCCTTGATGCCCTCTCGCTTGCCTCGATTTATTTCCTTGCCGCAATTGGCCTTGCGATCACCTTTGGCGTGATGGGTGTCATCAATATGGCGCACGGCGAATTCATCATGATGGGCGCTTATACAGGCTATGTAGTGCAGCTTTTTGTGCCCAATCACACCGCATCCATCCTCTTAGCAGTCCCCCTTGCCTTTGCTGTGACCTTTGCCGCTGGCGTAGCCCTTGAGCGCCTTGTCGTGCGCTGGCTTTACCACCGACCGCTTGAGACACTTCTGGCCACCTTCGGTGTCTCCATCGCGCTGCAACAATTAGCCAAAAACATCTTTGGCACACAGGCGCGTCCACTGACCGCACCCGCGTGGTTGGACGGTGCGTGGATCATCAACGATGTGGTGTCGATCAGTTATATTCGCATTGCGATTTTCATTCTTGCACTGCTGTTCCTCATGCTCATTTTGTTCATCATGAAGCGCACGCGGCTGGGGTTGGAGGCCCGCGCGGTTACCCAAAATCCCCGTATGGCAGCGAGCATGGGGATCAATCCTGATCGCGTGAATATGCTGACCTTCGGGCTCGGCTCTGGCATTGCTGGCATCGCAGGTGTCGCCATCGGACTTTTCGCCAAAGTGACTTCGGAGATGGGCAGCGACTATATTGTCCAAAGCTTCATGACTGTGGTGGTGGGCGGTGTGGGCAACATCTGGGGCACACTGGCGGGTGCGGCGATGATCGGCGGGTTCCAAAAGGGTGTAGAGTTCTTGAACCCGTCCAACACACTGGCTGCACAAACCTATATGATCATTTTTATCATCATCTTCATCCAATTCCGGCCAAGAGGCATCATTGCCCTCAAAGGCCGCGCGGCGGGGGATTGAAGTCATGGAACGCTCCTTCATCGCGCGTAACCCGTCGGTCCTGATCTTCCTTGCGATCCTCGCTCTGTTCACGTTGGTGGTCACAGTTTTGTCCGAAGGCTTCGGGGTCGGCCTCATCTCGACCAACTTCGTCAAGGTTTTGGGCAAGACTCTGTGCCTGTGTCTGATCGCCATCGCGATGGACCTGATCTGGGGCTACATGGGCATCCTGTCGCTGGGCCATTTCGCATTTTTCGGGCTTGGCGGCTATATGATCGGCATGTGGCTCATGTATGAGCGCACGCGCCAGATTGTCGTTAACTCGCTTTCTGAGGGCGTGCTACCGCCAACCCCCGAAGAGATCACCGCAGGCATCGGCAACCAGATATTTGGCGTTGTGGGTAGCAGTGAGTTTCCGCTGATCTGGGCCTTTTCCAACAGTCTGGCGCTGCAACTGGCGTTCGTCGTCTTGGTGCCCGGTATCCTTGCATTGGTCTTTGGATGGCTCGCGTTTCGCAGCCGTGTAACAGGTGTTTACCTGTCGATCCTGACCCAAGCCATGACGCTGGGTCTGTCGCTTTATCTGTTCCAGAACGCCAGTGGTTTGCGTGGCAATAACGGCCTTTCAGGTTTGCAAAACCTACCCGGTGTGACAGCTCCGCAATCGGTCGTTTCGTTGTGGTTCTTCTGGGCTTCTGCGCTGGCCCTCGGTCTTGGGTATCTACTGGTCGCTTGGGTCGTCTCCGGCAAGTTCGGCTCGGTCATTCGCGGCATCCGCGATAACGAGGCGCGGGCGCGGTTTCTGGGCTACTCGGTCGAGACCTACAAGCTGGCGGTGTTCACCCTGACCGCCTGCATCTCGGGCATCGCTGGGGCGCTTTATTACCCTCAGGCGGGCATCATCAACCCCGCCGAAGTGGCCCCCATCGCGTCCATCTACCTTGCTGTTTGGGTGGCAATCGGCGGGCGAGGGCGCCTTTATGGCGCTGTGATAGGCACTGCCTTTGTCAGCCTCGTCTCAAGTTGGTTCACAGGCGGCCAAGCACCAGACGTGCCTTTCGGCTTTTACACGGTGAAGTGGGTGGATTGGTGGCTTGTTCTTCTGGGCCTTAGCTTCGTGTTGGTCACGCTCTATGCGCCAAACGGCATCGGTGGCTTGATCGATTTGTTGAAGCGCAAAACAAAGGACCCTCAATTATGAACACCCTTTTGGAAGTCTCCGGCGTCACCGTTAGTTTTGACGGGTTTCGCGCGATCAACAACCTGTCGTTCCAGATTGCGGACGCAGAATTACGCGCCGTGATCGGGCCGAACGGTGCAGGCAAAACGACGTTCATGGATATCGTCACAGGTAAAACCAAACCTGACGCAGGGCACATCCTGTGGGGCGATAAAAGCATGTCGTTGATCGGCATGTCAGAGGCCAAAATCGCCCAAGCAGGCATCGGGCGGAAGTTCCAAAAGCCAACCGTCTTTGAAGAGCAGACCGTGCAGGAAAACCTGATGATGGCGCTGCGCAAAGACCGCGCTCCTTTGGCCGTGCTGTTCTTTAAGCCGTCTAAGGACGACTTTGCCCGTGTGTCAGACCTTGCGGGCCAGATCGGCCTCGATGATGCGCTGCTGCGTGTCTCAGGCGAGCTAAGCCACGGTCAAAAGCAATGGCTGGAGATCGGTATGCTTCTCGCCCAAGAACCACAATTGCTGTTAGTCGATGAACCCGCCGCTGGCATGACACCTGCCGAACGCGAGAAAACCACCACGATCCTTGTTGAGGCCGCCAAGACCCGCGCGGTGGTCGTGGTCGAACACGACATGGAGTTCGTGCGCCGTCTCAAGTGCAAGGTGACAGTGCTGCATGAAGGGGCTGTTCTGGCGGAAGGCAGTCTGGATCACGTGACCAAAAACCAAGACGTGATCGACGTCTATCTGGGACGTTAGAACATGTTGAATGTACAAAACCTCACCCTCCATTACCGAAATTCGCAGATCCTCTATGACATCTCGATGCAAGCCAAACTGGGGGAGGTGACCTGTGTCATGGGCAACAATGGTGTCGGCAAAACCAGCCTGCTTAGGGCGATTTCGGGCACGCACCCACGCTCGGGCGGGGAGCTCATTTTTGACGGTCAGAACTTGGGTCAGGTTGGAGCACATAGAATGGCGCAGCTTGGTGTCGGCTATGTCCCGCAAGGGCGCGATATTTTCCCGTTGCTCACAGTGCGTGAAAACCTTCAAACAGGATTTGCCTGTCTGCCGAGGTCGGAGCATTTCATTCCCGATGATGTTTTTGAGCTGTTTCCGGTTCTAAATGAAATGGCGCACCGTCGCGGTGGTGATCTGTCCGGGGGGCAGCAGCAGCAGCTGGCCATCGCTCGTGCGCTGATCACCAAGCCGAAACTGCTGTTGCTGGATGAACCAACGGAAGGCATTCAACCCAACATCATCCAACATATCGGAAAAGTCATAAGCCTGCTGCGGGATCGGGGTGATATGGCGATTGTTTTGGTTGAGCAATACTTTGATTTTGCGTTTGAGCTGGCGGATCAAATTGTCGTTTTGCAGAGAGGAAGTATCATCGAGAACACATCCAAAGAACAGTGCCAGCGAGAAGTGGTCTTAGCCAGTGTATCCGTATGAAGTGCAGAAAGTAGAGATATTTTCAGCCTGATATTAATCTGAAGATACGCGTTCGTAGGCCTTTTCGTACTATACTGTCTGTATTTGGTAACGGTGCTTAAATACGCGAAATGCCAACAGGATTAAGTGAGTAAACCTATACTTTCTCCTGCGCTGCGGTCATATCCATACGACAAAAAAGCTGCATGCCGGGTGAATGTCTGCTTTTGGGGAAGCTGCCCTGCGTAACGGGCTCTCTGGCCAATGTCCGGTACGGGCCGTCCATGTGACTTTGCAAAGCCCGCTTTCTGCGCATTGCAGTCATTGGTGCAGGCCGCAGCGAAGGTCTGCAATCCGCCCATTTTGTTGAAAAAGTCGAAAGTCTGAAAATCTC
>RCNE010003956.1_pt1 | contig 13328 bp, 15 predicted proteins | sample 2041361 | NCBI WGS metagenome assembly RCNE01 (sample SAMN09708229, study PRJNA481090) | Marine sediment metagenome, whole genome shotgun sequencing project.
AAACCTGGCCCGTTCGTCTATCGGCTAGGACGCCAGGTTTTCATCCTGGTAAGAGGGGTTCGACTCCCCTACGGGCTACGAATTTGTTTTAATAACAATTTAATAATAAAAGTATGGCAAATCATAAATCGGCATTGAAGAGAATTAGAAGTAATGAGTCGAAACATTTAAGAAACAAGCACCAGCATAAAACTACTCGTAATGCAATTAAAAACTTGCATGCAGTCGAGGAGAAAAAGGATGCTGAGGCCTTGTTGATAAACGTTATTTCTATGGTTGATAAATTAGCTAAGAATAATGTGATCCACAAAAACAAAGCAGCTAATATCAAATCAAAATTAACTATACACGTAGCTTCTTTATAAAGGAAACTATCTCTTGAGGTATAAAAAGCATCCGTCAGCCGACGGATGCTTTTTTTTTGCTCTAATCTTATCTGATATTCAAGGGGTGTGATCGATTTAATTGAAAAAATCATTACATCATTACATCAATGCCTCTACCATTCATAGACCCTGTCTGCATCCAATCTGATCATTATGAACAACAATACAGTAAAGCCCCATAAGGAGGAACCTCCATAACTGAAAAACGGTAGAGGTATACCAATTGTGGGAAGCAATCCAATAACCATACCTATATTGATGGTGAAGTGAAAAAAGAAAATAGCGACCGTTGCATAAGAGAAAACTTTACTGAAAATTGATTTTTGTCTGTCAGCGATAAAAAGTAATCGGATGAGAAAGACCAGAAATAATAAAACAACGAAACTACTGCCTAGAAAGCCCCATTCTTCCCCTACGGTACTAAAAATATAATCAGTCTGCTGTTCGGGTACAAAATCTCCCTGAGTACGGTCTCCCTGCAGAAAGCCCTTTCCGTTCATGCCACCGGATCCTATGGTAATTACAGATTGAGCTGTATTATAACCAATGCCTTGATCATCTACATCCTTTCCTAAAAGAATATTGAAACGATCCCGATGTCGTTGTTCAAAAACATTGTTAAATACATAATCGACACTGATAATAAAAAAACCGGTAACAAGATAGGTTATGACAAATCGAAGCCAGTTATGCCTCAGGTATTTTTTGTTTTTATAAATAAGATATCCGAGAAGCGTCGAAATAATGACAGTAGCGATGATCATGGTATTTAAGAATCCAAAATACAGCGTGACCACAAATAATAACAGTGCCAGGAAGCCAATAACCAGATAGTAGAGAGGTAATCCAAATTGATAGAGAACCAAAATCAGAGAACCGTATACCAAGGCTGAGCCAGGATCAGGTTGTAAGGTGATCAGCAGGGCCGGAAGAAAAATAATTCCAAACGCCTTCAATTGATTAGGAAGTTTTTTAAGATCCTGATTCCGCTCATTTAAGTAATTGGCAATGGCCAGTGCCGTTGCGGCTTTGGCGAATTCAGAAGGTTGGATTCCGAAAGAACCAAAACTATACCAGGAAGTGGCTCCGTTAATATTGTTGCCAAAAATAAATAGTCCTGCAAGGGTTAGAACAGATATGAGATAAAAAATACCTGAAAACTGTTCATAGAATTTTTTATCAATGGCGAGAATAATTATGATAATAACAAAACTCAGCAAGATCCAAATCATCTGTTTTCCGTATTTGGTTGTCAGGTCAAACACTTCAAATTGAGTTTCAGAAAAGGTCGCTGCATAGATACTGAGCCAACCCAGAAATACAAATAGCAGGTACATGATGATCAAGGGCCAATCTACCCCTCTAAAAATATTACTTTTCCTTTTGCGCAACGTAGTTCTCTAATTCAAGTTGTTTATTGTATTCCTCCTCCAGACTGCCTTCCAACATTCTTTTTTCAAGCCAGTCTCTTTTCACCTCACCTTTGATATATTTTTCAATCATCAGGCTTGCAATTGGAGCGGCCCAGCGAGATCCCCAATACCCGTTTTCTACAAATACTGCAATAGCGATTTTTGGATCGTCTTTTGGAGCAAAAGCGATAAAAATGGAATGATCGGTAAATTGAATTCTTTCACCATTTACTCTCTTAAAATTTTCAGCAGTACCTGTTTTTCCACAAATCTCAATATCACTGATCTTGGAGCCTCTTGCCGTTCCAATTTCAAAAACATTGAACATGCCTTCAATCACAGGTTCAAAATGTCGAGGTTCAATAGTTGTATATCTTCTACTGGTGTATTTTTCATCCTGATTAAGACTATCCCCCACTTTTTTAAGGATATGAGGAGTATAGTAATAGCCTCTGTTGGCAATAGCAGCCGTCATGTTTGCCATCTGAATAGGAGTAGTCAAAACTTCACCCTGTCCGATGGCATTTGAAATGGTGGTTATGGCCTTCCATCGGTGGTTGGGATAATAGCGGTTGTACAATTTTGAATCAGGGATCAAGCCTTTTTGTCCTGCGGGCAAATCATATCCCAGGAAGTTTCCTAGTCCAAAGCTTTTTACATGTTTGCTCCAGGTATCCATTCCTTTGGCCGGATCATCATATTTTTCAATAGTACGTCTGTAGACATTCGAAAAATAAGAATTACAGGAACGGTAAATCCCAGTATTCATACTTATGGGTGTACCAACGATACCGCAATGACATTTCATAAACCCACCTCGTCCATATTTGTATCCATGGTAACACTTAAAAGCCGTGCTAGGGGTAATTACTTCTTCTTGCAATGCTACCAGTGCATTGATGATCTTAAAAGGAGATCCAGGGGGATATTGCGCTTGCAGACCTCTGTCAAGCATTGGTTTTTTAACACTATCGTTAAAAAGCAAAAAGGAATTTTTAGATCTTTTTCGTCCTACCAGCATTTTCGGATCATAACTTGGAGTAGAAACCAATGACAAAATTTCCCCCGTAGAGGGTTCAATCGCAACAATACCTCCTCGTTTATTGGTCATGAGTTCTTCAGCATACATTTGAAGCTCCATATCGAGGGTAAGGGTGATGTCTTTGCCTGGTATGGGAAGCGTATCATAAAGACCATCTTTATAAGCGCCGATTTCCTTATTAAAACGGTTCTTTTGTATAAAATTCACACCCTTTTGACCCCGAAGCACCTCCTCATATTGCTTTTCAACACCTTGGTAACCTATAAGTTCGCCCAATTGGTAGTAAGTATTACTTTTTAATAAGCCTTCATTTACTTCACTGATATATCCCAATACATTGGCACTGGTATTCTCAGGGTATTGCCTCAGAAATCTTTTTTGTATATAAAACCCTTTGTACTTGTACATTTTCTCCTGTAAAAAAGCGTAATCTTCTTTAGATAGCTGTCCTACAAAAATGGAAGGAATCCGTGGAGAATAATTTTTTGTTTTATGATATTTTTTCAGAAAGTCTTCCTTAGTAATTCTTAGAAGATTACAAAACTCTAGCGTATCAAGAGGTTCTACATCTTTTGGGATGATCATGATGTCGTAAGAACTCTGGTTGGCAACTAATAATTTATTGTTACGATCATATATAAAACCTCTGTCTGGATAGGCATATTTTATCGTAACGGCTGAATTGTTCAAAGGGTTTTGCCGGTATTTAGAATCGACAACTTGCAAAAAAAACAACCTGCCAATAAATATTGCTCCAACTGACAAGATCAAAAAATATAATAATGATTTCCTTGGCATCTCTTATCTTTTACGCATTACAAAAGTAAAACTTATCATGGTTAAAATTATGGTAAAAATACCGGTTAAAACAGTGTTGAGCAAAATGATTCCAAACTTACTCCATTTAAAATACTCCATTCCAAAAACAATAAAATGATGGATAAAGGTCATGAGTACAACATAGAGAAACATTTTTGGAAATGGAAGTTTGAAAATAGTCAGTGTGCCATATTCAATTTCTCTTTTGCCAATAACGCTTTTTAAAATCGGAATTCTGATAAATGCAATAAACAAGGTAGCAGCAGCATTGATTCCGCCAGAATCTGAAAAAATATCAATACATAATCCCAGGAAAAAACTCAGTATCAATAGGGATGCATCATCTTTTCTGATCGGGTAAAGAAAGATAAAAAAGATATAAAAATAGGGGTTGATATAGCCTAGGAAATTGATATTATTAAGCACGATGATCTGCAATAAAATCAGTCCTATAAAAAGTAAGCCATTATTTATATTTTCCCTATTCATTTGTCGATTTTTCCTCCAGGGTTTGGATTTCTGTTTTGTCAAAGTTCTTGATCACCTGAACGTGGCCTATAGAACTCATGTCATTAAACAGTAATATATTGATGTATTCGTAATTGTTATTAAGCGTTTTATAATCTTTAATTGTTCCAATTGGAATTCCTTCAGGAAATATGGTTGATTTCCCTCCTGTCACTATTGTGTCACCCGTATAAATATCTGCCTGTATAGGAAGATCCAACAGTTGAACAATATTATAGTCATTGTTGTCCCAACTTAAACTGCCATAATGGTCACTATTGAGCAGTTTGGCATTGATTCTTGAGTTCACATTCAGAATAGAAAGAACGGTGGCATAATTTCCTGAAACACTTTTAGTAATACCTACAATTCCCTTGCTGTTGATAACACCGAGATCGGATCCTAAACCTTGATTCCCCCCTTTATTTATGGTCAGATAGTTGTTGTTCTTTCTGTAATTGTTATTGATAACTTTAGCCCCTGTATAACTGTATTTTTGCTTGTATTTTAAGGTGTCTAGGACCGTAATATCATGCTGAACAATTTCTTTATCTTCAAGATTCAGTAGGTTTTTAAGGTAGACATTTTCTTCATTAAGGCGCTCATTCTCCTTTTTTAGATATAAGAATTCTTTAAAATTATTGATCTTGTTGTAAACGCCTCCAGAAAGAAAATTTGCAGAATTAACGAACTTACTTTTGTGAAATGAATGACTTTGGATCGTAAAAATAACAGCAAGCACTTCAAGTAACAAAAACAGTATAAACAATTTATTCTTGTCAAGGAATGAAATAATTTGTTGCATAATATATTGTCAGGCGACTATTTCATTAAAACGCTTTTGTATTTCTCAATATCCTTTAAGGCAATTCCAGTTCCTCTAACTACTGCCCTAAGTGGATCTTCTGCCACATAAACGGGTAGATCTGTTTTACGAGATAACCTTTTGTCTAATCCTCTGAGCATAGAGCCACCACCAGCAAGGTAAATACCTGTATTATAAATATCCGCTGCCAGCTCCGGAGGTGTTTGTGATAAAGTTTCCATCACAGCATCCTCAATTCGAAGAATGGATTTTTCCAAGGCTTTTGCAATCTCACGATAGGAGAGCTCTATTTGTTTTGGTTTTCCGCTTAAAAGGTCACGACCTTGAATGGAAATATCGTCAGGAGGAGTGTCTAGTTCCTCTGTTGCGGCACCAATTTGTATCTTAATTTTTTCAGCTGTTGACTCTCCAATATATAAATTATGCTGTGTTCTAAGGTACATGGCTATATCACTGGTGAAAACATCACCTGCAACCTTAACAGATTTATCGCAAACGATACCACTAAGGGCAATAACAGCAATTTCAGTGGTACCACCTCCTATGTCAATGATCATGTTACCCTTAGGCATCATGATATCTATTCCAATCCCAATAGCCGCTGCCATTGGTTCATAGATCAGGTAGATGTCTTTGGCATTCATTTGTTCAGCAGAATCCTTTTTCAACTTCAGTGATTCCCGAAGGAATACAAATAACCATTCTTAGTGAAGGTCTGAAAAAGCGCTTTTTAATGGTAGGGATATTTTTGATGAACTCTCGGATCATTGCTTCTGAAGCTTCAAAATCAGCAATAACACCATCTTTTAAAGGTCGGATGGTTTTAATATTTTCATGGGTCTTTCCTTGCATCAGGTTGGCCCTTTTACCAATAGCGATGATCTTGTTGGTAGTTCTGTCCATTGCAACAATTGACGGACTATCTACTACAACTTTTCCTTTGTGAATGATTAAAGTATTTGCAGTCCCCAAATCAATTGCAATATCTTCGGTCATAAAGTCAAAAAACCCCATAAAATGATCTCGTGTTAACTTGTTTGTATTGTGATTGTCACAAATGTAATAAATTTACCCAATTCTAAAAGCCAATGTTTTAAAATAGTATAAACTATTTTAAAACATTGAATTCAGCACGGTAGAAGCAAAAAATGAGGGTATTTTTTGAAAAAAATAAAAATCAATTGAAAGGCCTAATGTTTAAAATGTCTTGTCCCCGTAGTAACCATTGATATTTTGTGGTTATCGCAGTAATCAATTGATAATTGGTCTTTTATAGAGCCTCCAGGTTGAATAACAGCTGTGATCCCTGCATGGTCTGCGATCTCTACACAATCCGGAAACGGAAAAAAAGCGTCACTAGCCATCACCGATCCTTTCAGGTCAAATTCAAAGTGGTTCGCTTTAACGATGGCTTGATTTAATGCATCCACTCTGGAAGTCTGGCCTGTGCCACTAGCATAAAGCTGCTTATTTTTTACCAGAACTATAGTATTAGATTTAGTGTGTTTGCAAATTTTTGAGGCAAAAAGAAGGTCATTCATCTCATTTTGAGAAGGCTCAAGAACAGTGACATTATTAAGGTCTCCTTGATGGTCGGTCTTTGAATCCTTTTTCTGAGATAATACACCATTCAATGCCGTTCTGTAAGTTAGAGAGGGTAATTCAATTTCTTTTTGAATTAAAATAATCCTGTTTTTCTTGCCCTTTAGAATCTCAAGAGCTTCTGCATCATAAGCAGGAGCAATCACAACTTCACAAAACAATTTGTGAATTTCTTCGGCAGTTTTAGAGTTAATGGTCGTATTGGCAATTAAAATTCCACCAAAGGCGGAAACCGGATCACCTGCCAAGGCATCATTATAGGCCTCTTCTATTGTATTTCTTTGAGCAAGTCCGCAAGCATTATTGTGCTTCAATATGGCAAAAGTTGGGGCTTCCCCATCGAACTCATTCATTAAGTTGACGGCAGCATCCACATCTAAAAGATTATTGTAAGATAATTCCTTCCCGTGTAACTTGTCAAAAAGCCCATCCAAGTTTCCGTAAAAGTATCCTTTTTGATGTGGGTTTTCCCCATATCGCAAGGCACTGACCTGGTCAAAACTTTCTCTAAATTCAATTTCACCGGCGTCCTGATTTAAATATTTAAAAATAGCAGTATCATAGTGACTGGAAACTCCAAAGGCTTTAGTAGCAAAATTTTTGCGATCTTCCAAGCTGATATGACCATCTTCTTTAGAAAGAATACTTAGAAACTCATCGTATTGTTTCATGCTGGATACGCAAATCACATCTTTGAAATTTTTAGCTGCAGCTCTGATAAGGGAAATTCCGCCTATATCTATTTTCTCGATGATATCTTGCTCAGATGCGTCACTGGCTACAGTTTTTTCAAAAGGATAAAGATCTACGATCACCACATCTATTTCAGGGATTTTATATTCATTCAGCTGCGAAAGATCACTTTCATTGTTTCTTCTTCCCAGGATTCCTCCAAATACTTTTGGGTGCAAAGTTTTTACCCTGCCTCCAAGGATCGAAGGATAACTCGTGAGTTCCTCAACAGGAACCACATCAATACCTAGATCACTAATAAATTTTTCTGTTCCACCTGTAGAAAAAATGGTAACACCTAAGGCGTTCAGTTTTTTTACGATAGGTCCTAATCCATCTTTGTGAAATACAGAAATAAGGGCCGATTTTACTTTTTTGCTATTGCTCATGATTCTTGCTGAAAGTTTGTCCCAAAAATAAGAAAACAATCTTGATCAACAACAGATCGCGTAATTATATTCTTGAGTTTGAAAATAACTTTTTAACAACTTCAGAACAGAATTAGTAACGGGTTTGACCTCCAACTAGACTGAAGAGTTCGGGACTTCAAATAAGCCTTGGATATGAATTCAGGATATGTTTAAGCATTAATTTGATGCGGTTTGTAGTGATTCATTTGTAAGAGTATGTGTTTATTCAGAAAGATTATCTTTGATCAAACCGATGAGGTGAGGAACTGATTTTAAGAGTTCACTAGAAGTAACAAACAATATTTTGGAAAAAGAAATTAAACATGGATTGAGTCAAAATTGGAAGCAATTCCTGTTATTAGTGATTGTCAATATTTTTGTGGGAGGTATGGTTGGATTGGAAAGAACCATTCTGCCACAATTGGCTGAGGAAAAATTCGGTTTGACAGTCAAGACTGCAATTTTATCTTTTATCATCGTTTTTGGTATTTCTAAAGCGATAACCAATTATTTTACTGGCGTTCTGGCAGATAAATTAGGAAGAAAGAATTTGCTGATCCTGGGATGGGTCATCGCCCTCCCTATACCTTTTATGCTGATCTATGCTTCGAACTGGTCATGGATCATTTTTGCAAATTTATTGCTAGGTATTAATCAGGGACTTACCTGGTCGAGCACAGTTGTCATGAAAATTGATCTGGTTGGAGAGAAGGATCGAGGACTTGCCATGGGCCTGAATGAGTCAGCAGGTTATCTCGCAGTTGGTGGAGTAGCTTTTCTTACAGGTTGGATTGCTTCAACCTACGGGTTGATTCCTTATCCCTTTTATATTGGGATTGTTTTGTCTATTTTAGGTTTGGTATTTTCTGTTTTTTTTATAAAGGACACAAAGCATCATGTTGCTAAAGAATCCAAAACCAGTGATAAGAAACTACTCAAGCAAGTGTTTTGGGAGACTACCTGGGCAAATAAGAATTTGGGATCCATTTCTCAGGCAGGTATGGTCAACAACCTTAATGATGGAATGGTCTGGGGTTTATTCCCAATCCTGCTGGCCGGCCTTAATTTTGACCTGAAACAAATAGGTATTATAGTATCCGTATATCCTACAGTATGGGGACTGGGCCAGTTATTTACAGGAAAACTGGCTGATATCCTACCTAAACGAGGGCTATTGTTTTGGGGGATGTTATTACAGGGCCTGGCTCTCACGTTTATGGCCGTAACGCATGAATTTTATCAATTTATTGTTTTATCAGCGCTGTTAGGTATAGGAACAGCCATGGTATACCCGACTTTTTTGGTAGGTATAGCTTCCTATACAAATCCTGCACAAAGAGCTGAAAGTATTGGTATATTTAGGTTGTGGAGAGATCTTGGCTATGCGGTTGGGGCGATTTTGACCGGCCTTATAGCAGATCTAATGGGGATCAATTATTCCATGTTTGTAATTGCGATAATTACAATGATCTCAGCCCTGATTATTCGATTTAGGATGGATCCTGATTGATAATTGATGTAAGATCAAGCGTTGCCACCTTAGTGCAAATATATTCCAATAAGTCTTCATCTTCCATGGTGAAAGGGGCCACATCATGTGAATCAATATCAATTTGGCCAATATTTTTATCGTTTTGAAAGATAGGGACAACAATTTCTGATTTCACTTCTATACCGCAAGAGATGTAGTTATCTTGCTCGCTGACGTCTTGTACAATAAAATTTTTATTGCTGACTGCTACCTGTCCGCATATGCCTTTTCCAAAAGGAATAATTGTATGTTCAGTTGGCTTTCCTGCAAATTCAGATAATTTTAATTCTTCCCTGTTGCCGTGAACAAAATAGAATCCCACCCAATGGAAATGAGGGAATGCATCCTTTAGCAGGACACATATTTGTAGCAATTTTTCCGAATTGGGAATTTTCCTGTCAATTATTTGATTAATTTTGTTGCTGATGGCCATATATTTTAATTCTTTCCTATAAAATTAAGGCATAAAATTATTCAAACTTTGAAGAAAAATAAAGCGATAATTGTTTTTTTAATAAAATTTTTTGCTACTTACTTTATTCTTTTCGGGGCTTATTCTTTTTATCTGAATAAAACACAACAAAAAAGAGATGTATTTGTATGTTCTCCAATTACAGGTACAGTAGCAAATCATGTGTATAAGGTTTCGGAAATGCTCGGCTATGATGCTGAAATTGAGCAACATTCAAAGGAGTTGTCGATTAAGTACATGCTAAATGGCAATTATGTTGCCCGCATTGTGGAGGGCTGCACCTCAGTAAGTATCATTATTCTTTTTCTTTCTTTTATCATTGCGTTTTCTGGCAGTGTTCTAAACACTATTTGGTTTGGTTTATTTGGAAGTTTGCTTATTTATATTGTGAATATTCTTAGAATCATTGCGATAAGTGTTTTGGATGAGAGATTTCCGGAATATCAAATGATCCTGCATGATCTTCTATTTCCTGCAATAATCTATGGCTTGACTTTTGTTTTATGGATTACCTGGGTCAAGTTTTTTTCTAATTTGAACAAGAAAACAAATGGATAGGAAAGCTCGAATTTTAATTATTGTAGCCCTGTTTTTTGCTTTGGTACTGGTAAGAGCCTTTCAAAATCAATTATTTTATGATCCTTTTATTGCCTATTTTAAAAATGGGTATCTTAAAGATTCTATCCCGGTGTTTAGCGGTTCTAAATTATTGTTGCATTTGATCTTTAGATATGGTTTGAATACACTTATTTCTCTCCTCATCATCTATATGGCTTTTCAAAATAAGGATTTTTTGAAATTTTCAATCAAGTTCTATTTAATTGCATTCGTCTTGTTTAGTATTACCTTTTTTATCATTCTAAAAGGTGAATTGACTGATGGATATCTGTTCGCATTTTATGTTAGAAGGTTTCTTATTCACCCTCTATTTGTTTTATTATTGTTACCTGCATTTTATTACAAACAGTTAACAGTTAAAGAGATAATTTAACAAAAATTTAAAGTTACCACTACGATATATGTATTACTTTTGAGCATATGTTACAAGTACTAGATAAAATAATAGCCTTCATTATAGCCATAGCCATATTCATTACAGCAATGTCATTTTTTTGATATAATTCTACATTTTTTGAATATAGTTATTTTGTAAAGAGTCAATAGGAAATCATTGATTTTTTAGAATAAAACTGCCACTAATAACCTCATAACAAGAAAATAATCAAAGGTTTGTGTAAATTGGTTTATATTTGTGAGGGATAATTAAAAATAAAAAAATGAAAATAATATCTAAAGTTTTGATGTTGTCGCTCGCAATTGGATTTGTTTTGACAGCTTGTAATACCAACAAAAAAGAGCTTGATACGACTGATCCGGTAACGGAGCAAAAAGAACAGCCCGCGCATGATGATAAAACTGAGGAGCATGATCATGGTTATGAAATGGCCATGGCTACCTATCAGTGCCCTATGAAATGCGAGGGAGAGAAAACTTATGAAGAACAAGGAAGTTGTCCTCAATGTAAGATGGATCTTAAAAAGGTTGAAGTTGCTTCAACTGATGAAACAATAAAGGAAGAAGGTATAGAATAAGACTAACGTCGTTTAAAAAAATATAGGGCGGCCCACTGGGCCGCCTTTTTTATTTAGTTCTCTGAACAGGCCAAAACAAAAGCAGCGAACAAAGGATGTGGATTTAACACGGTGCTTTTGTATTCAGGATGGTATTGAACCCCAATAAACCACTTATGTGAAGGGATTTCAATTATTTCTACCAATCCAGTTTTAGGATTTAATCCTGTAGGGATCATACCTGCATCAGCCAATTTTTTAAGATAGTCATTGTTATACTCATAACGATGCCTGTGTCTTTCACTGATCAATTCCTTGCCATATATCTTTATCGCTTTGGAACCTTTTTCCAATTTACAATCCCATGCTCCAAGCCTCATTGTGCCGCCTTTTTCCGTAACCATTTTCTGGTCTTCCATGATATCTATAACCGGATAGGGTGTATTTCTACTCATTTCAGTGGAATTGGCATTCTTAAGGTGTAGTACATTTCTTGCAAACTCAATGACGGCCATTTGCATGCCTAAACAAATTCCGAGAAATGGAATGTTATTTTCTCTTACGTATTGAACCGCAGCAATTTTTCCTTCTATTCCTCGGTCACCAAAACCAGGAGCGACAATCAAACCTTGCAGACCTTTTAATTTCTCAGATGCGTTTTGCTCAGTTATATCTTCAGAATGAATTGGATGGATGTTTACCTTAAGTTTGTTTTGAGCTCCAGCATGATCCAAAGCCTCAAGGATCGATTTATAAGCATCCTGTAATTCAATATATTTGCCAACCAAGCCTATTTCAACTGAGCCTTCAGGATGTTTATAATTATCTAGGAATTGATTCCAGCGCGTTAGTACCGGTTTTTTAGACGCTTTGAGATCGAGCTTATTCAGCACTACTTCGTGCAAACCTTCACTGAGCATTAGGTTGGGAACGTCATAAATGGTTTTCGCATCTATCGATTCTATAATTGACTCCTTGTCTACATTGCAGAACAAGGCTAGTTTTCTTTTGATATCTTCCCCAATATGGTGCTCAGTTCTGCAAACAAGTACGTCAGGGCTGATGCCACTTTGCATCAGTTCTTTGACAGAATGTTGGGTAGGTTTGGTCTTTAATTCTTTCGCTGCGGCCAAATATGGAATCAAAGTCAAATGAATTACAATGGCGTTGTGTTTGCCGAGATCCCATTTCAATTGTCGAACAGCTTCGATATATGGCAAAGATTCAATATCGCCAACGGTTCCACCAATTTCGGTAATCACAATGTCATATTCACCTGTTTGGCCAAGAATCTTGATACGTCTCTTGATCTCATTAGTAATATGAGGAATGATCTGCACTGTTTTTCCAAGATAATCTCCTTTTCTTTCCTTGTTGATCACAGTTTGGTAGATCCTTCCAGTAGTGACATTATTTGCCTGGGAAGTCGGTATATTTAAAAACCTTTCGTAATGTCCGAGGTCCAAATCAGTTTCTGCACCATCATTAGTCACATAACATTCTCCATGTTCATAAGGATTCAAGGTGCCTGGATCAACATTTATATAGGGATCCAATTTTTGTATGGTCACGGAAAATCCACTTGATTGTAATAATTTTGCTAAAGAGGCAGCAATGATTCCTTTGCCAAGAGATGAAGTAACTCCTCCTGTAACAAAAATATACTTGGTATTTGGCATGGTGTTTAGGTTTGTGCAAAATTACAAAGTCTGGTAATTTTGACAAGCCTTTTCTTTTTTTATTTTTTGGGCATAAAAAAACCGTCAATTTACATTGACGGTTTTCTTTATGATTTATGGATTCAATCTAGTTGATGATCTCATCACTTGTTTTGAATTTCTTTGAAAGAACCATTTCCTGGTTCTCGAATTTCATATTTTTGATAATGTACTTGTCAGAATCAACACAACTCGCACTTGATCCACCACAGGAAGCTAAACTCGCTGAAGCGAAAATAAAAACTAATAAATAGGCTAACTTTTTCATAGGTTTAATTTAAGGTAAATATTAACCAAGGG
>RCNE010001340.1_pt1 | contig 13326 bp, 6 predicted proteins | sample 2041361 | NCBI WGS metagenome assembly RCNE01 (sample SAMN09708229, study PRJNA481090) | Marine sediment metagenome, whole genome shotgun sequencing project.
ATCATCAACAACAAACCCATATGCCTACTCCCTGATAATGACAAAGACCGGGTCTGATGTTGAGCGATAAGGCAGATATAGTCCAGTGGTCACGCGTACACGACCTGATAGCATCACTCACACCCCGTATAATTCTGTGTGAAAAGCTGATCAAGGGTAAGCTTGAATAAATTCACCTATCTGGAGCTGAGCCATGTTTTATACGGTGTTATTAATCGGCAGTGTAATGATCTTTCTTACGGTCGCGGTCCATGCTGTGGGTGCTACACTCTGGCTTCGCCACGTGGCTATGTGGCACGCCAGCAGACGATTTGATTCCGGACCCTGGACACTGTTTCATGCCGTTTCAAGAACTGCCGCCATGTTGCTTGTGCTGCATTTTATCGAGATGGTCATGTGGGCGCTTCTGTTTTTGTCTTTACCGGGCAATGACGGATTGAAGAATTTGACTGAAGCGATCTATTTTTCAACCGTCACATTTACTACCCTGGGTTATGGGGATATCACCCTGGCTGAACAGTGGCATCTTCTGAGCGGTATTGAAGCGATGGTCGGAATTGTCGTCTTCGGCCTTACCACTGCTATTCTATTTGCCGTTATTCAACGGGTTTGGAAACTGCAAACAAAATCACATCAAAGTGACTGAATTGAGCTACCTGAAGGTACTCTCAGCCATAGCAATAGTCCGGTAATTCTGGTTCGACTGGTATGCAAATTCAGTCGCGTCCCAACGACCCGTAAACTTGAGTGTCTTCCTGGCCTTGGCTTTCAATACGGGGCGGTCATATATTTTTCTCAGGCACTCACGCATCGTTTTTGAAAATTCTTCGGCCTTCATCAGCTTGGGTTTATAGACGACTTCTGTCAGATCGTAGCGATCCCAGTCTTCCGGAAAATTGGTGAATAGAAGCCGATCTTCATCTTTTAACTGGGCGAAAAGCCGTGTACCCGGAAGAGGGGTCAATGCTGTTGCCTGCATAACATCCACATCACTATCGAGCATATACTGAGCTCGCTTGACCAGCTTTTCAGGCGTATCCTGGTCCATTCCAAAAATGAAGGCACCAAGCACCGCGATACCGGCATTGTGAATTCGGTCGAATACCGGCCCATAGGCATCGGCGCCACCGCGCTTGATGTTTAATTTCTTATTTACCTCGGATAAAGCATCCATATCCTCAGCCTCAATGCCGAGAAATATCATTCGGCAACCTGATTTAGCCGCCCAGTGAAGCACTTCCTCATCATCTGCAACATTGATGGAAGCCTGGCAAAACCAGTGCTTGTCAATACCACGGTCAACCATTCCCTTGAACAACTCAAGTGCCATTTTTCGACTTCTTTTGCCATAACCGATGATGTTGTCATCAACAAAAAAGACAAGTTTCTGGGGTATGGTTTCAAGCTCATCAAGGACTTCTGACGGGGGCCGCCGCCGATATCTCAAGCCATTGAATGTCGAAACGGAGCAAAAATCGCAATCCATCGGGCAACCCCTTGAGGTTTGCACCGATGCAAATAAATATTGATCTGAATAAATTTCGCGACGAGGTTTTTGAAGTTGTTCGAGCCCGCTCCAACTCCCGTTGTAAATCGGCTTTAAATTACCTGCGAGGGCATCTGCAATGACTTCGCCCCAAACCGATTCCACTTCACCGACGACGACAGCGTCGACAAATTGTGTCGCTTCTTCACTACACATCGAAGCATGTATACCGCCCATCACGACCGGTATGTTTTTTTCACGATAAATCGCTGCAATTTCATAAGCCCTGTTAGCCGCGGAAGTAAAAGCTGTGATCCCAACCAGGTCGGCGTCACGAAAGGAGAATTCATCAAAGTTCTCATCGATCATTTCCACCACCCAATCGTCGGGTGTCAGTGCGGCAACAATGCCCAGGCTCAAAGGGGGAAACCGAGAACTATGACTTGCAGAAAAGCCTGACCGCTTAGTGTTTACAGGATTTACTAAAACCAGTTTCTTTTGTTTTTTGCCAGTCATTCTGTTTGGTTTTCTCAAGGAGTGTAGCCAATGGACGGTTATCTTACCGCTTAGTTGAGCCTTAAACACACAAATGCACCCATCATCCCTGTTCTTTTTGATTTTGATTGATGTGCATCAAATCCGCTTCATCAAAACGGCCTTAAAGTTAGGTTTTTAGTGTTAAAATTCACAATCGTTTACAAATACGCTACAGCTATGCATTAGCAATACAAAATATAATAGAGTTTTATGTCGGAATGATTTGACCAACAAAAATCATTACCGCACTCACTATAACCAAGGAAGGGTTTTGATATGAAGGGGTCCATAACGCGCGCATTATTTTTCATCTGTTTGCTTATTCCCATATACGCGAACGCACAAGTACCGGTAAACAGTAACAGCACTCCGGAAGAGTCCTTCCTCGGGGAACAATTCTGTTTTGATACGCAGTTTACCAACGTCGGCAGCCCGGGTTTCGGGCCCTATATGCAACTGGTGATTCCGTCCGGTCTCAAGTTCGACGGGGCAAGTATATTTGGTACCAGCGCCATTATTGATGAACTGGGCGTGTTTCCGGCCGAACCCGGCAATCAAATTATCGACCCTATAAGCGGCCTGCCAGTCACGGGCCCCGCGGATGGTTCGCTGACCACAATCAAGCTACCTGTTGGTAGTGTCGTCACAAACGGGCCAGATCTCACCACCAATATCTGTCTGACAATCGAGTCATTCGCGGAGGTGGGTACACCGCTGCCTGTTATGCTGGTGCCGGTTTATGAATTCGGTGACACGGCCACCGGCGTCAACGGCCCCATTGTGGGAACGGCCAATACCAAGCCGGTAACACCAACTGTTATTCGCTTTAAGAAAGTGAACGGTGCACCCGAGGATGTTGGGGGTCGTGAGCGGCCACCTTCCACCACCTGGCCCGTTACCTATACGCTTACCGCTGATATCGCCAATACGGCGACTGTTACCGGTCTGGAGTTCAGCGACGTATTACCGATTGATATGCAGTTTGTCGGCCCGGTTACTATCACTGGTGGTGTGGGCTGTGCAGTCACTGCCTCCCCATCTGTCATTAATCCTGGTGGCAACCTGATAGTGGATTGCACCAGCGCTACCGGCACCACAAGCGCTTCAGATGTCACGGTCAGTTACCCGGCTTATTTCACCGATTCTCTGGATGAAACCAGTTGCGGTACCGTTTCACGGACCAACACGGCATTTCTGGATGTTGAATATAAGACAACGTCACTGCCACAATTGAGCGACGAATCCATTGTCATAGTTAAACATGTGGCCTTGCAAAAAGCGGCGACAACAAATAGCGCCGTTCCGGGTGCTGCCATTGATTACAGTTTGAGTTTCCAGGTCTCGGATTCTGCCGACGTCAATGCCCTGGTACTCACCGATACCTTGCCCGACGGAACCATGTGGAGTGCCCATGGCAGCCTGCTTATTAACAGTTCTCCGGTCTCAATTACGCCCGGCGTCACACTGAACGTCGATGGCACGACCACGGTAATTTATGATATTGGCGCGGTGGCACCCTTGATTACCGGGGGTAGTGATATTTCACTCAGCTACACGGCGGATATTCAGCAAAGCTATATTTCAACGGGTTTACCTGTATTGGCCAGTGACGCACTGAACAACACTATTGACGCAGTGTATGGCCTTGTCCAGGGAGCCGTCAACTGCAACGAAGACAGCGCCGCCAGTATTGGCATTAAGCCCGTTTCCTTGACCAAAACAATTAGAAACCTGCAGCCTTTCTATGTGCCCGGTGAGGCTGTCACGTTCCAACTAGAGATGACAGTGCCGTCAGGGGATACGAGCACCGTAATATTCAGCGACGCTCTACCGTTACCGGTTTTCAATGTAGCTGACATCAGTACCGTCTGGGGTACGGATATCAGGCATGCTCCATCTGACAACCTGGGTCTGATCCCTACCAGCATTACAGCGGATTTGGCTACCAATACAATAGTGATCAACTGGCCTGATATCAGCAGTGATACGGCCCGGGTGTTGGCGGTGGAGATTGATGCCCTGGTTACTGATGAGCCTTTTGCCGATAATCTGTTCCTGACCAATATTGCCGGGTCATCTACAAACAATACTCCCGATACTACAGCGGTTGATAATGCAATCGTGCAGTTGCTGGTGGGTTCACCTGAACTGGTCATCACCAAGGGAGTAAGTGCCAGCACTAATCCCAACAGCGTGATCAGTCCGCTGCCTGTTGTTTTACCGGTTGATGGTGATATCAGCAATAGCGACGCGCAGGATGTTCTGACTTATGTGCTAACGGTGGAAAACATTGGCAGCGCGTCCGCTTTTGATGTGCGGGTGAACGAAAATGTGCCCGCCGGCCTCACGGCTTGTGCACTTGTCAGTGCTGTCGACGGTAACGGTGACGCCCTGGCGACAGATTCCGGTGACTTGTTCAACGCCGGGCTTGTCATTACCCAGCTGACTGGCAATGATGGCAACCCTGCTGGCGGCGGTGCTCCGTACGGTACCGATACAGCAATCATCAGTTTCACCTGCGTGGTCGACATTGCAGTTCAGCCACAACAGATGATAGATAACGAGGCCAGTGCTGTTTGGGCAAGCCAACCTGGTGCGGGTGATTTTCAAGCGATCACAGATATCGCCTCCACGACGATTGCGAATGTCAATGCCAGCAAGTTGTTTGTGGCTACTTCAGAAGCGACCACCGATGACACCGCGAGCCCGCCACGTGCGACCATTGGCGAAATTATCCGCTATCGCCTGGTCTCAGAATTGCCGGAAGGAACGGTCACCGACCTGAATCTGAGTGATGTCTTACCCGGCGGGCTCAATTTCCTAAACGATGGCACATCCAAGGCTGCTTTCATCAGCAATGGAGGCGGCGTTACCTCTACCGCTGTAACCATTACCAATATTTCGGGTAACGATCCTTCCCTGGCGGCGGTTCCGTCCAGCCTGGTCGTTTCTGATGTGCCGGCCACAACCGCGAACTTCGCATTTGGCACCGTTGTGAACAGCGACAACGATGCCGATGCAGAATTCCTGGTGGTCGAATTCAATGCTCTTGTAGATAACAGTGCTGCCGGCAGTAACGATGCCGGTGAAGATCGCAACAATCTATTTGACGTTCTTAATGGCGTCGTCCCGTTGGTTACTTCCAGCGGTGTACAAGTGCGTATTGCGGAACCCAACATTTCGATCAATAAAGTGGCCAGTCCCACGGCAGGTGATGCGGGCAATGTCATTACTTTTACCGTTGTGCTGGCCAATTCCACCGGGGATAACGTCAGCAGCGCGTTTGATGTGCAGTTGCTGGATCCCCTCGATCCGCGCCTGGTCAGTTTCGGTGTCACATCAATCACACCGCTGCTCTGTGCTTCTCTGGTAGAAGCAGATAGCAGCACTGCCACCCTGTTGGATATTTCATTCGCGGAAATGGAACCCGGTTGCTCTGTAACTGTTGTTTATACTGGCGTACTGTCTGGGCTGGTGGCGCCGGGCGACGCGATTACCAACACTGCGACCGCGGCCTGGACCAGCTTACCTGGATCCAACGGTACAACACCTAACCCCACCGGTTCATCCACACCCGGCACGCCGGGCAGTGATGACGGTGAACGCGACAATAGCGACGGCCAGGGCGGTATCAACGATTACACCCGAAACGATATTGCCACGGTAGATGTACAAAGCGTTGTGTTGAATAAGGCCGTGACGGGAACTTCCCAACTGAGCACCGGCACTGACCAGTTCAGAACCGCTCTTGATGACTTGACCATTGGCGAAATGGTCGATTTTGATATCATCGCCACCATACCGGAGGGGACAACACCCCAGGTGCTGATCAGCGATACAATGCCGTGGACCAACGGCGTGATGGAAATAGTCAGCGCCACCATCGTTTCAGTGGGTACAAATCTGACCGCGGACCTGATACCGCTATCACCTGCAACCTTGACGGATTTGCAATTGTCTGACGGTGTCAATGATTCCGCGAGCTTCGATTTTGGCCGGGTCGTGAACGCAGCTGACGGTGTGAGCGATGAGAAGGACGAAATCAGGGTGAGCGTAACAGGCCGGTTGCTTGACCTGGCCCCCAATCAATCCGGTGACCTGTTAACCAACACGGCACTGGTACAGTTTGGTCCCGGTCTGAATGCATCATCCAGTGCCCAGGTTGATGCAGTAGCGCCTGTCCTGGCTATCGTCAAGAGCGGCGATATTACCCAGGGCGATGCTGGCGACACGGTGACGTTTACCCTCACCATCAATCACCCGGCGGCTTCAACGGCTGATGCTTTTGATGTCGTGCTTAACGATGACCTGCCGGCCGGATTGACCCTGGTGACTGGTACACTGACGACTGATTCAGGTTCGGTACCGACTGACTTAATTGAAGATGTAGCTGGCAATGGCTTTTCAGCCGGCTGGGTGAGCTTTGGCCTTTCCGAAACCTCCGTCCTCACCTTCGAGGCAACGGTTGACCCCGAGGTGACGCCCAGCGAAGTGATCACCAACACTGCCACGGTAGATTGGACGAGCCTGCCGGGGGATAGCGACCCGGATGACCGGCAGAGCAGTGCCAGTGATGACCATGGTATTACGATTACACCGCCCGGCCTAACCAAAGTGATTACCGGAACCTCTGAAGTTGACACGGGCACCGGCCAATTTGGTCCGGAAACCGATCTCACCATTGGTGAGGAAGTCACCTATCAGTTCACCGTGGTTCTTCCGGAGGGCTCAGCCAATGGCGTTGCAGTGACCGATCAGTTACCCACCGGCAGCTCGGTGCTGCAAGTGGTGAGTTCAAGCCTGGTATCCATTGGCAGCAATATCAGTGGTGCAGGTCTGCCGGTAGAAGGCAGTCCCGGGGTTGCAAGCGACACAAGCGCAGACACGTACAATGACCGTGTAGCCTGGACGCTGGGTGATTTGGTGAACACACCGGATGGTGTAGATACAGAGGCAGATCAACTGCTCTTTGAAATCGTAGCCGTGGTGCTGGATCAACCGGCTAACCAAAGCGGTGTGTTCACAACCAATACCGCCACCGTGGCATCTAACAACAGCAGTGCCTCGGGTACTATTGATGTTGACCTGGTGGCACCTTCACTAACGCTGGACAAAGTTGTCAGCAACCCGGTAGACGGTTTCGTGGATGCGGGCGATATCGTGACCCACACACTGACCATCGACCATGCTGACACTTCAACGGCTGATGCGTACAACGTGGTCATTGCCGACACTTTACCCGGTCCGGAACTGCTATGGGCCGGTAACGTAGTAAGTACTTGCCCAGACCTTATTGTCGATGATATCGGTGAGCCACTTATTGTTTTCACAATTTCGCAATTCGAATTGTTGACCGATAATTGCACGATCAGTTATGACACCACGGTGGCACTCAGTGCACAACCTGCACAAACGCTGACCAACACAGCCGAGATGGATTACGACAGTACGCCGGTTTTCGTCGATGGCGAAACCCGCCGCCTGACGGAATCGGGCACAGCCGAAGTCACGGTACTGGCGCCGACGCTGGTAAAGGTGGCGACGGTCAGCAATGTGGCGGATACCGGAACGAGTCAGTTCAACCCGGCATTACCGGACCTGGCTATTGGTGAGACCATCACTTATGTACTTACTATTGTGGTGCCGGAAGGGACCGTTCTGAATGCGGTGATTACCGACCTGATGCCAGCTCTCCCGGGTGTGGGCTTTATCGAGGCCATAGGTGCTTCCGTAACAACGGTGGGGGGCAATATATCCACGTCCTTACCGGGAACCCCGGTGCTTGACGATTTTCAGGTTGGCGATGGGCTGAACGATCGGGTCATATTCAACTTTGGTACGATTACTAACACACCCGATGGTGTGAGCGATGAAAACGACCGCATCGTCATGCAGATAGTGGGCCGGGTGGCCGACGTTGCAGACAATACCAACGGAAGTCTGCTGGTAAATAATGCGAGTTTTGATTTTACCGGCGGCAGCCTGGCTGATAATGCTGATGTCGAAGTGGTTGAGCCGGTGCTCAATCTGACCAAATCAATGGGCCCGGTTGTGGATACCGTGGTGCGGATCAACCTGGTGGTAGAGAATACTGGCAGCGGCACCGCACCAGCCTACGACATCAATGTAACCGACGTACTGGACGACAGTGTCTGGAACAGTGCGGCGCTGTCGCAGGTATCTGTTTCACCGGGTTTCCTGTTGCAGGCAACACCGGATCCGGTTGCCGGTCAGACCACGATCACCTTAAGTAGCGACCCATTGGCAATCTCGCCGGCAGGCACCATTCCGGTAGGTTCTTCGGTCAGTGCGGTGTTTGATATTCCGCTGGCAGCGCTTCCACCCGTGCCAAATCCGGTTGTTAACCTGGCGACTCTCGATGAAGCAGATACGCTACCGGGTGATGACCCGGCCCAGCGTGATTTGCCTCTGGACAGCGATCAAGCGGAAATTGGTATTCCTGATTTGCAACTGAGCAAGGATGATAGCTTGCTGGTGGATCTTGATTCTTCCGGCGATGTTTCACCCGGCGATACACTGCGCTACACCCTGCTGATCAATAACCGGGGGGCTGGTGATGCCACAAACATCGTGTTGGAAGATGCTCCCGATATTCACACAGCACTGGTTGTTGGCAGCGTGGCCAGCCCCCAGGGCAGCGTCGCTATTGGCAACAACCCTGGTGATACCACCATTGAGGTTGCGGTGGGGACGATAGCGGCCGATACATCGGTCACCGTCACCTACGATGTTGTCATTAACCAGCCACTGCCCAGTGGAGTCACCGAGGTGGTCAACCAGGCGCTACTGACATCAGCTGAGTTACCGCCGGTTATCAGTGATGATCCCGACGAACCCGGCCCTGAAGATCCAACCATCGTACCGATCAATGCCCAACCCGACCTGGTGATTAGCAAGGATGATGGCGATATCACGGCGGTTCCCGGTGGTACGGTAAGTTACCTGTTGGGTTACCAGAACGTCGGTAACCAGGATGCCACCGGTGTGGTCATTACCGAAACGGTACCGCTCAATACGCTGTTTGATGGCGCCGCCAGCACAGCTGGCTGGGTTTGTTTACCGGATGCTACAGCCGGTTCCACCTGCACACTGGATATTGGTGATGTGGCTGCGAGTGCCGCGCAGGCCAACGCGATTTTCACGGTGACATTGGACGATCCACTGGCAGCCGGTGTCACCGAGGTCCTTAACACGGCCGGAATTGCGGATGATGGCACCAACGGCGACGATCCGACCCCGGATGACAACACCGACAGCGATACCACGCCGGTGGATGCATTGCCTGACCTGGCGATCAGCAAGGATGATGGCGGTGTCACTGCCGTTCCCGGTGGTACGGTAAGTTACCTGCTGAGTTACCAGAACGTCGGTAACCAGGATGCCACCGGTGTGGTCATTACCGAAACGGTACCGCTCAATACACTGTTTGATGGCCTCGCCAGCACACCTGGTTGGGTTTGTTTACCGGACGCTACGGCCGGTTCCACCTGCACGCTGGCGATTGGTGTAGTGGCTGCGGGTGCCGCCGAGGCCAACGCAACTTTCGCGGTGATGGTGGACGATCCACTACCGACCGGGGTCATCGAGGTCCTTAACACAGCCGCGATTGCGGACGATGGCACCAATGGCGACGACCCGACCCCGGATGACAACACCGACAGCGATACCACGCCGGTGGATGCACTGCCTGACCTGGTGATCAGCAAGAACGATAGCGGTAACCCGGCTCGGCCGGGTGCTACGCTGAGGTATACACTGAGCTACCAGAACGTCGGTAACCAGGATGCCACCGGGGTAGTCATTACCGAAACCGTTCCCGCAGGCACCGAGTTTAATGCAACTGACAGCACACCCGGGTGGGTCTGTCTACCGGATGGCATGGCCGGTTCCACCTGTACGTTTTCGATCGGTGACGTGGCCGCGGATAGTTTGGTGGCAACAGTGACTTACGCAGTGATAGTTACTCAGCAAGTTGCAGCGGAGGGTGTGCTCAACGTGGCCAGTATCGCGGACGATGGCAGTAACGGTGACGATCCAACCCCCGATAACAACGCTGACAGCGTTATTTCGTTCTATTACGTGGGTGTCCCGACACTGAACCAATACGGCATTGCCATTTTAATGCTACTCATGTTGGGTGTCGGTTTGGTTGGTTTCCGGCGCTTCATTTAAGGCTTCAAGGTGACCCCGGACCAACTCCGGGGTCGCGAAGACGACTTATGGGGTCAAGATCTACTTTAACGAAGGTACACTCAGCCAGGGTCTTCATCCAACGCACGTACTGTTGTGTCGACCAGCCACATTCACCGGTGAGATTTTCCCAATTCGGTACCAGGAGCATGGTCCACAAAACATCCGTTGCTCTTTTTGGCGTCCATTCCGGCCTGAGCTTTCCATCGGCATGCAATGCTTCAATTGCTGCACGACATCCGTCACGCATAGCCAGCATTCGGTCTTGCCAGGCAGCTGCGGCCGCTTCATCGGTATCCTGAGCCAGCAGTAGTGCTTTGGAGACGCTGTAAATTTCCGGGACGTAATTGCCCCAAAACTCGATATATAAGGCCAGGCGTTTAACGCCACACTTTGCAGCTCGCGATGGCGCCAGTCTGCGATGCAAGTCCAGAAGATCGTCACGGTACTTAGTTGTAGCGCATAAAAGCTCCGCGCGTGACGTGAAGTGCAGGTAGACGGCCTGACGGGAGATACCGGTTTCCTTGGCGATGTCCCCCATCCGGACTCCCCTGCCGCCATGCTCCTCGAGCATACGAACGGTCGCCTCAAGGATTCGGGTACGGGTTTCAATTTTTTCACTTGACATAGTGTAAAGTATGCCCTAGAGTTGACACCATGTCAATTGACACAGTGTCAAGTGAATAAAACAGGAGAAACCCATGAAAACCGAATTGAACAATACTAAATCCCATGAAGGCATCACCCTCGTTCTGGGTGGAACCGGTAAGACCGGACGACGTGTTGCGGAGCGCCTGAAGGCGCGTGGCCTACCAACCCGAATCGCTTCCCGGAGTGGCAAGACTGTTTTCGACTGGAATGACCAGGGCACCTGGAAAGCAGCGCTCGAAGACGTTACTGCGGTCTACATTAGTTACGCACCGGATCTCGCGATTCCGGGTGCTACCCAAGCCATCCATGACTTTGTGGAAAAGGCCGTGAAGCAAGGTGTCCAGCGCCTCGTACTGCTGTCCGGCCGTGGCGAGAAAGAAGCCCGGCTTTGCGAGCGCATCGTTCAGGAGGCGGGTATCGAATGGACCGTGGTTCGCGCCAGCTGGTTCAACCAGAACTTCTCTGAAGGGGAGTTTCTTGGCATGGTCCTCGACGGCGCAATCACCCTGCCCGCTGCAGACATACCAGAGCCGTTCGTCGACGTGGATGACATCGCAGATGTCGCTGTTGCGGCGTTGACCGGGGATGGCCATAACGGCGAGATCTATGAAGTCACCGGGCCGAGGATGCTGACCTTTACAGAGGTGGCGAAAGAAATTTCTCACGCCGCTGGACGTGAGGTCCAATTCGTCCAGATACCGAAGGAGGCCTTTGCCGGTGCTATAGCCGAATCAGGCGCGCCGGAAGATATTGCGTGGTTGTTAAACTACCTGTTCGACAGCGTGCTCGACGGTCGGAATGCGTACCTGTGCGACGGTGTCCAGCGTGCGCTAGGCCGTGAACCAACCGACTTTGCCGAATATGCACACCGGATCGCCGCTTCGGGCGTATGGAAGCTGGCAGCATGAACCCGTTTATTGCAGGGCGCTAAATAAGGAAGCTGCACTACTTTGTAAAATGCACTAACCTAATGTGTGTCAAAGCAAAATATTATTTTTCAGAATTTAATTGAGTTGTATCGATCCTCGCCAGGAAAACTGTTCTATGGCTGTGTATATCCAGCTCCCGGACACCTCATCCTTTTGTTGATGTCATTATTCTTTTTTTCTGCCTGCTCCACAAATCCTCCTGTCGTAAAGAAATCAGATTTCAGTGTCCCCGATTCTGGAAGTGTGTATATCGTCCGTCAGAGTTTGCACACCGGATTTGTTGTTCCTGTCAGTATCATTCAGTCACACTTGCCACAGGTTTATGACGGGTTCAAAAACTCCGCATTTATTGAATTTGGCTGGGGTGACAAGGAATATTATCAAGCTGAAGAAGTCACTTTCGGTCTGGCTATGAGAGCATTGATTTTGCCGACCAGGTCAGTCATCCGTACAGTAGGCATACAAGAAAGACCGGAGATTCATTTTGCTGACAATGAACGGGAGGTCTTTTGCCTGGATAGCCAGCAATATTCTCTATTATTGAACTTCATTGAGAACAGCTTTTCCAAAGACAGTAACGGGCTCATCATAAGCTCAAAAGATGACGCGGACGGTAATAGTCAGTTTTATGAAGCCAGAGGTACCTACAGTTTGTTCAATACCTGCAACAACTGGATCGCCAAGGGATTGAAGAGTGCTGGCTTGAATATATCACCGGCTTTCAAAATAACTGCCGGTAGCATTATGAAAAATTTGCCAAAGCACGATAAAACCCTGACTAGGGGATTATGTGACGGGAGAAACAGGCTTCAAGTATCCGACTTACAATGATCGCCATGACACAGAGAGCTTTGGGGCCAGGGCGAGGTGCCGGAGTGCCAATCTGGCTCTTGGCTCTGACCCCCTATATTTGAAATATAATCCAGGCATGAAACGACTTTTTTCTATTTTCCTGCTATTACTCTACCCAATTTTCTCAATGGCAGAGGATGTGTTATCAGCCAGGTTTCCGGATCACCTGGGCTATGTGCAGGTCAGTTTATGTTTCGATGGAGCAGCACCGGCGAAACTGTATAGACACAAACAAGCTGATGCCTTTTCCGGCGACATATTCCATGAAGGAAAACCACTTAAAACCCCGGCAGGAAAATACTCCTTGAATTTACCAGCATTACCTGAAGATGCCTGTATTAGCTGGCAGACCAATTTCACAGCGGCACTCAAAGAAAAAAATTACCGCTTGATAGTAAAAACCGGGGAAGACCTGACAATGACTGCTGATCTTTGGTTTTGGAAAGGACCAATGAACAGAGACCTGCTCGTCGATATCCAACTACCGGAAGGCATGTCAATTTCTACACCCTGGAGCGAGCTTGAAAAGACAGGTAATTCCATCCGGTTTCGCCCGGACAAAACATCCGCAAACTGGAAAACCAGGATCGCCCTGGGAACTTTTAAAGTTAATCCCATTAAAATGCCTGGCGCCAACATCAGGTTGGCGATTATCGGGAA